>Ga0172373_10009062_pt1 | contig 12470 bp, 13 predicted proteins | sample Lak10m_2_FD_114546 | JGI IMG/M metagenome (GOLD analysis project Ga0172373, IMG submission 114546) | Freshwater microbial communities from Kabuno Bay, South-Kivu, Congo - kab_092012_10m | ecosystem: Environmental > Aquatic > Freshwater > Lake | place: Democratic Republic of the Congo... | reverse complement strand
TCATCACCCGGCGGATCAGGGGGGCGCTGGAGCTGGTGGACGTCCGGCTGCTGGACCACTTCGTGGTGGGGGACGGGGTCTGCACCTCGCTGGCGAGCCGGGGGCTGCTCTAGGCGCCGGCGCGAGGCCTGGAAGGCGGGGGCGTCCACCCTCGTCGGGGAAGTCTTACTCCTCGGGTGGACGCCCCCGCCTTCCAGGCCTGCCGAGGGGACCGTGGCCGGCCGGCTTGCCATCGCCACGCCGGGCTGGTTTAATGGCCGGCCTTTCGCCCCTCGCGGGCGATCAAACACTTGATTCGACAGAGGTTCGCCATGTCGCGCGTCTGCCAGGTGACCGGCAAGAAGCCGTCCTACGGGAACACCGTTTCCCACGCCAACAACAAGAGCCGCCGCCGCTGGCTGCCGAACCTCCAGACCCACCGCTTCTGGCTCGAGAGCGAGAAGCGCTTCGTGCGGCTCCGCGTTTCCACGCGGGGCATGCGTACCATCGACAAGCTGGGCGTCGAGAAGGTCGTTGCCGACCTGCGCGCCCGCGGCGAGAAGGTCTGACGCCATGGCGAGCAAGCGCGACAAGATCAAGCTGGTGTCGACGGCCCAGACGGGCCACTACTACACCACCACCAAGAACAAGCGGCTGCACCCGGACAAGATGGAGGTCAACAAGTTCGACCCCGTCGTCCGCAAGTACGTCCCGTACAAGGAAGCCAAGATCAAGTAGGAGCGGCTTCAGCCGCGACCTGCCGCGGGAAGTTCCAGACCACGCCTGGGGTCGCGGCTGAAGCCGCTCCTACAGGGGGATGGAGAATCCCGCGGGGCATCGGGACCCGCGAAACGAAAAAAAAGGCCGCCCACCGGGCGGCCTTTTTCATTTCAGGCAGGCTTCGCGTCAGGCGGGCACGGCCATCGGCTGCGGGATGTACCCGCGCAGGCGCGCGGAGAACTCCTCCAGGGCCGCGATGCCGCTGGCCTCGGCGCGGGTGCACCACTCGCGCAGGTCGGCGACGAGCCGCTCGTTGGAGACGTTCGCCTGCTGCCACACGCCCATCAGCTGGCGACGGTACTCGTGCACGGTGAGCAGCATGGGGCTCGACTCCAGGATGCGGTGCAGGCGCTCGCGGGAGGCCTCGTCCATCATCCCCGGCCAGCGGCTCATCAGGCGCGCGGCCTGGCGCAGGAGCACGTCGCCGCGGCGGGCCCGGCGCTCCATCTGCAGCACCGGCAGCGTCACGCGGCGCGAGTAGTCGCGCAGCACATGCATGCGGTTCTGGAGCACGGCGCGCAGCGTCTCGACGTCCACCGGCCGCGGCCCGGCCGCGAAATGCGGGACGGGCGCCGTGCGCAGCACCTTGCACATCCCGATGGCCGACAGCACGCGGATGTAGAACCAGCCGATGTCGAACTCGCCGGCGCGCAGGGAGAACCGCGCGGAGGTCGGGAACGCGTGGTGGTTGTTGTGCAGCTCCTCGCCGCCGATCAGCACGGCGATGGGCACGAGGTTGCTGGAGGCGTCGTCCGTCTCGAAGTTGCGGTAGCCGATGGCGTGGCCCAGGCCGTTGATGACGCCCGCGGCGAACACCGGCATGGTCATCATCTGCAGGGCGAAGATCGTGATGCCCGCGGCGCCGAACAGCAGCACGTTGAGCGCCAGCGTCGAGTAGATGCCGACGAAGCCATGGCGGTAGAGGTTGCGCTCGAGCCAGTCGTCCGGCGTGCCGCGGCCGTACTTCTCCAGCGTCTCCGGGTTGGTGGCCTGGACGCGGTAGACCTCCGCGCCCTCCAGCAGGATCTTCTTCAGGCCGTGGACCACGGGGCTGTGGGGGTCCTGCTCCCGCTCGCAGAAGGCGTGGTGCTTGCGGTGCACCGCCACCCACTCCTTGGTGTTCATCCCCGAGGTCATCCAGACCCAGAGCCGGAAGAAATGCCGCAGCGCGGGGTGGAGGTCGATGGTGCGGTGCGCCTGGTCACGATGCAGGTACAGCGTGACGGCCGCCATGGTGACCTGGATGAAGAGGAAGGCCGCGGCGGCCTTGCCCCAGAACGACAGGCCCAGAAGGCCATCTATATGATCCGCAAGGAAATCAATCATCACTTCGCACCCGCTCCGTGGGAGGTCCTGGCTGCAATTCGCGCCAGACTATAGCGGATGGACATGGGGGCTCCAAGGCGGGATTCACAGTCCGTCCGCGCCCCGCCCCGCATCTGGTACAAGGGCGCCGTGCCCGAGCTTCCCGAAGTCGAGACCACCTGCCGCGGCATCGCGCCCTGGCACGAGGGCCGGCGCGTGCGCGCGCTGCTGGTACGCGACCGCCGGCTGCGCTGGCGCGTCCCGCGCGGGCTCGAGGACGAGCTCGCCGGCACCGTGGTGGAGCGCGTCGGCCGCCGCGCGAAGTACCTCCTGCTGGGCACCCCGCGGGGCACGGCGATCGCCCACCTGGGCATGTCCGGCAGCCTGCGCGTGCTGGACCCCGCGACGCCGCCCGGCCCCCACGACCACTACGACATCGTCACCGAGGCCGGCGACGCCATCCGCTTCACCGACCCCCGTCGCTTCGGCGCGCTGCTGTGGACGCGGGACGACCCCGCCCGCCACAAGCTCCTGGCCAGCCTCGGCCCGGAGCCCCTGGGCGACGGCTTCGACGGCGACCACCTCTGGTTCGCCGCGCGCGGGCGGCGCGTCGCCATCAAGCCGTTCATCATGAACGCGGCCATCGTCGTGGGCGTCGGGAACATCTACGCCAGCGAGGCGCTCTTCCGCGCGCGCATCGGCCCGCGCCGCGCGGCCGGCAAGGTGTCCCGCGCCGACATGGCGCGCCTGGCGGCGTCCATCCGCGAGGTCCTGGCCGAGGCCATCGCCGCCGGCGGCACCACGCTGCGGGACTTCCACTACGGCGACGGCGAGCCCGGCTACTTCACCCGCGAGCTGCGCGTCTACGACCGCGGCGGCGAGCCCTGCGTCACCTGCGCCACGCCGGTGCGCCACGTCGTGCAGGGCCAGCGCTCCACCTACTTCTGCCCGCGCTGCCAGCCGCGCTAGGGTCGGCGCAGTTGGCGTCAGCGTGGGGTCCGGGAGGCGGGGCCCTCCTCCCTCGTCGGGAAGTCTTACTCCTCGGGAGGAGGGCCCCGCCTCCCGGACGTGCCGGTGCGGGTGGCGCGAGCCGGCGCTGCGCGCGTAGTCCTTGTAGGAGCGGCTTCAGCCGCGACCACACGTCGAGGGAAGCCGGTCGCGGCTGAAGCCGCTCCTACAGGGGACATGGTGTCGATGCGCGGCATCGGCAAGCGTGAGCGCCGACGTCGCCTGCCGCGGCCGGCACCACGCCGGGCGGAGCCGGGAGGCGGGGACGTCCTCCCGAGGAGTAAGACTTCCCGACGAGGGAGGACGTCCCCGCCTCCCGGCTCCCGCGCAGACGCCAGTCCGCCCCCGCGACGTCGAACCCTCAGTACACCTGCCCCTCGACAAGCCCGCGGGGATCCGTCGCCGCCTCCACCTTCCCGGTGGCGAAGTCCCACGTGACCACGTTCATGTTCCCGTAGTCGCGCTCGCTCAGCTGCAACTCGTGGCCGCGCGCCTTCAGCCCCTCGATCTCGGCGGGGGTCAGCGCATCTTTCTCGTAGGCGACCACGTCGGGCAGGAACTGGTGGTGGTAGCGGCGCAGGGACACCATGCGCTGCGCGTCCGCCCCGTCCATCCACTCCAGCGCGGCCAGCAGGACCATCGTGATGATGCGGCTGCCGCCCGGCGTGCCGACGATGGCGACGCCGCGGTCGGACTCCAGGAACGTCGGGCTCATGCTGGAGAGCATGCGCTTGCCCGGCGCGATGGCGTTGGCGTGGGAGCCCACGAGCTCGAACCAGTTGGCCGCGCCCTCCTTCACCGTGAAGTCGTCCATCTCGTTGTTGAGGACGACGCCGGTGCCGGGCGGCATGAAGGCAGAGCCATACCAGGTGTTGACGGAGAGCGTGCCGCCGACGCGGTTGCCCTGGCGGTCGAGGATGGAGAAGTGCGTGGTGTCGTGGCCCTCGCTGCCGTCGGTCGCCGCCGGCGGCAGCGCGGCGCTGGGCGTGGCGCGGTCGAGCCGGATGGAGGCGCGCTGGCCGGCCGCGTAGAACGGGCTCAGCAGCCGCTCGACGGGTGCCTCGTTGAAGGCGGGGTCGCCCAGGTAGATCGCGCGGTCGCGGTAGGCCCGGCGCATGGCCTCCACCAGCAGGTGCTTGCGCGTGGCCGCGTCCAGCTTCGCGAGGTCGTAGCCCGCGAGGATGTTGAGCATGTCCACCAGCCCGATGCCGCCCGCGGAGGGCAGCGGCGCGGTGACGAGCGTCGTGCCTCGGTAGCTGCCGCGCACGGGCTCGCGCTCGACGACGCGGTAGCCGGCGAGGTCCTCCAGCGTCCAGATGCCGCCGCCGGCCTGCACGCCCGCGACCAGCTTCTGCGCCGTCTCGCCGCGGTAGAAGCCGTCGAACCCGCCCGCGGCCAGCCGGCGCAGGGTCGCGGCGAGGTCGGGCTGGCGCACCAGGCTGCCGGCCTCCGGCACCTTGCCGCCGGGGTAGAACACGGCCATGAACGCCGGCGACTTCGCGGCCGCCGACTGGCGGAAACGCAGGCCGAGCGTCATGCGCACGTGGGCGGGCACGCCCTCCTCGGCGAGGCGGATCGCCGGGGCGAGGCTGCGCGCGAGCGGCAGCTTCCCGTAGCGCTTCGCGATGTGCACGAGCGCCGCCGGGTGGCCCGGGATGCCCGCGGCGAGCGGGCCGTCCAGCGTGAGGCCGGGGCGCACGTTGCCCGCGGCGTCCAGGTACATGTCGGGCCGCGCGGCGCCGGGCGCCACCTCGCGGCCGTCCACGAAGACGTCGCGGTCCCCGCGGGCCAGGTGGAGCAGCCAGAAGCCGCCGCCGCCCAGCCCGGATGCATAGGGCTCCACCACCGCGAGCGCCGCGCTGACGGCCACCGCCGCGTCGAACGCGTTGCCGCCGGCGGCCAGCACCTCCTCGCCCGCGGCCGTGGCCAGCGGGTGGGCCGAGGCGATGGCCGCGCGCTCGGGCCGCGGCGCGGCCAGCGCGGGCGCCACCGCGACGACGAAGACGAGCAGCGCGCAGTGCAGGCGGGTGCGGATCACGGGAACGGCCCTCTGCGGGTCAGCGCTTGCCGAAGCGGCGCGCGAGCGCCTGCGCGACGGCGGGGTGCACGAAGGCGGTGACGTCGCCCCCGAGGGCGGCCACCTCGCGGACCAGCGTGGAGGAGATGAAGGTGTAGCGCTCCGCCGGCGTCATGAACACGGTCTCCACGTCCGTCTCCAGGTGGCGGTTCATGCTGGCGAGCTGGAACTCGTACTCGAAGTCGGACACCGCACGCAGGCCGCGGATGACGACCTGCAACCCGTGGTTGCGCGCGTACTCCACCGTGAGGCCGGTGTAGCCGTCCACCGTCACGTTGGGCAGCTCGGCGAGGACCTCCCGCGCGAGGCCCATGCGGTCCTCGAGGGAGAACACCGGCGCCTTGTGGGGGCTCGCCGCCACGGCGACGACGACGCGGTCGAAGATGCGCGCGGCGCGCTTCACCAGCTCGTGGTGGCCGTTGGTGAAGGGATCGAAGGTGCCGGGATACATGGCGCCGACGGGCACGGGTCTCACTCCTCGTTGCCGGGGCCGGGGGCCCCGCCGGCGGCCGCGAGCGCGTAACGCACCTGTCCGGCCACCTTCTCCCGCAGCACTTCCCAACCGGGCGGCAGGGGCGGGAGCGCCTCGCCGCCGGGCATCTCGAGGTACACGCGGGCGCCGGCGGCGAGCCAGCCCCGCGCCAGCAGTGTACACAAATCACCGAGCGCGAATTCCCCGAAGGGCGGATCGAGGAAGACCACGTCGAAGGGCTGCGGCGCACCCGCGAGGAAGCGCTGCGCGTCCGTGCCCACGACGCTGGCGCCCCGCGCCCCGAGCCGCGCGAGGCTCGCCTCCAGCACCCGCGCGACCTCGCCGTTGCGCTCCACGAAGACCGCCGCCGCCGCGCCCCGGGACAGCGCCTCCAGCCCGAGCGCGCCGGTGCCGGCGAAGAGGTCCAGGCAGCGGGCGCCGGGCACGACGGGGGCGAGCCAGTTGAAGAGCGTCTCGCGGACGCGGTCGGCGGTGGGCCGCAGCCCGCTCGCCACCGCCACGGGGACGCGGCGTCCGCGCCACTCGCCGCCGATGATGCGCACCTCGCCCGGTGGTGCCCCCCTTCGCGCCTTCGCCACGCCTGCCGTCCCGCCACAAGCCCGTTTCCCGGCACCTTGTAGCAGATCGGGCGGCCGGGGCCGCGGATTTTCCGCTCCGGCGCGGCCATCCGCTAACATGCGCGCCATGACCGGACCATCCGCCGCCGGGAGCGTGCCGCGCCCCGGCTTCTTCCAGCGCCTCAAGCAGAAGCTCAACCAGGGCCTGGGCCTCGGCGTGGCCCTGGACTGGATCGTGGGCCGCAAGCTGGACGCGACCGTGGTGGCGGAGCTCGAGGAGCAGCTGCTGCGCGCCGACGTGGGCCTGGAGACCACCGACCGGGTGATCGAGGGGCTGAAGAAGCGCATCGGCCGTGACGCCGTCGCCGACGCCGAGGGCGCCCGCGCGGCGCTGCAGGCGACGCTGGCCGACCTGCTGCGGCCCCGGGCGCAGCCGCTGGTCATCCCCCGCGACGGCACGCCCTTCCTCGTGCTGATGATCGGCGTGAACGGCTCGGGCAAGACCACCACCATCGGCAAGCTGGCGCGGCGCTACAAGGCCGAGGGGCTCAAGGTGATGCTGGCCGCGGGCGACACCTACCGCGCCGCCGCCATCGAGCAGCTGCAGGCCTGGGGCACGCGCAACGACGTGCCCGTGGTCGCCCAGCAGCCCGGCGCCGACTCGGCCGCCGTCGTGTTCGACGCCCTGCAGGCCGCCCAGGCCCGCAAGGTGGACGTGGTGCTGGCCGACACCGCCGGCCGCCTGCAGAACCAGGCGGGCCTGATGGCGGAGCTGGCGAAGGTGGTGCGCGTGTGCGGCCGCCTGGACCCCGCCGCGCCCCACGAGAAGATGCTGGTGCTGGATGCGAGCCTCGGCCAGAACGCCGTCAACCAGGCGCTGCAGTTCCACGAGGCCGTGGGCCTCACCGGCATCACCATGACCAAGCTGGATGGCGGCGGCAAGGGCGGCGTGCTCCTGCAGATCGCCGACCGCCTGGACGTCCCCTTCCGCTACGTCGGCGTGGGCGAGGACGCGGCGGACCTCGACGTGTTCGACGCCGACCAGTTCGCCGCCGCGCTGGCGCAGCCGGGGCGCTGAGGCGGACGCGCCCATGATCCGCCTCGACAAGGTCACCAAGCTCTACGCCGGCGGCCGCGAGGCGCTGCGCGACGTGTCCCTGGACATCGCGCCGGGCGAGATGATCTTCCTCACCGGCCACTCGGGCGCGGGCAAGAGCACGATCCTCAAGCTGCTCGCCCTCGTGGAGCGTCCCACCCGCGGCCAGCTGCTCGTGGACAACCGCAACATCGGCAAGCTCGCGCCGCGGGAGATCCCCGCCTACCGGCGCCAGGTCGGCATGGTGTTCCAGGACCACAAGCTGCTGGAGGACCGCACGGCCTTCGAGAACGTGGCCCTGCCGCTGATCATCGCCGGCATGGCCCGCCGCGACATCGACAAGCGCGTGCGCGCGGCGCTGGACCAGGTCGGGCTGCTGGACAAGGAGCGCCAGCCGCCCCGCACGCTCTCCGCCGGCGAGCAGCAGCGCGTGGGCATCGCGCGGGCGGTGGTCGCCCGGCCGCGGCTGCTCATCGCCGACGAGCCCACCGGCAACCTGGACGCCGAGCTGTCGCTGGAGATCATGCAGCTGTTCCGCCGCTTCAACGAGGTGGGCGTGACCATGGTGATCGCCACCCACGACCTCGCGCTGGCCGGCCGTTTCCGCGGACGCCACGTGGTGCTCGCCCGCGGCCAGCTCCAGTCCGACACGCCGGCCGCGGCGGAGGCGTCGTGAGCGATCTCGCCACCCGCCACGTGCAGAACGCCCTGGGCGCCCTCGGGCAGCTCACGCGCCAGCCCATCGCCACGTTCCTGCAGGTGGCCGTCATCGGCATCGCGCTGGCGCTGCCCGCGGCGCTGCAGGTGCTGGTCGCCAACGGCCAGCGCATGGCCGGCGGCTTCGAGGACATCCGCGATTTCAGCGTCTACCTGGAGCCCGGCACGCCGCTGCCCCGGGCCCGCGAAATCGCCGCCGAGGTCGCGAAGCGCGGCGGCGTGGCGGACGTGCGCGTGATCCCCGCCGAGGAGGCGCTGGACGGCTTCCGCGCCGACCCGGCCTTCGGCGAGGCCCTGAAGGCGCTGAAGGACAACCCGCTGCCCCATGCCTTGGTGGTGCGGCCCGAGGCCGACGCGCCCGCGGAGGCCATCACCGCCCTCGAGGCCGAACTGAAAGTGCGCCCCGAGGTGGACCTCGTGCAGCTGGACACCCGCTGGCTCGAGCGGCTCACCGCGATCCTGGACCTCGTGCGCCGTGGCGTGTGGATCGCGGCGGTGCTGCTGGTGGCCGCCGTCATCGTGATCGTGGGCAACACCATCCGGCTGGACATCCAGAACCGCCGCCAGGAGATCGAGGTGTCCAAGCTGGTGGGGGCCACCGACGCCTTCGTGCGCCGCCCGTTCCTCTATATCGGCTTCTGGTACGGCGCCCTGGGCGGGGTGTTCGCCCTGGCCCTCCTGGGGACGAGCCTGCTCCTGCTGGACGGCCCGCTCACCCGGCTGCTGGGCCTCTACGGGGCCGCCTTCGACGGCTTCGGCCTGCCCCCGGCCACCGCCCTGGCGGTGGTGGGCGGCGGCATCCTGGCCGGGTGGGCGGGCGCCTGGCTCGCCGTCGCGCGGCACCTCTCGGCCATCGAGCCCCAGGTCTAACCCTCTGTCCGGGTTGGGTCTTTCCGGCCCCCCGGCCGGGAACCCACGCGCCCCTTAGCACTCGAATACTGCGAGTGCTAGGATGGGATCCAGGACGTTCGGGAGGGAACCCTGAATGGCGACTGCCGCCATACCCGCTGTCATCGCGAACCCCCGCGCACTGGCCCTGGCCGGGCCGGTCGGGAGCCTCGACGCCTACATGCAGGCGGTCAACGCGATCCCCGTGCTGGGGGCCGAGGACGAGCGCCAGCTGGCCCGCCAGCTGCGTGACCAGGACGACCTCGGGGCCGCCCGCGAGCTGGTGCTCGCGCACCTGCGCTTCGTCGTGCACATCGCCCGCGGCTACCTGGGCTACGGCCTGCCGCTCGGCGACCTCATCCAGGAGGGCAACGTCGGCCTGATGAAGGCCGTGAAACGCTACGACCCCGAGGTGGGCGTGCGCCTGGTGTCCTTCGCGGTCCACTGGATCCGCGCCGAGATCCACGAGTACGTGCTGCGCAACTGGCGCCTCGTGCGCGTCGCCACCACCAAGGCGCAGCGCAAGCTGTTCTTCAACCTGCGCCGGGCCAAGACCGGCCTGGGCTGGCTCTCCCGGGAGGAGACCGAGGCCATCGCGAAGGACCTGGGCGTGCCCGCCCGCGAGGTCACCGAGATGGAGCAGCGCCTGGCCGGCCAGGACGTGGTGTTCGACCCGCTGCCCGCCGACGAGGAGGGCGCCGTGGGCCCGGCCCACTGGCTGCCCGCGCCGGGCGCGGACCCGGCCGAGGCGCTGGAGGCCGATGACTGGGAGAGCCAGGCCGCCGAACGGCTGCAGGTCGCCCTGGGCCGCCTCGACGAGCGCAGCCGCGAGATCCTGCAGGCGCGCTGGATGACCGAGGACAAGGTCACCCTGCACGAGCTGGCCGCCCGGTTCGGCGTGTCCGCGGAGCGCATCCGGCAGATCGAGCAGCAGGCCATGAAGACGCTGCGCGGGGCGCTGGCGGCGTAGGTTTGACGGGGGGTCGCGGCTGAAGCCGCTCCTACAGGGGAGCCCGTGTAGGAGCGGCTTCAGCCGCGACCCACATCCCCTCCAGGTAACACCCGCGCCGCCCATGGGGCGGCGCGGGTCGTCCTCACGCCCTGATCGGGACGATCGTGATCTCCACGCGCCGGTTCTGGGCCTTGCCCTCGGGCGTGGTGTTGGGCGCGATGGGCCGGCTCTCGCCGGCGCCCACCGTCAGGAAACGGTCCTGGCGCACCTGCCGGGAGGCGAGGTAGGCCACGACGCTGCCGGCACGGCGCTCGGAGAGCTGCTGGTTGTAGGCGTCGCTGCCGTCGCTGTCGGTGTGGCCCGCGACCTCCACCATCGTCTTGTCGAACTCCTTGAGCACGATGGCCGCGGATTCCAGCACCGGGTAGAACGACGAGCTGATGTCGGCGCTGTTCACCGCGAAGGTGATGTTGCCCGGCATGTTCAGCGTGATGTTCTCGCCGTTGGGGCCCGTGCGCGTGACGCTGACGCCGGTGCCCTGGAGCTTGGCCCGCAGCGCCGCGTCCTGGCGGTCCATGTAGTTGCCGACCGCGCCGCCCGCGAGCCCGCCGACACCGGCGAGGATCAGGGCGCGCTTCTTGCGCTCGGCGGAGTCGTCGCCGGTGATCAGGCCGATGGCCGCGCCGATGGCGGCGCCCGTGGCGGCGCCCTTCGTCGTCTTGTTGACCTTGGTCTCGCCCGTGTACGGGTCCGTGGTCTGCATGTACTCGCAGCCGCCCAGGAAGACCAGGGCGGCCACGACGCCGGCCATCCCCGCCTTCCGCATCTCGCAACGCAATAGCATGGTGAGCTCCTTACGGTGCCCCGTGGACGGGGGCCTCCTTATGGCAGAAAACGCCGCAAGCGGCAAACAGGCCACCGGCCCCGCCGCACGCTATTGCCGCGCCGGCGGGAAAGCCGTAGGTTCCCGTCCATGACGCTCGTGCAGGGCCTGCTCGCGGAGTACGCGGCCGATCACCAGCACCCGGTGAACCAGCGGCTGCACACCCTGTGCGTGCCCGTCATCGTCGTCAGCCTGCTTGGAGTGCTGTGGTCGCTGCCGGTTCCGTGGGCGGGCGCGGGACTGCCGTCTTTTGTGAACTGGGCCGTGCTGGCGATGCTCCCGGCCATCGCCTGGTGGCTGCGGCTGTCCCGGAGCCTCGGCATCGGCATGCTCCTCGCCCTGGCCGCCAGCTTCGCGCTGCTCGGCGCGCTGGCGGCGCTGCCCTGGCCGCTGTGGGCGTCGAGCCTCGCGCTGTTCGTGGTGGCGTGGATCGGCCAGTTCGTCGGCCACGGCTACGAGGGCAAGCGGCCCTCCTTCTTCCGCGACCTGCGCTTCCTGCTCGTCGGCCCCCTGTGGGTGCTCGCCAAGCTCTACCGGCGCTTCGGCATCCGTGTCTGACGCCCGCGCCGCCCCGGCGGGCGCGGACGCCTACGGCCACCGCGCCGTCTGGCGCATCGCGCTGCCGATGATCCTCTCCTCCGCCACCACGCCGCTGCTCGGCATGGTGGACACCGCGGTCGTCGGGCACCTGGAGGACCCGCGCTACCTCGGCGCCGTCGCCGCGGGGGCCACGCTGTTCAGCGTGCTGTTCATGGGCATGAACTTCCTGCGCATGGGCACCACCGGCGTGACGGCGCAGGCGTACGGCGCCGGGCGGGGCGACGAGGTGCGCCAGGGGCTCGGCCAGGCGCTGCTCATCGCGCTCGCGCTGGCGGCCGCCCTCATCCTGCTGCGGGCGCCGGTGATCGACGCCGCGGTGGCCCTGCTCGGCCCCAGCCCCGCGGTGGCCACGCACCTGCGCGAGTACTTCGACGTCCGGGTGTTCAGCGCGCCCGCGTCGCTCGCGAACTTCGTGCTGATCGGCTGGCTGCTCGGGATGCAGAACGCCCGCGGCCCGCTGGCGATGATGCTGGCCACCAACGCCGCCAACGTCGTGCTCGACCTGCTGTTCGTCCTGCAGCTGGGGATGCGGGTGCGCGGTGTCGCGCTCGCCACGCTGCTCGCCGAACTCGTGGGCCTCGCGGTGGGCCTGTGGTTCGTGCGCCGGGAGCTCGCGACGTTCCCGGGGCGCCTGGTGCCGGGCGCGCTGTGGGAGGCCGACCGCCTGCGCCGCCTCTTCGCCCTGAACGGGAACCTGCTCCTGCGCACGCTCTCGCTGATGTTCGTCTTCGCCTTCATCACCGCGCAGGGCGCGCGGTCGGGCGACGCGATCCTCGCCGCCAACGCCCTGCTGATGAACCTGCAGTACCTGCTCTCCTACGCGCTGGACGGCGTCGCCCACGCGGCCGAGGCGCTGGTCGGCCGGGCGGTGGGCGCCGTGGACCGCGCGGGACTGGCCGCCGCCGTGCGCCGGACGCTGGGCTGGTCGGTGGCGCTCGCCGCGGGCTTCGCCCTCGCCTATGCGCTGGCCGGTGGCCTGCTCGTGGACGTGATGACCGGCATCCCGGCCGTGCGCGACCTCGCGCGGGAGTTCCTGCCCTGGCTCGTGCTCTCGCCGCTGGTCTCCGTGTGGTCCTTCCTCTACGACGGCGTGTACGTCGGCGCGACCCGCCCGCGGGAGATGCGCATCGTGATG
>Ga0172373_10009061_pt1 | contig 12470 bp, 7 predicted proteins | sample Lak10m_2_FD_114546 | JGI IMG/M metagenome (GOLD analysis project Ga0172373, IMG submission 114546) | Freshwater microbial communities from Kabuno Bay, South-Kivu, Congo - kab_092012_10m | ecosystem: Environmental > Aquatic > Freshwater > Lake | place: Democratic Republic of the Congo: South-Kivu... | reverse complement strand
TTGAAATACTCTTTTAGCTTTGTGGTGCTGAGTTGAGACAAACCCGTCTGATTACCAATAATTTTATAATCTGTCAATACTTTATTTTGAGCAAAACCAAAAAAGCACTGAAACACAACGAAACAAATAAAAATACTTCTAGAAACCATATGCAAATTGAACTTTACATTGAACATTATTAACCGGTGCATGAGAGTTATTCAAGAAATTGAATGCATACCCGACTTGTGCCTTTACATTGATGTTTTCAGAAAATTCATGACGATATCCCAACCATGTGTTCATTACATCGTAATGATAAGTAAACAGGTCATTTTCTGCAATGCTCATCCAATCTACAATAGCATATGGAATATGTTTGTCTTTTATTCGGTAACCATAGTAAGTGTAGTTGGCTAAATTATTCGCATATCCCAGAGTGTCTGTGTGCGTTACATTGTAAACAAATTCATTCAGAAATTCATGCTTTTCACCAAAATAAGCAACTGACTGAGCAACTAGGTTATAATGCAAGTGACCTGTGTATTTGGTTCCGTGAATGTGAGACGGAGCATCTGAGTGTCCACTGTGCGCACCAGTTATCGAAGCATCTGTTAAATAATTATAGAAATACGAGGCACCAATGCGCAGGTTATCTACCGGTTTTATATGAAAAGCCAAGGTAGTCGCCGGACTGATATTGTCATCAAAAGCATCAGATGCGCTAATTCCGTTCCCGATTACAGCATCATAGCCAAAGTTCCATTTACCTAAATTCTGCCCCTGAAATTGAATCCCTAAATTGTGTAATGGAATTAAATAACTAAAGGAAGTAGGTCTATCGATACTCGGAAAAAACACGCGACCATGGTGATAGACATCGTTCCAATAGTTTATTGGGGTGTGAATTTTTCCGGTAATAAAAGAATGATTTTTGTAATAGTCAAACTTTAACCTCGCCCTTTCTATACTGGCAGAAAATGTAGTAGGAGTTCCTTTCGTGTATCGAACAACGAATTCTCCCAAAAAACTAATTCTATCGTTAAAAAATGTATTCACGAAAAGATCGTGTTCTCCTAACTCAAAATAGGAAAATACGGGATCCGTACTCTTATTCATATCGTAGAGCATATTGTAATTCATGTGTCCGTATCCGTTCACGACGCTTCTGAAGCGCTGGGCATGAAGTGAATTAATCGCAAAAGCAAAAAACATTAAGATGAAAAATTTTTGATTCATCATTTACTATTTATAATCGGTTTTAGCACTTGAAATAACGTCGCTTCATCCCACGGTTTGTGCACGAAGCACGTCAATAATCCATCTTGTTCTAATTCTGCAACTTGCACCGTATTTGCTTGCCCTGACAACATTACACAAGCTAAATCGGCTTTTTTTAGTTTAATCGCGCGGATCAATTGAGCACCATTCATCCCCGGCATTTGAAAATCTACGAGAATGAAAATTACATCGATTTTTTCTGCAAGTAGTTCATCGAAATTATCGAGGGCGTCTTGTGGACTTGTAAAATATTCAAGTAAGGTACACTTTGTGTCAATAATTTTCTCCAATTGAAAACTCAACATTTGAAGAATATGTGGATCATCGTCCACACAGATTACGGCATACTTTAAATCGTTCATTTCTTTTTAAATTTTACTATAAATTTGGTAACCATTTCTGTAGACATTAGTTCAATTTCTGCATCGTGTTCCTGAATAACACTGCTAACGATACTCAAGCCAAGGCCAGAACCGTTCTTATGTCCTTTTGTTGTGTAGAATTTTTCAAATATTTTATTCTGAATATCTTCAGGAATTTTCGGACCGTTATTTTCAACTTGAATAGTAACATGGGAATCTGTTTCCGCTGAAAAAATCCGCAATAATCCACGCTGATCAATTTCACCCATCGATTCAATTGCATTCTTGATTAAATTCGACCACAATTGAAATAACTTGATGTCGATACCGTAAATTTCGAGCAGTGGGTTTACATTAAAGTGAACATCAATGTTTCTTTTTAATTCATAACTAAATATGTTCAAGACAGTGCCAATGTTCTTATTTAAATTAACCATTGTCTTATCAGATGATTTCTGATCTTTAATGAAGTTTCTAAGGTCATTAATTACCTGACTCGCGCGCTCACCAGAAGACAATATCGTATCAACAAAATTTCGCGTCATCTGTATATGAAACATCAAATCAAAAAATTCAGTTGGATTCGTTGATGAAATAATGTTTTGAATGATTTCTTTATCTTCTATCGAAATTCTGTTTTTAACCATTCCATTGATATACACCTCCACTTCCTCTTTAGGCAAATGCGCGTAATGCTCAGAGAAATACTCTCTCCAAACATTGAGTTCTCTTCTTTGCTGAAGTCCTCCTACGAATAATTCAATTTTTGTCTCGGAAGCTCGACGACAGGCCACACTGATTTGTTCAGGCGAACATTTCCAAATGGTTTCTTTGAACAAGGCTTCAAGAGTAAACCTTATATTTTCTGCTCCACTTTTAATAGCTCCGAGCGGCGTGTTTAAATCATGAGCAATTCCAGAGGCTATTTCACCTATGGTTACCATTTTTTCTTGATCAGAAATCGACTTAGCCAAGTCCAAATTCATTTTTGTTTTCTCTTGAACTTGTTTTTCTAAGCCTATATTTATTTCCTCTATTTCTCTTCTGGCACGTTCAATTTGCTTTAAACTATCCGTTCTTCTCGATACGTTAACCAACATTTGGGCAAATAACTCGAGTAGGTCTCTCTCGTCTTCATTAAAAGTTCTAAGCGATTTCACAGAGTCAAAACCTACAAAACCAACGCAACCTTCTCGATCAATTAACGGTAGCGCGATAAGACTCTTGATATCCTGATCCTCCAACAGCTCTTTAAATTGGGAAGACGGCAATTCTTTCACGTTAGGCACTACAATAGATTCTCCTTTTGAATGTTTTTCTAACCAAACCGGAATATACTCAAAAGGTATCTCTTGCAAATTATCTATTTGTGGTTCTATTCCTTCCGCACACCACTCAAATAAATTAGAAGAAGTTTGATTCTCGAAGTTGTAGTCAAAGACATAAACCCTGTCTACATCAACAAACTTTCCTATTCTTGCAAGCGAATCATCAATGGAAGAATTTACGGATTCAATTGGGATATTGATATACTTTGAGGAAACTTCTACCAAGATTCGTTGGAAACTTGCTTTTAATTCCAATTCTCTTTCTGCTTTCTTTCTGTCTGTAATTTCTTGTCTGATAGAAAGGTAGTGACTAATATTATTTTCAAGGTCAAAAATTGGATAGATTATGGAGTCAACCCAATAGATTGATCCGTCTTTTTTCTTATTACAAACTTCCCCTCGCCAAACGTTCCCAGCCTTAATTGTTCTCCAAAAGTCTATCCAAAATGCCTTATCGTGATATCTGGAATTAACGATGTTATGATTTACTCCAAGAAGTTCTTTTTCTGTGTATCCCGACACCTCGCAGAACTTTGAATTTGCTTTAATTATTATTCCATCACTGTTTGCAATTGAAACCAATGCACTTTGGTCTAAAGCATCTGTAACTTCACGCAACTCCTTGTTTTGTTGTGCGATTTTTTCTTCAAAATTCTTTCTTTCGGTGATATCCAATTCAATAGCTATGAATCCTTCAAGTTCACCTCTCGCATCAAAAATGGGTTGAATATTTAGACTTATCCAGTAGAGTTTTCCTGATTTAGTGGAATGAAGAATCTCCTCTTGTACAGGTTCAATGTTCAGTAGACTATTGTAAATGCGGAGTATCGTTTCTTGGTTGGTCCCTTCAAATTGGAAGAGCTTTGGACTTTGACCAATTAATTCAGATAAGTCGTATTCTGAACGATTGATGATGGCCTCATTTGCCCAAGTAATTTTACGATTTTTATCTAATATTAATACGCCATTGGTGGTATTTTTCGCAACCAAGGAAAGTCTTCTAATTTCTTCCTCTGATTTTTTACGTTGTGATATGTCTCTTGCTGCCGCAATCAAATAACCTAAACCATCAATTTCTTCGTAGACAACATTTATTTCAACATCAATTTCATCTCCCGTGGACTGGTTGATATTAATGGATTCAACATTGAAAGATTTGTTTTCTTTTAAAAAGCTCAAGTGACTTTGCCAAACACTTTCTTCGCTAAAATACTTTTCAAACTCACTCACGTGATGTTTTTGAATTTCACTTTGATCAATACCTAAACGTTTTGAGGCCGTTTCATTAATATAAACCATATTACCTTTATCATCAGAAACTTGAATGGCATCAGTGGTTTTATTTAAAAAGTTCTCTAATAAGGCCATTTTTTTGTTTGATTCTATGAGCTTTTCCTCGGCAATTTTAGTTTCCGTAATTTCAATACCATATCCGACAACATATTGAATCACTCCGTTGTTATCCTTAAGAGGCGCTATTTTTCTGTAAATTACTTTTCTATTACCTTTTTCATCCTTTAAATCGTCCGTCCAATCTAACGAAACACCGGTATTCATTACCTCATTAAATACTGCTCTCCTATTATCGGCTAGTTCAGTAGAAATACCTCTGTATTTACAGTAATCATAATCGTCCTTACCAATCATGAACTCGCGAACTTCTTTATTCTTAATCCCTTGAGGATTTACGAAAACGTATTTATGCTCTGTTGAAAAAACGGCAATATCTGATGGAATCGCATTCAATACAAATTCATAAAACTTTTTTTGCTCCTCAATTTTCTTTGATATCTCGAGAAGTTCACGTTCCTTGTGTTCTACTTGCGCAATGAAATTGGATATATCGTTTGCATATATGTTTATATAACCATGCTCCACAACGTATCTTAAAGAAATATTGTAATGACGATTATTACGGGTAAGGATTAATTTAAGAACATCTTGACCCTGATTAATTAACGACCGCAAATGTGTTACTAATTCCTGGTCTTGAACTCCTTGTTTTGAAATCCCAAAATCACCAAGAAAAGCTTTCTCTGATGCACGATTAGTGTAGGATAGATTTAAATCCGATGTCAAACGAATAATTGGATTAGGATTTTCACCCGGGAATCGTGAAAGAATATCGATATTTGTTTGCGCCTCTTCTAACTCATAGTTTCTTCCTTTTGCTTTGTTCAAAAGATTTTTTGCGTCTATCAAAGAGCGATCGGATGTTTGCTGAAGAAACAAATATTCCGCAATGTAATCGTGTTTGGCAAAATCATTTAAAGTAAGGTTATATTTTTTCAAATGAAAATTGGCATTTACGACAGGAAGGCATGAAATAAGAAGCAACTCTTCTTGCTTCTTAATTGAAAATTTAAATCGCTGAAAACCGTCCAAGGACTGAAAGAAAAACAAGCGTGATGACAAATTCAAATCCGGATTTATCCATTCTTCCCACTTGAAAGGTTGAATAAATTCAAAATAATCAAAAATATTTTGGAGCTTCGCCAAGTTGGGTTGGCATTTCTGAATCTTTGTTCCTAAATGGTGTATTACTCCTTTCGAATCTACCATTAAATAAAAAGGATTATTGAATTCTAGGGAATCGATAAAGATATTTTTATCTTTTTCTAATTTCACATTTTTCCTGCGCAATTCCAATAGATTGATTACACTATTCGCGAGTGTTTTTAGACCATCTAATTGCTCTGTAGTGAGTGTTTTGGGATTATCATCTATCACACACAGCGTTCCCAAGGAAAAATCGTCTTGATTCACCAAAGGAATTCCAGCATAAAAGATAACATTTGGATCACCTGTAACTAATGGATTGTCTTTAAATCGAGCATCTAAGCGAGCATCTTCAATAATGAAGGGTTCATTTGGAGTAATAATTGCATGGGCACAAAAGGCCAAATCGCGGGGAGTTTCAGAAACATCTAGGCCCACTTTAGATTTAAACCACTGTCGATTTTCATCAATAATACTAATTAACGCGATTTTGGTACCACAAATTTGAGCTGCCAATCTAGTTAAAGCATCGTATTCCTCTTCTGAAAGCGTATCAAGAATCTGATATCTATTCAGCACATTAATTCGATCGTTCTCGTTTGACGGGAAAGAAGCAGCTTGCATTTTTTTAAGTTACCACTTAATTAAAAAGACGTGACAATCGTTATCTACGTTTTTTTCTTGAATTTGTTCTACCGTTACCACTAAATCAAAACGCTTTCCTAATCCTTTTATTAAGCCATATAGCATAGGCACAAGTCCTTCGCGATGAGATCTATATTCCAATTCAACTGAATTTTCCGTCTCGTTCCGTGTGGAAAATTGCGGTGCCGCCAATTCTGGCATTATGTTGTTAATTCGGTAATGCAACATGTCCAAATTAGACAAAAACTCAACAAAGGAAGAACCTGTTAAATCCATGAGGTCACCATAACCCTCATCCGCCGTATAGAGAATCCAATATTCTCCAAACGCTTCTAGGATGGCTGCTGCATCAGCTCTCAAGACACGGGACGCGTTTTTAACGAGGTCATAAGTTAATTTATCTGGGTACGGATTCAATCCAATGAATTCTTCGTCATGAAAATCAGATAATTGGCAAATCTCCTTCCATTTATCTTCACCATGGTTATTTACAACCAAATCTTTAATTGCTTTATTAACAAGCCCGTACATAATACACCTAGTTTAGTGGGTAAGAACTGCAAAATTGCATGAAAATGTTGTGAATTTTGAAATTTAAACCTTCATATTCCTACAACTAAGTAGAATTACGTAGGCACAGATAAGCGGAATTTCATATTTTATAATTTGTCAAGATAAACTTTAGTTGGAAAGCAATAATTTAATTCAAAATTCTAGATTTTGATGGACAATCAAAGTTATATGGTCCAATTGAAATTGCATGTGCTGCTGAATTAAGTATGTCAACTGTTCCTAACCCAAGTGAAAGTGCTTTCAACGAAATCATTCGTTCAAATGAAACCACATCAAAAGGAAGTTTAATAGTAAGGGATATCGCTGGTCATTTAATCTCTACTTCAGAAGTTGACATGCTGAATGGAATAAACTTATTTCCTATCAACAACACAAAACTGACAAGTGGGACATACATCATTGAATTTAGGTCGTTGCACCAAATGCCTTTGATCGAACGACATATCGTTAAATAGTCCTTTTTTCATGCGAATCTTGTGACGATTGCTTATTTTTGTGGTCATGAATTGGAAATTATTCAATAGTATCACAAAAGAATTCTTTTCAATGCGACTCATGGCAGTCGCATTGTTTGTTTTTCTTGCCGCCATCGCCATTGCAACCTTCATTGAATCACTCTATGGGATACAAGCTGCTAAAATTCTTGTTTACAACCATTGGTGGTTTGAAATACTGTTAGTTTACCTTGGATTGTCATTAATCTCAAACATCGTAAAATACCGAATGTGGCAAAGAGAAAAGATCGCTATGTTGACCTTCCACTTGTCGTTTATTTTTATTCTAATTGGTGCAGGCGTAACACGTTTTGTTGGTTTTGAAGGCATCATGGTGGTGCCCGAAGGGAGCGAGGTGAATTTTATCTACAGCGGAGAACCTCACATTTTGGTGCATGTTCAAAATCCAAAGAAGAAGGAATCGTTTGCTACATTCACAGAAAAGAAACTACTCTCGGTTATCACCAATAATGACTTTGAACTTGAATATGAATTTGAAGGTAAACCCTTGTCAATCTCATACGTGGACTTTAAAGCAAAATGCAACAAGGCAATTGAAAGCAACCCTTCGATAAGCGAATCAGGAATTGAATTATTTACGAATGGTAGAAAGGCCAATGCATTGTTTAAAGAGGAGATTTTCAGCATTGGAGATGTTCCTATAACTTTTAACACGCCTCTTGAAGCCCCAGGAATAGAAATCAAAGCTTTTGGTGATTCCCTGAAAATAAAAACTGCGGTTCCCATTGAAGTAATTAAGATGTCTGAACTTAGACAAGAGGAACAGAAAACAGGAATTCAGGATTCTTCAAAAATTAAAACAATACCCATTAAAACATGGTATCCGTTCACCACGCGTACGCTTTATAAAGTTGGAAACGAGCAATTTGTTTTTAATCGCATATTAAAAAACTCGCGCAGAGGTCTTGTGCCGACCGGAAACTTAAAAGAAGGTCTAGACTATTTAACGGTGAAAGTTTCTTACGATGGCCAGGAAAAAGAAGTTCAACTTGAAGGAGGAATGGGGAATGTTCCCACACCGGAAAAATTTGAGCTAGGAACTATGATTTTTCAGTTGGAATACGGTGCAATTCGAAAAACGATTCCCTTCACCATAACCTGCAAGGACTTTCAACTCGACAACTATCCTGGTTCCCAAGCACCTTCTTCTTTTGCAAGTGAAATACAAGTTAACGATCCAAGAAGCGGGGAAAAATTTGACCAACGCATTTTCATGAATAATGTAATGGATTATGACGGCTATCGTTTTTTTCAATCGAGTTACAAGCTTGATGATCCTTCAACTCCAGAGAACGAAGAAGCAACTGTTTTGCAAATAAATAGTGACTTTTGGGGTACTAACATTACGTATTTTGGATATCTCATGATGAGTATTGCCATGATTCTTTCGCTTTTCGCACCTGTCGGACGCTTTCGTGTTCTTAACGAAAAACTAAAAGGCTTGAAAGAGAAAAGAAAATCCATTAGTTTGTCCCTTCTTTTCGGTTTGTTTGCGTTGGCGGGAAATCTACACGCACAACTTAACGACCACACTTCTCCCGACTTGGCAGATTTTTCTACTTATCACCAAATTGTTGCGGAAGATCACTCGGATAAACTTGCGCGTTTACTTGTGCAGGAAATTAAGTTCAACCATGAACAACATCAATTTACACCTACTGGCCGAATTATTCCTTTCCACACCATTGCGGATCGTTTACTAAGGAAAATTTACCGAGGAACCTCCTTCGAAGGCAATAATCCGGTTCAAGTTGTTTTTAGTATGCACATGTACCCTCAGTATTGGGCCAAACAAGAAGTAATTCAAGTTCCTTCAGCGGTGAGGGAGAAATTAAAGCTAAAAGATTATGCTTCTTACAATGATTTAACTGGAGAAACCGGACAATTTAAATGGATTGAAGATTACGAAAAAGCACACCAAAAACTGGAGTCGCAGCGCAGTGAATTCGATAAAAAATTAATCAAATTGAACGAAAAGTACGAAGTAGTTAAAGGTGTTTTTACCTGGAATTATTTTCGAATGGCCCCTTTAGATAAGGATAAACAAAACCGTTGGTTTCAACCAAAACGCATGTTTGAAGGTGTTGTGAATCCTTGTGTGTTGGATACCACCTATTTTCATTTAAATCTCGAAGATTTTCAACGCGCAAATGACACCTCAAATTATTTGCTTTTCTCAGAAATGTACAATGCCTTGTATCCAAGTAAAAACATACAGGATATTTTGGCCATGCCTCCTCCAACGCTTTTTATTGATATTCTGCACTTCTCACCTGTTCAGAAAGCTATACAATCCGGAAATTATGCACATGCTGAGAAACTACTCGGAAATTATAAGAATTTCCTGGAAAAATTCGTTAATCTCTCTCCTGCAGATGTCGAAACGGCAATTTTGACCTTGCGTTATTTGATGATTACATCCGACGAAGCAGCAAGATCCGGTGATTATTCCAAGGCTGATGACTTATTGGATAAAATTATTGCCAGACAGCGAAGTATTGGAAAAGATGTGGTTCCTTCAGAGGCGATGGTTGATCTTGAGATTCGCTACAACAAAATGCAAATTTTCAAGAACACAGGCTACGGATATGCCCTTTTTGGATTTTTGATGCTTGTCATGTTCTTTTGGCAGTTATTCATTCATCCGCAAGGTAAATTACACCGGATACTTTCCATTTGTGTCAAAGTTTTCTTTTGGCTCATCATCGCACTCTTTCTATACCATGGAGCAGGAATTGGAATGAGATGGGCTATTTCAGGTCATGCACCTTGGAGCAATGGATATGAAGCATTGGTATTTATTGCATGGGTAACAATGGTAGCCGGTATCGCCTTTTCAAGAAAGAATGCTGCTGTTTTACCAGCGACTGCTTTGCTTGCTTATTTCATGTTGTTTGTCACTGAACAAAACCTCATGGATCCAGAAATCACACCGCTTGTGCCTGTATTACAATCTTATTGGTTGATGATTCACGTGGCGATTATTACCGGTAGCTACGGATTTCTTGGTTTGGGGGCAATTCTCGGACTCATTAACGTGATCCTTTTTATTTTCAAGCGCGAGAAAAACAAGGCTATTTTAGACATCAACATTAGTGAATTGACGTATGTTTCGGAAATGACCATTACTATCGGATTGTTCATGCTCACTATTGGAACTTTTCTAGGTGGTGTCTGGGCAAATGAGTCGTGGGGTAGATACTGGGGTTGGGATCCAAAAGAAACATGGGCCTTAGTTTCTGTTTTGGTATACGCAATATTACTCCATTTACGCTTTATTCCACAATTGAGCAGCAAGTTTATCTTCAATACCTACTCCTTATGGGGATATTCTGCTATCCTCTTTACGTTTTTCGGCGTAAACTTTATGCTTGTAGGATTGCACTCCTATGCACAAGGGGAAGGACTGGGTAGTTTGCCAAATTGGCTTTTGTATACCATTGCGTTTTTCTACTTACTTACGGAATTAGCCGCAACTCGAAATACTATTTTAGAGAACAAAGAACGCTCACTGAAAACTGTACTCAGAATTATCGGGATCAAATTACTTGTTGTAGCGACCATATTTTTATTCGTTTACCTTATTTTTAAGCAATACATAGACACAAGTATTCCGGCGGAAGAATTTACATTCACTTCGTTCAAGTACATGGAATACGCCTTGCTTACAATTGTAACAGTACTTCTAATCAATTTAGTTCTTCTTCCACTTAAAATGAGGTGGCTATTTAAATCTTGGTGATGGATTCGTTAGCAGAGCGAATACTCTTTGAAGACAACCATCTGTTGGTTGTAAATAAGTTGCCATCCGAAATCGTACAAGGCGACAAAACGGGTGACGAGCCGCTACCTGAGAGAATAAAATCTTTTCTGAAGGAAAAGTATCAAAAGCCTGGAAATGTTTTTTGTGGTGTAATTCATCGCTTAGATCGACCAACAAGTGGAGTTGTTGTCTTCGCCAAAACGAGCAAGGCCCTGGAACGTTTAAACGCCCAATTTCGCGAAAAAGAAACCAATAAGACCTATTGGGCAATCGTTGAAAATAAACCGAAAGAACCCAAAGGTTCCTTAAGGGATTATTTAAAAAAAAACGAGACACAAAATAAAAGTTATGTGGTAAATGAAAATAGTCTGGGAGCTAAATTAGCGTTGTTGAATTACGAACTTTTGGCCTCTTCTGCTAATTATCACCTACTTGAAGTCACGATAGAAACCGGCAGGCATCATCAAATTCGGGCGCAATTGAGTAAAATTGGGTGTATCATAAAAGGTGATCTGAAATATGGCGCAAAAAGAGCGAACAAAGATGCCTCCATAGGATTGCATGCACGTTCTCTTCGTTTTCTACACCCTACCACTAAAGAAGAAATCACGATAGTAGCTAATCCTCCTGCCGATGCCGTGTGGGATTTTTTTATGAATGAAATCGGATGAAAGAGCATGTTACCCAGCTTTCAATGTCGGCATTCAAATACGAACTTCCCGATGATAAAATTGCCTATTTCCCGGCAGAACCTCGAGACTCAAGTAAACTTTTGGTTTTTAAAAATGGTAAAATTGAAGACCACATTTACAATGAATTACCTCAAGATTTACCTGAAAACACGTTTTTAATAGCAAACGACACGAAAGTTGTTGAGGCCAGGTTGCTCTTTGAAAAAACAACAGGTGCGAAAATCGAAATTTTCTGTTTAGAACCCGAAGAACGTTATGCAGATGTTGTTAGCGGTATGCAGCAAAAAGGCGAAGTGTATTGGAAATGCTTAATTGGCGGTGCAAAAAAATGGAAAGATGAGCTTCTTACGTTAAGTAGCAAGGATACCGTACTTCATGTTAAAAAAACTTCGCTCTCCGGAAGTCCAGCGGTTTTGCATTTTTCATGGAATGACCACGAAATGACATTTGCAGAAATATTGCATCTCTTTGGAAATATCCCATTACCGCCCTATATAAAACGAAAGGCGGAGAAGCAAGACCAAACAGATTATCAAACTATTTATGCTCAACACAAAGGTTCCGTGGCAGCACCAACTGCTGGACTGCATTTCACGGAGAATTTACTCGAGCGATTGCAGCAGAAGGGTATCCACTCTCATTTTGTAACGCTTCATGTTGGCGCAGGCACCTTTATGCCTGTGAAAACGGAGACATTGGGTGGCCACGAAATGCACGCTGAGTTTTTAGACGTATCCATCACTTTTATTCGGGCATTTCTCGAAAACAATGAAAAAAAGGTATGTGTGGGCACCACTTCCTTGCGTACCTTGGAATCCCTTTATTGGATGGGA
>Ga0172373_10009060_pt1 | contig 12470 bp, 11 predicted proteins | sample Lak10m_2_FD_114546 | JGI IMG/M metagenome (GOLD analysis project Ga0172373, IMG submission 114546) | Freshwater microbial communities from Kabuno Bay, South-Kivu, Congo - kab_092012_10m | ecosystem: Environmental > Aquatic > Freshwater > Lake | place: Democratic Republic of the Congo... | reverse complement strand
GAGCGCATGCTTGATGCGCAGGCCGAGTTCGGCAGACGAGGAAAACACCAGTTCGCCCTGCGCGGCCGTGGCGGCGAGTTTGCGATAACGCTCGGCAGCCGCCGCGTCGATGTCCGGCCCGGATCCCGATGTTTCCATGTTCATTGCAAGCCCTCCATCTTTCGTTACCGATTGTGCGCGCGTCGCGCTCAGAATAGCTCGATTTTCTTGCCCTGGCTCGGCGCGGCAGCCTTGGTCGCAACCAGCGATTTCTCGTAATCGCTCTCGGCTTTGACCATCGCCAGCACTTCGGGCTTGTTGATCGGCGTGCGGCGGCAGAAGGCATCGCCACTGAGCGGGTCGATGATCACCTTGCGCGACCACGCGCCGCCGAAGTCCGAAGCCACCAGCGGAATCTTCTCGCGTGCCAGCCACTCGCGCGCGAAATCGGCGTTGCGCTCGCCGATCGCCATCTGGATCGAACTGACGATGTTGCCGCCGCCGAAAGCCTTGGCGACAAGCCGGCTCGCCTGCGCGCCCTTGGCATACATGGCGTTGCGCAGCACCTCCATCGCGTAGTCGCCGTTGAGCACCACATCCTCGTCCGCCAGCTTGGTGCTGGCGCGGCTGGGCAGCAGGAAGTGGTTCATGCCGGCAAGCCTGAGCTTGGGATCGTAGAAGCAGACGGCCACGCAGGAGCCCAGCAACGTCGCGATCGGCCGCTCGGTCTGCACCGACCAGCCACCCGGGTTGATGTTCAGTGCGGAGCGTTCGAGCGAGCGGCCGGAGACAGGTGGTTCGGTCATGGCATTAGCGCCCATAGGCGATGATCTCCTGCGGAATGCGGTCGAGCGGCACGACCTTGTCGACGCCGCCGAGGTCGATGGCCACCTTGGGCATACCGAACACCACGCAGGTCGATTCGTCTTCGGCCACGGTCTGCGCGCCGGCGTCGTGCATTTCCTTCATGCCGCGCGCGCCATCGTCGCCCATGCCGGTCATGATGATGCCCAGCGCGTTGCGCCCGGCCACCTGCGCGACGGAACGGAACAGCACATCGACCGATGGCTTGTGGCGATTGACAACCGGGCCGTCGGCGACGGCCACGTAGTACTGCGCCCCGCTGCGCTTGAGCATCATGTGCCGGCCGCCGGGCGCGATCAGCGCGCGGCCGGGCAGCACACGGTCGCCGTCGCAGGCTTCGCGTACTTCGAGCGCGCAAAGAGAATTCAGGCGGTCGGCGAACATCGCGGTAAATTTTTCCGGCATGTGCTGGACGATGACGATGCCGCTCGTCACGGCCGGCAGCTTCGTCAGCACCGCTTCGAGCGCCTGCGTGCCGCCGGTCGAGGTGCCGATGGCGACCACCTTGTCGGTCGTCACGGCCATCGCGCGCTGGCCGGCCGCCTGCGCCGCGAGCATCGCATCGGCCGTCAGCTTCGGCCGCAGGCCGGGCACCACGTGCGCGCCCGGCACCATGCGCCGGATGTTGGCGCGCGCCGCGGCGCGCACGGCGGCAACCAGGTCGTTGGCGGCATCCTGCAGGAACTGCTTCACGCCCATCTTCGGCTTGGTGATGATGGCGAGCGCGCCGGCCGCCAGCGCTTCCATCGTCGCGGCGGCACCCTTCTCGGCCAGCGAGGAGCAGACAATGGTCGGCGTCGGATGCTCGGCCATGATCTTCTTGAGGAAGGTGAGGCCGTCCATGCGCGGCATCTCGATGTCGATCACCAGCACGTCGGGCCAGACGAGCTTCATTTTTTCCAGCGCGTAGAGCGGATCGGCCGCGACGCCGACCACTTCGATATCGGCTTCCTTTTCGAGCGTCTCGCGGTTGACCTGGCGCACCACCGCCGAGTCGTCGATCAGCATGACCTTGATCTTGTCCATGATCATTCGGGCAGGCGATAGATGGTCGGCTTGACCATCCGCACCGTCTCGTTGATGCCGTTGAGGCTTTCGGAATGCCCGACGATCAGGTAGCCGCCGGGCCGCAGCTTCTCGACCAGCCGGGCCACGACCTTGCGCTTGGTATCGTTGTCGAAATAGATCATCACGTTGCGCAGGAAGATGACATGGAAGCGGCCAAGTTCGGGAAGCGTGGTGTTGAGATTGACCTGCATGAAGCGCGTGTGGCGACGCAGTTCCGGTGCGATCAGAAAAGTCCCTTCCTGCGCGCGCACGCCCTTGAGACAGTATTTTCGCAGATAGTCCTGCGGCAGGCCGCGCGTGCGGTCGAGCCAGTACTGGCCGCGCTGCGCGATGGCCAGCACGTGCGTGCTGATGTCCGTGCCGAGGATCGACCACTTGCCGTTCACGCCCAACTCGTCAGACAGCACCATGCTGATCGTGTAGATCTCTTCGCCTGTCGAAGACGCTGCGCTCCAGACCTCGAGGGATTCGCCCGGCGGATGTTGTGGCAGCACTGTCCGGCGCAGGAAATCGAAATGCGCCTCTTCGCGGAAGAAATAGGTTTCGTTGGTCGTCAGCAGGTCGACCATCGCCTGCCGTTCGCCGGGGTCGTTGCCGCTGGCGACATGCTTGTAATAGGCACCGAAACTGGGCAGGCCGAGCGCCTTGAGCCGCTTGCCAAGCCGGCCGACCAGCAGCACCTTCTTGCTGTCGGCGAGGCTGATGCCGGCAATCTGGTAGATCAGGCGCTGGAACTGCGCGAATTCGGCGTCGGTGATGTCGGGATGCGAAAGATTGCCCATATGGTTCGCCAGTCACGCGCCGCTGCCGTCCCGCCAGCGCCGACTTTCATGTTTTGAGCTTGAAGAACCCCATCAGGTCCTGCAGTTGCGCCGCCTGGCCGTTCATCTCTTCCGCCGTGGCCGCGAGTTCTTCCGATGCCGAGGCATTCATCTGTGTCGCCTTGTTGAGCTGGCCCATCGCGCCGTCGATCTGGCCGACGCCGGAACGTTGCTCATGCGAGGTGGCGGCGATTTCCTGCACGAGGTCGGATGTCTTCTTGATGCTCGGCACCATCTCGTCGAGCAGGTGGCCGGCTTTTTCCGAGAGGCTCACCGACGAACCGGCGACCTGGCTGATCTCCTGCGCGGCGACCTGCGCACGTTCGGCCAGCTTGCGCACTTCGGCCGCAACGACCGCGAAGCCCTTGCCGGCATCGCCGGCGCGCGCCGCTTCGATGGCCGCGTTGAGGGCCAACAGGTTGGTCTGGTAGGCGATGTCGTCGACGATGCCGATCTTGTCGGCGATCTGCTTCATCGCCTCCATCGTGTCGCGCACTGCCTGGCTGCCATCCACCGCCTGCTGCGCCGCCTTGCCGGCAATTTTGTCGGTCACGGTCGCGTTTTCGCTGTTCTGGTTGATCGAGGCGGTCATCTCCTCGATCGACGCCGTCGTTTCCTCGACCGAGGCTGCCTGCTCGGAACTCGACTGCGACAGGCTCTGCGCGGTGGCGGATACCTGCCCGGCAGCGTTGTTCAACGCGTCGCTCGCCACGTTCACCTCGCTGATGATCTGCCGCAGGCGTGTTGTTGTTGTCCGCATGGCGTCGAGCACCTGGCCGATCTCATCTTTTCGCTTCACCTCGATATCGTAGGAGAGATCACCCTCGGCGAGCCGCCTGGCGTCCTCCACGAGAATCCGCATGGGCGATATCACGAAATGATTGAGGTAATAGATAAGCACGATCAGAAGCAGGAATACGAGGACGAGCGTGGCAATGATGAGCACCGATTCGACATGCGCTGCCAGGCTGAACACCTCATCGGTATAGGCGCCGGCAGCGATAACCCACTTCCAGGGCTGGTACTCGATGAATGCGACGATCTTGTCGCGCGGCGACTTTTCGCCGGCATTCAGCCAGGGGTAAGTCAGCACGCCGGAACGCTTGTCGAGAATCTCCTTGATGAATTCGCGGCCGCTGCTGTCCTTGGAATCCCGGATGTTCTTGCCTTCCTGGGAGGGATGCACAAGCAGCGTGCCTGCAGCATCACCGCTGCTGCCATCCAGGATATAGACATACCCGGTTTCACCCAGCTTGATTTCCTTGACCGTACGCTTGACGAACTCAAGGGAAGTCATGATGTCAATGCCTATGAAGCGGATACCGATCACACGTCCCTTGCCATCCTTGATCGGATCATAGGAGGTCATGTAATCCTTGCCAAATAGGCGCGCCTTGCCGAGGTAGGGCTTGCCTTCGATCAAATCGGGATAGCCGGGATGCTGCTTGCCCAGCAGGGTTCCGACCGCGCGATCCCCCTTCTCGTTCTTGAGAGAAGTGGCGATCCGCAGAAAATCATCGCCACTCTTGACGAAAAGGGTGGCCACGCTGCCCGAGGACGAACTGCTGAAGGCATCGACTTCCTGTGTCCGACCATTCAGTATTTGCTTGTCGCGCTTCAGCGTGGGGGGTGAGGTCGACGCATCCAGCGCGAAATCATTGCCCAACGAAATGGCGAAGGAGCGGCCCCAGTTCCGGGCCTGCTGCTTCAGGACTTCGTCGGTCTGGGCAATCAGGTCATGGACGATCTTGCTCGTTCCCTGAAGCTTTTTTGTTTCCTCCCGTTCATTGACAGTGCGGATGTCATTGTTGAGATAGATCGTAAACGCGCCCATCAGCAACACGATGGCGAGCAGGATGATGCTGGAAAGCTTGAAGCGTATCGACTGGACGTTGATCATGTTCTCTCCTTCATCACTACCGTGCTTCGGATTGAGCAGTTGTTATCGATGTCTAACTTGCACTCGACGGTTCCTGGCCGACATGGGCAAGCATGGCCATTTCATCGACGGACAGCACCTTCTGGATTTCCAGGATGATGACGAACTTGTTGCTGACCTTGCCCATGCCGGCGATGAAGTCGGCGCGGATCTTGGCCCCGAAGGACGGCGGCGGCTCGATCTCCCCGGCGGGGATTTCCAGCACCTCGGATACCGCATCGACCATGATGCCGATATCGTGCTTGGCATCGTCCTGCGTCACCTCGACGATGACGATGCAGGTACGGCGCTGCACTTCGCTCGGCTTGCCGCCGAAACGGGCGGCGAGATCGACCACCGGCACCACCGCGCCGCGCAGGTTGATCACGCCGCGGATGAAGCTCGGCATCATCGGGATCTCGGTGAGATTGCCGTATTCGATGATCTCCTTCACGTTGAGGATACCGACGGCGAACATCTCGCCGCCGAGCGTGAATGTCAGGTATTGATGGGCGTCGCCGCCACCGGTCGCCACCGCCTTGCCGGCGGTAACCGCACTGGCGGTTGCCTTGACCAGGTTGTTCATGGTGTTCTCCTCATCGCCCGGTCAGAAGCGCTCGAAATCCTGCTCGTCCGCGGCGGAAGCCTTGAAACCGCCTGTCTTGGCACTGGCACGCGGCGCAGCCGCCACAACTTTTGCGGCCGGCCGGCTGCGTGCCCCTTGTGCCGTTGCGCCAGCGCCGACTTTCGCGCTACTGTCGAGCCGGAAAAAGGCCATCAGCTCTTGCAATTGTGCGGCCTGGCCGCCCATTTCCTCGGCGGTGGCGGCCAGTTCTTCCGAAGCCGATGCGTTCTGCTGCGTGGCCTTGTTGAGCTGGCCCATCGCGCCGTTGATCTGGCCGACGCCGGAGCTTTGTTCCTGGCTCGCGGCCGCGATTTCCTGCACCAGGTCGGAGGTCTTCTTGATGCTCGGCACCATTTCATCGAGTAGCGAACCGGCTTTCTCGGCCAGTTTGACGGAAGAGCCGGCGACTTGGCCGATTTCCTGCGCGGCGACCTGGGAGCGCTCGGCCAGCTTGCGTACTTCGGCGGCGACGACAGCGAAGCCCTTGCCGTGTTCGCCGGCACGCGCGGCTTCGATGGCGGCGTTGAGGGCCAACAGGTTGGTCTGGTAGGCGATGTCGTCGATGATGCCGATCTTGTCGGCGATCTGCTTCATCGCATCGACGGTTTCCTTCACCGCCCCGCCCCCTTCCTGCGCCTGCACGGCGGCCGTGGAAGCCATGTGGTCCGTGACCTTGGCGTTCTCGGTGTTCTGGCTGATGCTGGCGGTCATCTGTTCGACGCTTGCCGTCGTCTCCTCGACCGAGGCAGCCTGCTCGGAACTGGATTGCGACAGCGACTGCGCCGTCGCCGAGACCTGTCCCGCCGCGTTGTTCAACGCGTCGCTCGCCACGTTCACTTCGCTGATGATCGAGGTCAGCTTGCCGATCATGGCATCCATGGCGCCCATCAACTGGCCGACCTCATCCTTGCTGTCGGCCTTGATCTTCACCGTCAGATTGCCTTCGGCCAGTTCATTGGCCGCCGCCGCCGCCTCGCTGACCGGCTTGGTGATGCTGCGGGTGATCCAGACCGCGAATCCGAGTGCGATGAGGATCGCGACTATCGCCAGAACCAGAATGAGATTCTCGGTGGCATCCGCCAACTTGTCAGTATCATTTCCTGCCTTGTTCATCAATTCCGACTGGAAGGCAATCAGGTCGCCCACCGCCTTGATGTAGTCTCCCTGCGACTTGCGCACCTTGGTCATGAGGAGATCGATGGCCTCATCCCTCTTGCCGGCCTTGAAGGCATCGAGTGCCTGGTTCTGGTCCGCCGCCGCGATCTTGCGCGTTTCCTGCACCTTGGCGAATACCTTCTTGCCATCCTCGGTGGTGATCAGTTTTTCGATCTTGTCGAAAATCTCCCCCGTCTTATTGCGGGCCTCCATCAGGCGGCCGATTTCCTTCTGCGCCTCGTCGGCCGACTTCACCAGCATCGCGTTGCGGATGGCGCGTGCCGTGATGTTGATCTGGTCGACCGCTTCGTTGGCCATGACCGTCTTCGGAAACTTGTCGAAGACCATGCTCATGATTTCCGTGTTGATCTGCCCGATGCGCATATAAGTCAGTGCAGAAATGATGACGAGCAGCAGGATCATCAAGCCGAAGCCGATGCCGAGACGGACGCCGATTTTGAGGTTCTTGAACATGATCACTCCCTACGAAAAATGAGGTGCTGCAAAAGTCGGTGCTGGCAGGACGGCACCGGACAAACTGGAAATCATTCCCGCTCCTCGGCGGTCAGGGCATGGCGCGGCTGGGTGCGCCGTTCCTCGGATTGCGTGGCAAGGTGCGTCAGCGCCTGCACGTCGAGGATCAGCGCCACTTCGCCACTGCCGAGAATCGTCGAGCCACCGATGCCGCGCAAATGCTTGAACAGGCTGCCGAGCGGCTTGATGACAGTCTGGAACTCGCCAAGCAGCTGATCGACGACAATGCCGGCCTTGTGGCCGCCGGCGGCGATCACGACAACGTTCTCGCGCGGCGGCGGGCCGCCCTCGACAGCGAAGAACTCACGCAGGCGGATGAAGGGCAGCACCTCGCCGCGCAGGTTGAGCATGTGGCCGCGCGTGTCGTCCTCGCGCAGTTCGAGGCACTCCACGACGCTGTCGAGCGGAATGACATAGGCAGCGCTATCCACCGAGGTCAGGAAGCCGTCGATGATCGCCAGCGTGAGCGGCAGGCGGATGACGAAGCGCGAGCCGACGCCGACTGCGGTGCGCACATCGACCGTGCCGCGCAGCGCCTGGATGTTGCGCTTGACCACGTCCATGCCGACGCCGCGGCCGGACAGGTTGGTGACCTTTTCCATCGTCGAGAAACCGGCTTCGAAGATCAGGTTAACGATCCCCGGCTCGGACAAGGTCTGGCCGGGCTGGAGGATGCCCTTTTCGATCGCCTTGGCCTGGATCTTTTCGGCATTCAGGCCGCCGCCGTCGTCGACCACCTCGATGACGATGCTGCCCGAATCGTGGAAGGCATTCAGCTCGACGCGGCCGCGCGCGGGCTTGCCAGCGGCGGCGCGCACGGCGGCCGGCTCGATGCCGTGGTCCATCGCGTTGCGCACGAGGTGCATGAGCGGGTCGCCGATCTTTTCGACCACCGACTTGTCGAGCTCGGTTTCCGCGCCGCTGATGACCAGTTCGATGTCCTTGCCGAGTTCCTTCGACACGTCGCGCACGACGCGGTTGAAGCGGTTGAAAGTCTCGCCGATCTGCACCATGCGCAGTTGCAGCGCCGAGTCGCGAATGTTCTCGACGAGGCGCGACAGCACCGATGTCGCCTCGACCAGCGTGCCCTGCCCGCTTTTCTGCGCCAGCAGGTTGGCGGAAGCGCCGGCGATCACCAGTTCGCCGACGAGGTCGATCAACTGGTCGAGCTTGTCGGCCTGCACGCGAATCAGGCGCGCCTCGGCCGTTTTCTTCTCCTGCACCTGCTTCTGCTTGGCGGCGGCCGCCACGACCAGCTCGGGCTGCACCATCTTCTTCTCGACGAGGATCTCGCCGATCTGCGGCGGCACCTGCTCGGTCGCTGCGGCGATCTTCGCGGCAGCTTCCTGGCGGCGCAGGCCGGCGTCGAGCTCTTCCTGCGTCAGCGCGCCGGTCTTGACGAGGATCTCGCCGAGCCGCATCGTCTCTTCGGGCAGACGTTCGATCAGGCCAATGAAGTCAGCCACCTTGCTGTTCGGCGGCAGGATGTGCAGCTCGCATTCGTCGATGCAGAAGGCGAAGACATTCTCGATCTGCTCCTTGCTGGCGTGCGAGCGCAGGGTGATCTCGAAGCCGAGGTAGCAGCATTCCGGATCCATTTCCGCGGCGGGCGGCAGCGCGTCGCAAATCGTTTCCAGATGCACGATCTCGCCGAGGTTGAGCAGGTAGCGCAGGAAGGCGAGCGGCTCGACGCCGCCTTTCATGACGTCGCGGCCGAAGCGGATCGAGACGTGCCAGCAGTCGCCGATCGCCGTGTCGCCGCCGGCGCGTTCGACGATGCCGACGCTCGCCTCGGGCATCATGGCTGCGCTGTCGGCGACCTGCACGCTGGTGAAGCCGCGCAGCAGGTCGGCGGTCGCCTCGCCCGCCTGTTGCAGGCCGGCCTCCTCGTCCATCCAGCCCTGATCGACGCGGTCGAGCAGCGCGCCGATATGGTCGCAACCTTTGAGCAGCGCGGTAATCAACTCGGGGCTGACTGCGATTTCGTCGTTGCGCAGCTTGTCGAGCAGGTTTTCGAGGATGTGGGTGAACTTCTCGATGTGATGCAGCTCGACGACGCCGGATGCCCCCTTGATCGTATGGGCCGCGCGAAAGATCGCATTGAGGGTCTCGCTGTCATGATCGCCCTGCTCCATGCGCAGCAGGCCGTCTTCCATCGCCGTGAGCTGTTCGCGGGCTTCCTGGGCGAATACGCTGTAGATCTCTTCCATGAGTCGCGGTCCTCCGCTCAGTGCCCGGCGGGAATGATTACCGGATCGCCGAAAAAGGCGTCCATGTTGTAGAACTCGATGACCTCGCGCACGGCCGGGCTGTGCGCGACGATGCGCAGCGTGCGGCCGAGCCGCTGACTTTCACGCTTGGCCATCACCAGCAGTTGGAAACCGGCGGTGTCCATCTCGCCGACATGCGAGAGGTCCAGTTCGAGGAGCTCGGTGCCGGCGATGCCGTCGAGCAGCCGGTCCTTGATCTCGCCGGCGGTGTAGATCGTCATCGGCCCGTCGAGGATCAGATGCACCGCGCCGTCGGTCGTCGTCTGCGTCGCAAATTCGGTCACCGTTCATCCTCCCTAGAACAATTCAACTTTCGGCCCGTCGCCGCCGCTGGCGGCAGTGCCGCCATGCAGCGCCTGATGATGCGTGTCGCGTTGCGAGCTCATCACATAGCCGCTGTAGATCTCGTCGAGATGCTGGGCGAGCGGACGCAACTCGAAGTTCGGCTGGTCGAATTGCGCGAGTCGATTGGCCAGCAGGCTCGCGTGACCATCGAGCCGCTGTAGCGCGCCAATCACCTGCTCGATCTGCTGGCGCGTGACGTCCTGAAACTGCACGCTGGCGAGCGCGTCCATGAACATCGCCGACAGTTCCTGGCTGGCTTCGCGCACTTTGGCGAGCACCTCGGCATCGTGCTTCGACATTTCCTGATAGTCGCGGCCCAGCTCGTTGAGCTGGCCGGAGAAACTCTGCAGCGCCTCGCGCTCGGCCTCGATGTTGCTATGCGCGAGCTTTTGCTGGAACTGCGATTCGATCGACAGCGCCACCTGCTGGATGCCCTGGTTGATCTGGCCGACCGCCTTGTCGGCCTCGGCCGAAAGCTTGCGCACCTCGTCGGCGACCACGGCAAAACCCCGGCCCGCTTCGCCGGCGCGTGCCGCCTCGATCGCGGCATTCAGCGCCAACAGGTTGGTCTGGCCGGAGATGCTCTTGATCAGGTCGATCAGCTTGGTCAGCGAGCGCGCCTCGCCCACCACCGTCGCGATGCGCTGCTGGTCGTCCTGCGCTTCGCTAACACGCTGGGCGATGTAGGAGTCGAGCCGCTCAATCAGCTGCCGGTTCTGGCTGATGCGCGCCTCCGAGGCGGCGATCAGTTCGTTGGTTTCCTGCGTCGAACTGTCCACCATGTGGCTCATGCGCGTGATGGTCTCGTCGATGGCCTGCAGGCGACTGGTGATATCGAAGGCGGCCTTTTCGGTCTCGCTGACGACGGTACCCAGCTGGCCGCGTACGACATCGTTGAAGGTGCCGAACTGCTTGAGCTCGGTCTCCACCTGCTCGGCCGCCGCGACATAACTCTCGGCGCGAGAGGCAATCTCCGCCTGCTTTTTTCCCATCCCGAGCATCCAGTCCTTGAAAAAGGCGATGGACACCGCCCGCTGCGCGAGAAAAGCCGCCAGGATGATGAGGAAGGTACCGATGGCGTCGCCGAGCGGCGACGCGATGCCAATTGCGGGCTGGAAGCTGGCGTGCCACCAGTCGTTGAAGAAGTACACCACGACCGCGGCGCCCAAGCCGACCAACAAGCCGACGAGCGCTGCCCGTCGCATCAACTGGTGGAAGTCCATCCGTGCCTACCTCACAACCAATTTGATCGTGTTCAGCAACTCATCGGCGGTCGCCGGTTTCACCAGCCAGCCGGACGCTCCGGCCGCCTTGGCTTCGGCCCGCTTCGACTGCTGTGATTCGGTCGTGAGGAATAGGATCGGCATGAACTTGTACAGCGGCAGCTTGCGCACTTCCTTGATGAAGTCGATGCCGTTCATGCCGGGCATGTTGAGGTCGGTGATCAATAGGTCGACCTTGACGCCGGCCTTGAACTTGGTCAGCCCTTCGTTGGCATTGGCCGCCTTCTCGACGCCGTAACCCGCCTTGGTCAGGATATTCGTGATGGACAGCAGGATGGTGGCTGAATCGTCCACCAGCATGATCGTTTTCAATTTTCTTACTCCCATGAATGGTCATGCGCCCGCATTGACCATCTAACTTTAGTTACATTATGCCCAGGAAATATATCATGAGCATTTGAGCTATATCAATAGTTCTATTTATTCACTTCACATGTTGCGCTTGATGTCTTTTCACTATTAATCATGAAGTTATGTTTGTTTTTGACTACCACACAAGCTTTACAATACTTGACAAATAATTTATTTCTATTACTTTACGGATATATCCAGCTTGCCTTGATGCTTAATTTTTGCAACTCATGACGCCACAACTTAACCCACCCAACAAGGCCCGCATCCTGCTGGCCGAGGACAACGAGATCAACCGGGAGGTCACGCTCGACATTCTCGAAGCGGCCGGCCTGGAAACCACAGTCGCCACCAACGGCCTCGAAGCCGTCGAAAAGGTACAAGCGCAGGATTTCGACCTGATCCTGATGGACATGCAAATGCCCAAGCTCGATGGCATCCAGGCCACGCGGGCGATCCGGAGCTTGCCCGGCCGGTACGCGGTGCCGATTCTGGCCATGACGGCAAACGCCTTCGACGAAGACCGGCAAAACTGCTTCGCAGCCGGCATGAACGACTTCATCACCAAACCGGTTGACCCACGCCACTTCTATGCCCTGCTGGACAAATGGCTGCCTGCGGGAGCCGCGCAAGTCAGTTCCGGCGAGACGGCGCAACCCGGCAACGGGCTGCTCGATCGCCTTGCCGGCATCGATGAACTGGATGTGCGACTGGGCATGACGGTAACGCGCAACAAGACAGACCTCTATGTCCGGCTGCTGCACATGTTCATCGAGTGCCATGCGGACGATGCGTCGCGCTTGCGCAAACTCGCCGCGACAGGCGACCTTGCCGCGGCCGCTCAACTCGTGCATGCGCTCAAGGGCGTATCCGGAAACATCGGCGCCACGCGACTGCATCGACAAGCAGAAGCCGTGATGGCCGATCTTCGCCAGAAGGCGCCGGACGCTGCGCGTCAGCTCGATGCCCTGGCGGATGCGCTTGCCAAGCTGACGGCTCGCTTGGCGCAGGCGCTCGACTAGCCCGGTCAGCCCCCGAGCATCTCCCGCGCGTGCTGGCGCGTGGTCTCGGTAATTTGCACGCCGCCGAGCATGCGGGCGATCTCTTCCACCCGACCGGCGGCATCGAGCGGAGTGACGCGGCTGACGGTGTTGTCACCCACAGTCTCCTTGCGAATCGACCATTGCCAATGGGCGCAGGCCGCGACCTGCGGCAGGTGGGTGACGCAAAGCACCTGACGGTCGCTGCCCAGCTGCT
>Ga0172373_10009058_pt1 | contig 12472 bp, 10 predicted proteins | sample Lak10m_2_FD_114546 | JGI IMG/M metagenome (GOLD analysis project Ga0172373, IMG submission 114546) | Freshwater microbial communities from Kabuno Bay, South-Kivu, Congo - kab_092012_10m | ecosystem: Environmental > Aquatic > Freshwater > Lake | place: Democratic Republic of the Congo... | reverse complement strand
CGAAGGCCTTGTCGGCCTAAGGAGCGCTCCCCATGAGTCAATTACCCACCGTTACTATTCAAATTCCGGCCCAGTCCGATTTCGTGGGAGTGGTTCGTCTTTCGGTGTCCGGGATTGCGTCCCGAATGAATTTTTCAATTGATGAAATCGAGGATATTAAAGTTGCTGTATCTGAGGCGTGCACCAATGCCGTCCAGCATGCTTATGGTGGTGGAGATGGGATGATTGATGTTGCGATGACCTTGCATTCAGATAAATTAGAGGTTCTCGTAAAGGATTCTGGAAAAGGGTTTGATCCTGCTAACGCCGTTTCTGCAAAACAGGATGGCGCCAACGACGCGTTGTTTGGGTTGGGACTGGGCTTGACGTTTATTCGGACTCTAATGGATTTCTCTGAAATTGAATCGGTACCGGGTCAGGGAACAGTGGTTCGAATGGTAAAGAATACCCCGGTCGAAACCTCCGCTTAGTTTCAGCCGTGTGGGTTAGTTTTTTAATACTGGGTGCCATTGTAGCGCTTTTTTTGTTACCCGGTTTCGTCGGTTTGCAATTCCAGCCCCGTTGGCGTTGCTATTGAGTGTGGGGATTGTTGTATTGCCCTTTGTTTTGATCCCCTTGATTGTGATTTGGTTGGTGGTGCGATGGATCGGCCAAAGCTATCGATCCGGGGGGCATTCAGATCAAGGGAAATTGCTGTTTTGCTCTCGCTGTGGGGCAGATGTGCCGAATAACGTCTTGCTTTGCCCGCATTGCGGAAACTCAGTTCAGGTGTCGGGGTAAGACGCATTTTGTATTCAATAAGATCCGACGCGACCGCGTTGTATCTGCATGTTCCCTTTTGTTCGAAACGATGCCCCTACTGTGCATTTTATAAATTGATCTGGAGTCCGGATGAGGAACTCCGGTACGTCGATGCGGTGGTGCGGGAAATGACGATCTATCATCATCGATTTGGGATGATCCCGTTGCGGTCGATATTTTGGGGAGGGGGAACCCCGTCAGTATTAACCGAATCGGCGATCTCGGCCATTGCGGAGGCGATCCATCGGTATTTTAAGGTTCCGCCTGGTATCGAATGGACGATTGAGGCAAATCCAGAAACCCTTACGGCGATGCGATTGGCCCGATTTGTAGATGCAGGGGTTAATCGAGTGAGCGTGGGTATTCAATCGGCCCGCCCTTCGGAGTTGGCGTTATTGGGTCGAGCGCATACCTACTCATCAATGGTCCCTTGTTTGGATCTGATTCGTGATGCAGGGATCGATAATATTAATTTGGATTTGATTTACGGGCTTCCCGGCCAGACCCTGGATGCGGTGTCTGAGTCGATTGAGTGGGTATTGAGCCAAGGTCCGACTCACTTGTCCACATACGCCTTGAGTATTGAGCCTGGCACCGTTTATGCCAAGACCGGTGTAAGTCCTGTCGATGACCTGTTACAGCTTCGCATGTACCGGGAAATTCGCCGGAGAGCTCGTTTAGATGGGTTTCGGCAATACGAAGTGTCTGCCTTTGGGCGCCCCGGTTATGAATCGGTTCACAATCTGACCTATTGGCATTACGCGCCGTACATTGGGCTTGGGCCGAGTGCGTCTTCGTTTTTTAACGGAATGGCGTATCAGCAAGTGTCTAGTTTGGATCGGTATGTGGCAGATCCAACTCCGCCTGTTATTCGGGTCCCGCTGGCCTTGGATTCGGATACGTTGGCAACTCATTTTTTAATCGCAAATTTGCGCCGGTCTGAGGGCCTCACGTATTCTAAAATTCGCCGGGAATTGGGACGGGACCATTGGGGTGCCTCTGCAGTGTCGGTCGTCGAAATGAAGCGTCTTGGATTGCTTCGTCGTCGGAATGATCGGTTGCAGCTTACCCGACGTGGTGTCGAATTGATGAATTCCGTTTTGGAAGGACTATTATGAGTTGTTTTGAGATTGTGGCTACGGCTAAGAATGGAAAGGCGCGAGCCGGGCGATTAACCACCGCTCACGGCGTAATAGAGACCCCAGTCTTTATGCCAGTAGGGACCCAGGCGACCGTTAAAGGGGTACTTCCGCAACTTGTAGCGGATACGGGGGCCCAAATTGTATTGTCGAATACCTACCATTTGATGCTTCGGCCAGGCGCTGATTTGATACGGTCGATGGGGGGACTTCATGAATTTATGAAATGGCCGAAACCGATTTTGACGGATTCAGGCGGATTTCAGGTGTTTTCATTGTCGGGGATGCGTAAAATTACCGATGAAGGCGTGACATTTTCTTCCCATTTGGATGGATCAAAGCATCTGATGACGCCGAGGTCCGTTGTGGATCTGCAATTGGCCTTCGGGTCGGATATTATGATGCCACTGGATATTTGCACGCCTTTCCCGGCAGAAAAGAAGCAGGCAGCGCATGATATGCGACGAACCATCGAATGGGAATTAGAGGCGTTCAGGTATTGGCGTGACCGTGCGAATGGCTCGTTGTTGTTCGCAATCATTCAAGGGGCGGGGTTTTTGGACTTAAGAGAAGAATGCGTGAGCCATCTGACCGCTGTGGATTTTCCCGGTTACGCGATTGGGGGCGTCAGTGTTGGGGAGCCAATGGCGGACATTCACCGGACGATTTCGGCCGTGACGCCGATGCTTCCTGTAAATAAACCCAGGTATGTGATGGGCCTCGGATTGCCAGAAAATCTGAGGCACGCGGTCACCCAAGGCGTGGATATGTTTGATTGTGTTATTCCTACCCGGCTTGCGCGCCATGGCCAATTCTTTTTTGGAGACGGGGAGCGACGCAATATCCGAAATCGAGTCTATTTTGACGACCCGATGCCGCTCGATCCTGGCTGTGATTGTTTGGCCTGCGCCCAATTTTCTAGGGCGTATATCCGGCATCTCATCGTTGCAAAAGAAATGTTGGGATCGATTTTGCTAAGCGTCCATAATATTCGATTCTTGGTTCGATTTGTGGACCGGTTGCGACAGGAAATTATTGACGGGGTTTGCTGAAGGGCCTGGGGTCGGTACAATCTAAGGCGATGAAAAAGTGGCGCGCTCTAATTATTGCATCGTGTTTGTTGGTGGCGATTGTTGCCATGAGTATGTTTGCGATTTATCGATGGGTATTGGGGCTGCAAACGGTTGCCATTCAGGGTAATTATTACGTCACTCAAGATGAAGTTCGCAATGCCGTTGAGTTGTATCACGGCCGCAATGCCGTGCTGTTGTCGGTGGGAGGGGCGCTTAACCGTCGGGTTGCCGCGATGTTGCCCAAAGTCCAGCGGGTGCGTTCGGATTATAAGTGGCCCCATGCCGTTCAATTGACGGTCATCGAAAAAAAACCGTGGATTGTTTTGGCGGCTGACGAAGGGGCCGTGATTGTGGCAGCGGATGGGACGGTTCTGCAACGTCGATCCCCGGAGGATGTGGCGCCGTTACCCCGCGAGGCGATTGTGGTTAGATCTGTAGATCCCGTCTACTTTTCTCAAAAGATAATTAACCCTTATTTGCTTAATGCATTGACGCCTGTTGTGTCTGTGATTCGGAGTTACTTTCCCGATCAGGTGTTACAGATGGAGTTAAAAGGGCTGGTAATGTCACCTGCCGGTTGCTCTTTCGATGAACTCATATTGATTAAAGACGATTCAGTTCCTGTTTACGTAGGGGCGGAGGCGAAAATGGGCACTAAACTGTCCGCTCTTCGCCAGTTTTTGTGGTACGTCGGGATGGATACCCCGGCGGATGAAACCGAGGCGCCGATCCGGTATATCGATCTCCGGGTCGATGGAAAGGTCTTGGTCGGGTATGGTGCGTGACTCTGGCCTGGTGTTGGGCTTGGATATTGGGTCGTCTCAAATTGATGCGGTCATTGCGGATGTCGGCAATGCGAATGAAATTATTGTGCGGGGTGTTGGGCGCAGTATGTCGAACGGATTGGATAAAGGGCGAATTGTCTCGCAAAGCGAGTTGGTTGCGTCCATCGATCGGGCGTTGAAACGGGCCGAACGAGAGATTGGCGTTCGCCCGCATAATGTGGTGATTACCGTGCCCCATTACCATATGCATTTTGGGTACAGTTCAGGGCTATCGATACCCCGCGTTGATTCGTCTATTACAGAAGATGATAAAACGGCGGCCATTTTGAAATCCAAAAAGATGATCAAAGCCACGGATCAACTCATTTTGCATGCTTTTCCTGTGGAATATTTGGTGGATGGGCGATCTGTCGATGACCCCTTGGGTAAAGCGGGGCCGTCATTAGAAGTAACGACTCACTTTGTTTTGGCAAATTCATCGAATATGAATGCGTTGTTGCAAGTCACTCAGGCGTTGCATTTGCATGTCGCTGGAATGGTGTATGCACCGATTGCGGCAGCCCAAATGTTTTTGTCTCCAATCGAACGCCGAGAAGGCTGTATTTTGATTGATATTGGCGCAAAATCGACCTCTGTGAGTTTGTTTAAGCGCGACTTATTACAGTCGACGTTTTTGATCCCAGTAGGTGGCGATATGATCACGGCAGATTTGGTGCAATGTCTATCGGTTACGGCCCCAGAAGCCGAGCGGGTGAAGGTCAAATATGGCTCGGTTGACTTGGAACAGGTGGAATATCGCGATAAATTTGAAATTAGTTCGTTGGATCGGGGTCGGGTCGAAATCAAGCGGCAATATATGTGCAAAATTATTCATGCACGGGTTGAGGAATTGTTTCGAATTATTGCCCGACGTGCCCAAATTGGGCCCGAATTTCCCTACGATATTGTGGTGTCTGGTGGGACTTCTCAGTTAGAGGGATTGGGGGGGGTTGCCTCTCGGATTTTGGGGCATCCGGTTCGTGTGGGCCCTCCAGGAAAAGACCCCGCTCACTTGACCCATCGGCACTATGGGACGGCCTTGGGATTGGTCAGTTATGGTCTGAAAACGGGGGCAATTGTTCCATATGAAACACCACCAGGTTTTTTGGAACGACTCAATCGCAAATTGAGCCGATGGTTTTAGTCGATCTGCGTTGAAGTGAAATGGATATCTTAATTTTCCCGATAACCTGTTGATCCGTTGTTAAATTCGGGTTTTGGAGGGGTGTCGTTGGGGAATCAGATTTTAGTTCGATCCTGCCGTCGGGGAGGCATTTTTCGAAGGCACGTGAGTGTTTGCGTCGTGAAACCGAATACGCAAGTGCTGAAATGTGAAGACGGGGAACTCAAAAACGGAAACGGCGAAGATGTTAGGCTATATATGCTTGCGATGCCGTGCTTCGACACGTACTGGATTTCAACGAAGGGCTGCTGGCTTGGGGAGTTGTTGCCTCAAGATAGTCATCTTGATCGGATTTCCTGCTTGCGACGGATGCTTTCCTTGTCAGATAGCCCGCTTGCTGGACTGCTGGAGGAGCCGTTTGAAACGCCGGTTCCGATGGGACTGGCGTCGGTGTTTTTGCGTTATTTGGATGGGACGTTACCCATTTCAGAATATCCGAGGATATTTGCGCATAATCGGTTGGTCGCGAATCCTTTGTCGACTATGGATGGGTATCATTCTATCGCCGATTTTTTGGACAATGCGGAAATGGATACTGGTTCAAAACGCGCACTATTTTGGCCATCCGGTGACGTTCGAGGTTGTCCACGATCTTTTGCAGGACTCAGATCTCTATTGGGCCCATTTTTCGAAGACCGTTCTTTTTTCTTTGACGCAGCAACCAACCGTTGAGCTGGCGATTTGTGCACTGGGGGGGCGAATTCGGATCCGGGGATTTGACGCAGCCAAATCGTCACTGAGCCCGCATTTGTTGATGACAGTGTTGTCTGAACTTAGGCCCTACGGCAACGTTAATTTGCTCAATCAGCCGTTGGACGATTGGCTCGGTTTTGGAATTGCTTCGCTGTTTGGAGACACGGCAGATGCGGGTGGTTTTTCAAATATTATGGCGTTGCCTGAGATGCCCATGCAAAATTTAACACTCGGTTCGGAGCATTTTTCGACATCCGGACATACGGTTTTGGCGATTCTTTTACGTTTCAGACCTTCTGGGACTTTGAAGTTGGTTAATATCGATTTTTCGAATGTTAGGGTGTCGGATTTGGCGACTGTTCCCCCCCTCAATGTTAGCGATTTCCTCTTGGAAGAATCGGCAATGTCCCCGGAGCTTGCCGCTGCCTTTGTTCATTGTGTCAATCCGTCGAATTATATCGTATTGCAATTAACTGAGTCCTCGGAAATGCCCTTTCCTACGGTTAAATTGACCGGTGGTGCCCGGCCTAAAGGCATTCGCCTTTGTGGACATGTTTCGGTCGACATTGCGTCGCGATGGATTGAGATGATTCGGCCTAGTGAGCTATGTGTGATTGATTTACAGGTGCCTAATCCGCGAAGACCATTGGATGTCGGTTCGTTTCAGCAAGGCTTGATTGTAGACGAGTTGGGGATCACGACCCAAACCGGGATTCCTATTCCAGAAATATCGGCTCTGATTCGCCGATTCAATCCAAGGGCAATGAGTCTAGGCGGTATGATGCAGAATTTGTTGGTTGGCCCGGTTGACGAATTTGCGGCACCCCAATTGTCACGACTAGATCGTCTTGTCTTATATTGCAGCGACGTTAACCCTTCAATCGTAATGCAGTTAGCGTCTCAACTGAGACGAGGTGGGGATCTGGAATTGCGTGGCCGGTTTGATTTGCGTTCAGAGACAGCTCGAAGTGTGTATAGGGCTCTTAATAATGCGCCATCAATGATTCGCAACTTTAGTGCCTGGTTTGACCCACCTAACACCGACGCTGCAGTGGCGTTCATTGAGCGATTAAACCCAACGGGTACTATCACTTTAGATGGGGATCCCCAGGTGGCTTTTCGGCTCCCCAAGACTCGGCGTCGACAATTCGACTGGCCCGATTGGAACGGAGTGCTTCAACGTAGTTATGAATACTGGGCATTTTTAAATTCTGGGCCTCAATTCGGGCCTCTTTTATACGATGTCGTGGATTACCCCAAGTTCGTTAGCGTTGCACCCTCGTCTCAGGTTGAATCCAGGCCAGTGGCTTTGCCATCTCCCGTGCAAGCAGCCCCCGCCCAGGATAATCTTCAAACCGGTTGCTGTACGCCACTGTCGTTTTGGACGGGCTCGATGGTCCCATTTTCGTTTATCAACCGAATTTGGAATCGAAGACCCTAATCCGAGTTGCTTTAATCAGTCCTTAGAACAAAAACTCGATGATTCGCCATGGAAACAGCAATATCGTCATCCAAAATGCTTCATCTCGCGATTCATGTGGTGCGGCTGGCTTGTAATCCACATCTGCCCCTTCTTCAGATACAAATCCATTCGCCGACGGAATATTTAATGCTCTAAACAATTTTTCGACGACAATATATCCGTTGCCACTTTCGACACTCCGTTGTCCTTCTCCAAGGGGTTCGGCGGACAGCAATAAAATGGTGCCCACTTCCTGGCCGGTTAGTTTGGGATTATAAGAGAGTATTCGTGATGCGATACCGGACAGAATTGCGGTGCTTTGGCTGGTCCCCGTGAGACTTGCGGTCTTGCCTCCCGGTGCTGTGCTGAGGATATCAACCCCGTTTTCGACAAATCCAATGTGGCCACCAACATTCGAAAACGACGCATGGTTGAGCTTGGCATCAACGGCTCCGACGGCGGTGACCCCGGCAAATCCGGCCGGAAATTGTTTGAGTGAATTGCCATCGTTGCCCATTGCAGCAACAATCATCACCCCTTGTGATAACGCATATTCCACCGCTTCTTTTAACACCTGATTATAGACAAAATAGCCCCAGCTACAGTTGATGATCTTTGCCCCGTTATCGACGGCATATCGTATGGCATCGGCGGCGGTAACTTGTGATCCAAATCCGGTGCCAGATGCAATTTTTAAATTTAAGATTTTTGATTTTGGATTAAGTCCGACGGTCCCGTATTTGTTATTAATTCGGGCGCTGATGATCCCTGCAATATGGGTACCGTGCCCTTGATCGTCAGCAGGGACGTTGGGTGTGGATAGAAAGTTGTATCCGCCGATAATGTGACCTTCTAAATCGGGGTGGCTGGCGTCGATGCCGGTGTCAATGACCGCAACTGTAACATCGTGGTTGGCGGGCATGGCCAAGAGTTCGCCCAATTGAGTTTGACTCAGATACGCTTGTTTTGGATAGTCGAGATCATTTGGACTGCCGAATAATTTAAAGATGTAGGCAGGTTCGACATACGCGATTTCGGGTTGTCCGGACAATTGATCGATGAGTGGGGTGAGGTTGGCACTGGGGTGAAACTGCAGGACATAGGTTGTTGCAGCGCCACCAAACGGTATTTTTTGGTTTTTCCCGGGGGCTAATTTTCTAACCGATTGTGCGCCCATTCGAGTGGCGATTTTTTCGATTGCCGTTGCGGACTGAATATTGAACCCTTGGTTGGGGCGGGTTTTGAGCACGACAACGCCTGGGGTGGTTTCGGGTTTGGGGAGCGTTAGCCCCGTGTATTCGGCCAGCTCATGGCTGGTTTGGCCCATAATTCCGATTGATAAGATGGCCATAAAGAGTAGTGCAAAGATTGCAAATTTAATGTTCACTGTAGGCATTATCATACCCATTCTTCGGTTGAGGAGATAGTCCATGGACATTCGTATTTCACCGAGCGCGTCGCTGCGATCGGCCCACATTCGTAATCTTCCCGGTGATAAATCGATTTCTCATCGTGCGATTATCTTGGGTGCATTGGCGTCTAATTCCTCGATATTTACCCGCTTTTTAACGGCGGAGGATTGTTTGAACACGTTGGCTATTTTCCAGGTGCTTGGGGTGCCAATTCATCGAGATGGGGACACTGTGACGGTATCCGGGGTTGGCTTGCATGGCCTGAAGCCCCCGAGTCATGGGTTGGATACCGGTAATTCAGGTACCGGTATTCGGTTGATTACCGGGGTGTTGGCCGGCCAATCGTTTGATTCCACGATTACCGGAGATGCCAGTATCCAGCGCCGCCCCATGCGACGGATTGTGGATCCGTTGACCCTGATGGGGGCCCGTATATCGGGACGGACGATTGACGGAAAGTCCGACATTTATCCTGCCTTGTCCATCAAAGGGTGCCAATTATCCGGGATTCGATATCGATTGCCTGTGGCCAGTGCCCAAGTGAAGTCAGCCGTATTGTTGGCCGGGTTGTTTGCCAAGTCGCCCACTATCGTCGAAGAACCTGAGCCTTGCCGTGATCACAGCGAACGGATGTTAAGCGGATTTGGTGCCGCGATCTATCGGGATGGAAGTGAGATCCACTTGGCACCCGGGCCTTTGGCGAACCCGAATCCGGATCGGCCGATTTGTATTCCGTCAGACTTTTCGTCCGCTGCGTTTTTTATGGTGTTGGGGGCCTGCGGGGTTCCGGTGACGTTAACCAATGTGGGGCTGAATGCGACACGAGATTCGTTGCTTCATGTGTTGGTTCGTATGGGTGCTGATATCGAGGTGTTGGATCGTCAGGGTGATGATTTTGAGCCCTATGGCACGATGGTGATTCGCCCGTCTCAGATGACCAATGTCGATGTATTTGAAGAAGAAATTCCCTTTATCATCGATGAGATTCCCATTTTGGCGGTCGCGGCTTTGTTTTCTGAGGGGACCCTTCGCGTTAGAAATGCGGCTGAATTGCGGGTGAAAGAATCCGATCGCATTGCGGCGATCGCACAATTTGTAGCGGCTATGGGCGGGCAAATTACGGAATTTGAAGATGGGTTTGAGCTATCTGGACCGGTCAAAATTCGCCCGTTCGACGTGGACTCAGGTGGCGATCATCGGATTGCAATGTCGGCGATTATTGCGGCGGCTAGTGCAAATGTACCGGCTACCATTCGAAATTGTGCGTGCATTAATACGTCGTTTCCTAATTTTTTTGAGTTGTTGGAGCAAGTTGGGGTGACGTGGAATGCGTCTGATGTTGGATGAAATTTTAGGTTGTTTTGATGCCATAACTTTCTAACAAGTTTGGGATATCGTTAATGATTTACTGATTTTTGCGACGACGGACGAGGCACAGGCGCTAGTGGTTTCGGCGATCGAAAAAGGCTATTTTGCCGGGATTTATTGTGTCTTGGATTCATATCGTTCCGAAGGTATTGTTCGACGGCTGGAACGAGCGTTCGATCAGAGTAAATTTTTGTATTGGTCGCTGGATTTGAAATAGGGCTTGAATGACGATGCCAATAGCGGGTTGTGATTTGTCGCTATAGAACCGCTTTTAGGTTTGAAGTGATCGGCCAATGGGAATTACCTCGGGAATTAAGGGGATACTTTGTACTTGGGAGGGTATTGATATGGCATTATTTTTTGCAGGTGGCGTTAGTGGGGCAGGTGCGGGGACCAATGTTCAAAAGACTAGCGCGGCTTCCAATATTGGATCCGTTTCGGATGCATTAGCTCAGATTCGTACAGGTGAGGGGGGACCGTCTTTAAAGAGTGGGGCTGTTGTAGCGAGTTCCGTGGATCAGGGGGCTATCGTTTCGTTTTTGGATTCGGTAAACCGGGCACTGAGCGGTAAAAATAAAGCGCCGTCATTAATTGCAACGGTAGCGGATCACGTCAATCGCGGACTCGATGAGTCTCATGTTAAAGCGACGTTTAAAAGCTATACAAGCGAAGCCCCTCGGGGTTTTTTTTCCACAACTCAGCGCCTGAGTCCTAAAGACGCGGCTGAACGCATTCAAAAGCTCTCACAAGCGGCGCATGAGTACGTGTCCAACTCTGAATATTCATTACCCACCCGAGATGTGATCTCCCGGGCACTTAAGGCGGTTCTGGCGGCGCATTTAACGGATATTGTGACAGAATTTGAATCCGAAGGCACCCCGGCTATGTCGGAAAAGTCGTTAAAAGCCTTTTTCGATCGTAACGCGCCCTTTGTAAAATTGCCTGACGGACGTGTCAATCCGTTTCTGTTTCCCGATGATACGCCTGCGGCTCTCGATATGCGCCCGATTGTTGACGCAGTGAATGGTCATTTGGGTGGGGAGCCGCTGTCGCACAAAGATCGAATCGACCTGACGACTCATGCTCAAAGTCGGAGTCAGATTGATGGATCTGTCCATGACCAATTTGTGAAGTTTGAGCGAACCGATTTGAGGATTTGTGGTGATCTAGATTCTTCAACCGACAATGCATATACTATTTTGGGACTGCATTCTGGGGTTGATCATGAGGATCTGCAGAGGCAACTAACTGCATTAAGTGACTCTGGATACGTGGTCAATGGGGCCGTAGATTCTCGATTGCGCAATGCGGCATTTCAGCTTCAAACAAGAGACGGAAGGGCGGCATACGATGAATATTTGGAGTCAAAAACAAGCCCTGACAAAAAGCGTGAACTTCAGTCGCGCGTTGTTTCCGAGTCTGAGGGATACCGTACTGGGATCCATCCACGGAGCTTTTTAATGAACGCGTTGCTTTATTGCATTAAAACCCATGAATAATTTTTTTTTATAAAATGAAACGTCAACTCGCAGCCCCTCAGAATCCGCCTGTCCTGACTTGTCCCATTTCCTTTGTGACGTTGGATGAGACGGCGCGGTTCGAGTTGCCATGTTGTAAGAATCCGGTTGCGACAGACGCAATTGTGGAATGGTTTAAACGAGCCAAGACCAACACCTGTCCGTGTTGCCGTGATGAGATCCAGGCTAGGACTGCATTAACTGATGCTGGGCATGATTTGACCCCGATTCATCAGGGGCCGGTTGCGGACCCAATCGCAGACAAACAGATCTACGATGGGGTGATGGCTCATATCGAAACGGGGTGGTGGCAATCGACGCGATGTAGCCGATATCTCGAATTTGGATCGGGCTTGATTGAAAAGCGCCAATTTGGACTGGCGGCACAGTTGATGGCGACATTGACGGAAAAAATGAAAGCGGCCAAACCGAAGCATAGTGCGATGATCGCGACTGTTATTCTCGATTTGGGGGACCAGTTTAAACTTGCTTCGGCACCTGCCAGCACTATCTCAACCGTTCATGGAACGGACTAGCGTGATCTCAATAAACTAGTACTTCGGCTGCTTGTTTTACGGCTTGGGCCATGATACTTTCAACCCGAGGTCTGACCGTGATTCAGACGATAGTTTATGGAGGTTCATTATGGCCGTATTAGTGGGTAAACAAGCCCCTGACTTTTCTGTTAAAGCTGTGATTAATGGTGGAGAAATTGTGGATGATTTTCAATTGTCTACCTATCGCGGTAAGTATGTTGTGTTGTTTTTCTATCCTTTGGATTTTACGTTTGTATGTCCAACTGAATTGCATGCGTTTCAAGAGAAATTGGCTGAATTCGAAAAGCGTAATGTTCAAGTGATCGCGTGTTCAACCGATTCTTGGTATTCGCACGCGGCATGGTTGGCCACGCCGAAATCCAAGGGCGGAATTCAAGGTGTTACATACCCAATTGTTGCGGACTTCCACAAAACGATTTCTCGGGACTATGACGTGTTAAGTG
>Ga0172373_10009057_pt1 | contig 12472 bp, 13 predicted proteins | sample Lak10m_2_FD_114546 | JGI IMG/M metagenome (GOLD analysis project Ga0172373, IMG submission 114546) | Freshwater microbial communities from Kabuno Bay, South-Kivu, Congo - kab_092012_10m | ecosystem: Environmental > Aquatic > Freshwater > Lake | place: Democratic Republic of the Congo... | reverse complement strand
CCTCGGGAGTTGCCTCCGCGAGGTTGTACGACTGACCGAGCCATTCCATCCACGGGCCGAGGTAGAGGAAGTTGGAGTCAGTGTCGCAGGCGATCACAGCCCTGCGGCGCATGGTCGCGGCGCGACGCGGGAGGTCGCCGGCGAGCCACGGGATGGCGACCCAGGCGCCCAAGCCCGTCCACAGTTCTTCGAGGGCAGCCTTGCCCTCGGGGTGGTGGGAGGCGAGGTGCTTGGGGTCGGCTTCTTTGATTTCGCCGGACAGGGCGACGTCGAGTAGGCCCATGACGCGATCGCAGCTCAGAAACTCATAGAGACGGCCACGGAAGGATAGAGCATCGCGGGCCGTGTCTGACATGGTGGCGACGAGGCGCTCGGCGGCGGGACGGGCGTCCCAGCCAGGAGCGGAGGCCTGGACGAGGGTCTCGACCAATGTGGCATCGTCGGCGGGTTCGAGGCCCCAGGCGGAGAGACTCTGGTCGGCGCAGTGCTTAACGCACTCGGCAACGTGATGCATGAGCTCGTCAACATCCTGGAGGTACAGGTTGTTGGCCAGGAAGCCCTCGAAGGTCCACAAGGTCGAACTGATGATGTTTTGCCCTGCGTACGTTACAGAAGGCGGGATTTCGTTCGAGTAGAAGTGAAACCCGCGTTCTCCTTGTGCGCCATACCAACTGTTGTTCAGCAACTTCAGAATGAGCTGGACTTGGTTCTTGGCCTTGACCTCGGGGTCGTCGAGAGCACGTCCTGTACGGATCAGGTCAAACATCTGGTTCTTGGCGACCTTACGACCATCCATCAGGTACCGGACGAAGGCGCCGACGACCGAGTCATACTCGGTGTGGTTCTTGAAGAGCGTACCGTAGCCAGTGAGGATCGGGACGCCCTTCTCACGATTGGCGACCCAACTCGCAGCAGTCGACAGCTTCATGGGTGCGCGGACGTTGTTGTACGTGTTGACGACGGCCGCCGGGCGATCGCCGTCGGCCAGGCGCTGAGAGGCGACGGTGGACAGCCGATCTAGCTCCGACTGACGGAGTGGGCGCCCGAGGACAGCGGCTAGTTGAGAGGCTGCTGCAGTCGCATAGGTGTCTTGAAAAACGGGTATGGCCATGTCGGTCACTCCCTCGGTTCGACCGGTCCGACGAACGTCATCTCGTGCTCAGCGCAGTAGCGACGGAACGCCGCCTCGTGACCCTCGCCCGGCAGAACGTCGATGCCGTGGCCAAGCGCCCCACCCTTCCACGACCCCTTCCGGCGGCCGGTCTCACCCGAGAACTGGATGTCTAGGGACCGGCGGATCATGGGGCGACGGAAGAACGACAGCCACTTGAACCAGCCCTCGCCGAAGTGCCACTCGCGCTCCTCGAGCATGCAGCGGGCGGTCAAAGCCTCACCGTCGTAGTCGAGGAAGGCAAACGTGGCCGACGGACAGGCATCGATGGCCTGGCGCCACTCCTCGTAGTGACTAAAGTCGCTAAAGTCTCCGAGCTTTTGCCCGGGCGGACGCGTGGGCTCGGTCAAGAAGTGCTCGCCGTTCAGCCCGTATAGGCTGTGGCGGACGAAGCGCCACTGAGTCCAGGGCAGGAACGTACCCCAGCGCTGCTCGAAGCGGCTGTCATGGCCCTGCCGGCCGTAGTACACGCACAGGTGCCTGTCGTAGTAGGAGAAGCCGTAGGTGCGTTCGGTGAACCGAACGTAGTAGTCACGACCCAGACGGGCGGTGGTCTCAGCATCCCAGCTAGCCTGGATCTTCTGCACATGGGGGCGGATGATCGGCGGCAGTGCCAGGATCAACGTGAACCAGATCAGGCTGAGCCGAAGATTGCAGCGCGGGTAGTCCTCCCCGTCACCTGAGCTGAGCTCGAGCGCCAGGGTGCGGTGGTGCTTGCTGTTGGCCGCAAAGGTGAACGGACCGAAGTAGCGGTCGTTATCACCCCAGCGGATGGGGGAGAGCGCTAGCACGGGCGGGGCTCCTTTCGTCGTTAGTACGATGGGAAGTTGTGGCTTACTCGGGGGCTAAAGACTGGTCTGCCGATCGACGGCATTCATGCCTCCTAGGGCAATGAACACGTCCCGACAGGCGCGCACATCAGACAGCGCGTCGTGAGCGCCCTCAAAGCCTCTACTGAAGTAGTGAGTGTAGGCTTCCATCAGCTTCGGCGACTTGGGCTTGTGGATGCCCTTTGCCCTCATCGCGGCAGTCGGAGGTAGGTTGAGGACAGGGGTCGTTGCTTGCATGGTGCAGAAGCGGCGTTCCGGGAAGACGATGTCGACCTCGCAGCGTGCCCCGAGGATCTGCATCAAGAGCACGTCGAAGGCCAGGTTGTGCGCCACTACGAGCGACGCCCGCCTCATCAGCACCTTGAGGGCCACAGCCGCTAGCTTGGGGGCAACGCCGAACTCGCGGACGAGCTCGGTGGAGATCCCATGAACGGCAGAGGCCTCGGGCGGGATCACCACGTCGGGACCGGGGTGGACCAGGAGGTTGAACGTCGACCGCTCAATCCCGTCGTCCGAGGTCAGGAGTGCGGCGAGTTGGATGACGTGGGGCTGGTGGGAGGCGGTCAGACCAGCCCGCTTGTCGGGTAGGCCGGTGGTCTCGGTGTCGAAGAACACGATGGGCATAAATCAATCCTAGTTAGATGTCTGACCGGTGATGCGGCGTCGCTCACCGTCGAGGATGACGACATCCACGTCCGGAGCCAGGTGTTCGGCCCGCTTCCGCCAGTAGCAGACATCACAGAGATCGAGGTCGACTCCCTCCTTCCGTCCGTGGAGATGGGGGTTGATGGCGAAGCTTCCGCAGTGGGAACACCGGGTCACGACTTCACCCCCGGCACGCCCACTTCCTTCCGCAGCTTGGTAAGGAAGAGCTTGAGAGCGTCAGCACGTCCGCTGTCGGTAGCGTCCCTTGGATTGTCGCCTTTCTGGTTGACCATGTTATGGTATTCCCAGATCAGGTCGTCGTCGTAGAGGTAGATGCGATGGTCTCCAACTAGGCCATCCACTTTGTACGACGTGAACTCATCACCACCGCCGGTTTCGCTGAGTCTCAGCTCAGCGCACTGCTCTTCAGTGAGTGGTCCGTCTGAAGAGCGTGGGTACCCTTGAAGGGCGATAGGAAAGCCAGTCGGAAGCGACAACTTACCAGTGGCGTGAATCAAGAGGTTGCCCGACGGGCCGACTTTCAGGGTCACGACGGCCGTCCCGTGGCGGACCTCAATGGTCTCGCCGTCTTTCAGTTCGATGGTCTGCATGCTTCTTCCTTACGCTGCGGAAGCTGTCGGGTGGCCTTGAACGTGCGCATATGCCGCACCGCGCCAGATTCGTCCGATCAGTTCTTTTGACACGCCGTAGTCGGCGCAGATTGCAGGGGCTGTCAGAGATGGATCGTCAGTCTTGCGACGACGGATCTCACGGACCTGATCGTCAGTGAGCTTGGCCCCTCCCCCGCCCGGTTGGTAAATGGTTTCGGTAGCAGTCTCAAGTCTGACTGCTTTTGCAGGCTGAGTACGCCTGGGTGGAGTGACATCCACCTTGGCTTTTGCGATCGTCTGAATCGACTCAGAGGTCGGCTTTGCCAGTTGCTGACGCTCAACGATGGTACGTGCAGCATCCAGGGCTTTCTTGCGCGCCAGACGGTACGCGTCAGCAGCCTGACGGAGCGCAGTGTTCTGGGCTCGAACTTCCGGGTCACCTTTCAGCTCGGTGACGACCGCCTCGATGTAGGCGTAGCTAACCAGAGTGTAACCATACGCTTCAGAGATGATGCTCACAGGCTCACCAGCTTCCCAACGCAGGCAGATGTCGACAGCCTCCTCTTCGTGAAGAGGAGGCCAGCCTGCGGCACTGGCATGGGGGGGTGTCCCGTAGACGCGCGGGTTGGTCATTTGATACCTCGCGTTGCTGATGGTGGTATTGGGCTTCTCAACACTGAACCTATGATATGGCCTCATTCCGTGACTTGGTTTGGACCCTCCAGGGTGGCGCGCTCCGGGAACAGTCAAATGTCCAATCCTGTCGCAGTGCGGATGGGCCCATCCTTGCGACACCACGAGGAGCGCGCGAAGACCATGATCATCACCGAAAACTACGGTACCGAAGACATCCAGCTCAGCGAGCACGCCGAGAACGTTCTGTATGCTGTCGCCGAGGCCCATGGCCTGCTGGTGTCTCAGGACGAAGCTGAGGCTCTGGGCAAGCTCATCGAGCTGGAAGAGGGCGCTCTGACCGAAGAGCGCAACATCGTCCGTCTGAACCGCCAGGCCAAGCTGGACGCCCTGACCGTGCACAGCGCGCTGACTATCGCCCAGCAGAAGCAGGACCCGCTGTTCAAGAAGTACGCCAAAGCGGCGGAGATCAAGCGCAAGTACCGCGCTGCGATCCTGGGCAAGTACAAGAGCACGGCCATGACGACCGCCCGCAAGCTGCTGGCCAACGCCGGCAAGAAGAACATGGTCGAGCCGAAGCAGGCCGCGGCCCTGCACCCGGAAGAAAAGAAGTAAGTGGAGCTGGGCGGTGCGGGAGACCGCGCCGCCCCCTACACGCCTGCATCGAACAGGATGTCGACTGACTTCTTAAAGGACGATCCCAATGACGACCCCTACTTATTCCTTTCTTAACGAGCTCGCCGGTGGTCAGTTAGCAGGTGTACTCCTGCAGGAAGTGACCTCAAGCCCCGTTACTCCGAAGATCGTGGCTGACAATGGCACCATTATCCGCTTTGAGACGACCCTTCAGGACACCAAGCCCAATCGTAACAACCGCATCTACACTGAGAGCGTCTTGTCCGGAGGTATCACTTCCCCCAGCCTGCAAGAGCGCCTGCGGACTCGCACACTTTTTGGTGAGGCCGGTCACCCGTTCTCACAAGATATGAGCAGGCAGATGCAGATCTCGTGGAACAACATCTGCCATCTGATCACGTCTATCGACGGTCCCAAGAATGGCGTCGTGCGCGGCTGCGTTGAAACGACTGCTACTCAGATGGGTAAAGATCTCCGTGGGCTGATCGTAGAGAACGGCTCACAGATCGCGTTTTCAATGCGCGGTGCAGGCGGAGTCCGTCCGGCGGCTGGAGCCCATGGAAAGCTCGAAGTGATGGCCCCCTTGAGCATTCTGACTTGGGACGCCGTCACCTTCCCGAGCCATTCCTCGGCCTACATGGATGCAGTTACTGAGTCCTACCAGGGTATCGCCCCGATCTTTAAGTCTGACGCAGTCGCCTTTGCCAAAGACCAGTCGAAGAACGTCAAAGCTCTGACTGAGCAGTTTGAACTGGATGTCACGCAGATGGATTTGACTGAAGATCAGGCAACGTTGATCATCCGCGCGGGCTCTACGATCGTTGCAGCATTTCTTGAAGAAGACGTGCGGCGCGAGTTCCGGAGTGCGATTGCCAAACTGTAAGTGTCGCTCCTCCAGGGTCTCTGAGACCCTGGAGGGCATCCTTTGCCGCAAAGGGAGCACCCTGGAACGATTGGATTGGAAGTCCAATTGAACAGGAGTTACCACTGATGACGCGCAACCCGGCGTTACTCTCCCGCGACGACCTCAGTAGCCTGTGGGCAAAGGTCTCCGCCCCACTCTCCTCCACGGTGACCTCGTTGACCGCTTACTTTGGAGGACGTCTCCCTGTGTCCATCGGCATTGCTGGGGACGGGGCGCTAGAAGTTCGCCTACGCTGGCGCTTACGAATCAGGTCCACTGAGAGCATTGAACTGGTCTCTGACAAACACGTCGTTCGGACCAGCGGCATGGGACCGGTTCCAGGCAAGCCTGGCCTGCGGTACTCCGTCATCGACAACACGGCGCTTGATGCAGACGGCGATCCCGTTCTGTCCTATAGGGTCAACGGAAGCGAACACGTACCCTATCGCCTCAGGGAGCGGACCCTGCAGCTACTTGCCAAGAAGCGCGGTCAGCGAAACTGTCGCCGTCACTGCGTCTGCGGGTGTCACTGATGCCTCCCGTCGCTCGCCTCGGTGACGTGTGTACGGGACATGGATGCTTCCCGTCTCGCGCCAACGACCAAGGAGCGCCGACTCGTCTCGTTAATGGCCTTCCTGTTCACCTTCAATCACATCATTGGTCTACCCACTGCTGCGGACCGGATTGCCATGACAGTGTTTTAGCCTCCGGCTGTCCGACTGTGATCGTCGACGGCCTCCAGCTAGGACGGGTCGGCGACCCGGTGGCCTGCGGTTCAGCGGTGGCGACCGGTTCCCCCAACGTCTTTGCCGGGTAGCATCATGTCCATCTCTCTGACACCACAGACTAAGAGCATTGCTGGCCTGCTCCGCGGAGGTACTGCTTTCCAGAACCCGACGGCTGCCAAAACAGGTGGTATCAAGGCCCAGATTGCACAGCTGCGCGCGGCGCTTCCAGCTGTCAAGGAAGAGGTCATTGCACCTGCTGTTCCCAGTGAAGTTGGCTCAGAACTCCCTGCGATCGAGCAACGTCGGGCCGGACTTGATCAGGCGACCGTCGATCAAATCACAATAACACTGGATGCGGCTGAGGCTCAGATGGATGCCGCAGATGCCCACACCAGCTCACAGATTGTTGATCTGCCGACGAACCTCAGCGTCGCCAAGGCTGCGTCACAGTTCAACAACGCAATGGGCGACAAACCATCGGACATCTGCACTGCCATTGAACAAGCGTTTGGGCTTCTGACGGGGGCCGGAGACGGCATCTTTAAGGCGATCAGTGATGAGATCCAAAAGGTTCTAGACCTGGTTGGCGACGTTATTAGTGCGATCACAGACGCGATCGGCGAGGGTTTGGACGTCGCCAACGCCATCATTCAGAAAGCAGTCGATGCACTTAAGGCCGGCTTAGACGCTGTGATGGATGGTATCAAAGCGGGCCTAGAAGCAATAGGGGACTTCATTAACCGTGAACTGGAGATCCTTGGCCACTTTGTCGACTCGCTGAAGGAAATGGCCGGAGCGTTGAGTTTACCTGACCTTTTCTCGGACCCTTGTACCCAAAAGGTCCTCGGGGCAGTCGCTACCGGCGGCCTGATCGCCGCGGTCGCCATGAAAGTCAAAAAATGAAGGTCAGCCGTGCCGGGGAGACCCGGCACGGCCAACTTCAGACCGCGATGGTCTGATGTACAATGGTCCTTAGGCCCCGAGGGAGACCTCGTTTTGGCGTTTGACAACGCTTTGCATCCGCTGACGGCGGATGAGGTGGATGCGCCGATCAGCGCCAACTGCAGCAGTCGTATCCGGAGACAAGGCCAGAAGCGTATTGAGGCTTGCTGCAGCTTGTTCGAGGGCAGCCCGAAGCATCTCGACGTCAGTGCTTATAACGGCGGTCAAGCCAGGAAGGCACTGCTCTTCCGGCGGAAGCGACGGAGAGAAGTTGGCTCCCCGGTCAGCAAGGCGCTGAACAGGGCCAGATGCCCGAGTACCGTCTCCTTGCGGGGGGCGCACTGGATCAGTGGAGCCGGCCACCAGCTGAGGGGGCATTGGCCCGGTGTGAAGCCCGCCGGGTGTAACGGAGTAGACGAGCTTCACTTTACCGAACGTCTCTTCCCGGAACCCGAGTCGCTTGAGGAACTGCTGGGGAAGGATGATGCGACGGGTCTCTGTCCGCTTGCCTTCGAGCTTGAAGGTCATGTGCGGATCAGCGGGGTCAGGTCGTTCAATGGGCCGGAGAACCAGCCCTTGCGCCGCGTTGCCGCTGACGACCTTGATGAAGTTGCACTGTCCAAAGTGCTTTTGCTGGAAGGGAACCGAGAACGTCAGAAAGAGCCCAACCGGGCGCACACCATCGCTCTTTCTGGCTTCCTTGGTCGTGTAGTAGCACGAAACGCCTTCACCGCCGTGCTGAGAGCGGGGCACTTTGACTACTACCGGTTTGAGGGGAGCCTTTGGTGCGACGACCGTCTGCTTTGCGGCGGCCTGTGGAATAGAGGCCCGTTGACCGACTTCGTTCTCCAGCCGCTTAGCGAACAGAGTCTCTGCTCGCTCAGTTGCGCGCTCCGCTATCCAAGAGCACAGTCTTAGGAGCGAAATAACGTCCAGTTTGCCGAACGCCAACTCATAGGCCCTGAAGCGCGCCTCGAGGTCAGTGTAGAACGGACCACCTGAACCGAGGAAACGATCACTGGCTTCATTGTATGCCTTGATACTGAAGTGCCGGTCAGGATCGCGATTGTTACGGCCGGCAAACCGGTAGACAGCAAAGTTGAGTTCACCGTTGAAAGTGAACACGTCAGAAGACCTGGAGCTCTTACGCCAGTTGGCAGTCAAGAACTCGCGAACATCGGGGGCTTTGGTGGAGGTGAGAGTCGCGGTCACGGCTGCTACTCCTTCTGCTGGTCCCGGAGGTCGCGCTGAGCCTCTTCAGCGCGGTCGACCATGTCGTTCTGTAAGTTGGGGTCCTTGGCGACGGCAGTAACCTCCCGGTAGGCACGTAGGCCGAGAGAGGCAGCATCGATGAGGTCCTGGCAGACCCCAATCATTCGTTCGACGGCATTTTTGGGCTTCGTTGCCATGTGGAGTTCGTCTTTCGTTCTACCGTCCGAACATAGAAAAGGCCGCTTCCCTAGGTGGGAAGCGGCCTCTCTAGCGCGTAGACGGATGGGTTTAAGTACTACGCGAAAGCGTATGTTAGATCACACGAAGAACTGACCCTTGATAGCGCAGAACGGAACCAGGGTTCCGCTCGTTCCAGGATCGCTCGATGACGCGGCGTTCAGGCCAACGCGACCGACATAGCTTGGGTGATGGCCGCGGATCTTCAGGCTCACTTCACCCTTGTTCCGCTCACCAACGCCCTGAGCCCCGCGCACTGTCCAGTGCAGAGCAGTCAGCAAGTCGAAGCTGTTGACCACGTTGACGTAGCGTAGCAGTTCGCTGGTGATCAGGCGCTTGATCAGGAAGTTGACCTGGGGGCGAACCGTTCCGCCTTCGGTGTGGACGAACGGCTTGAAGACGTTCTTAAGACCAGCGAAGGTCAGGTTCTTCGAGTTCAAGAGACGGTATGTCCTGTCGCTGAACGAGCGCAGCACAGGGTTGACTAGGTACTCGGCCATGCGGATACGCTTGTTCCGCAGGTCAAGGGTGTCTACCTGAGAGAGCAGCCGGTACTCGCGCATCATCCAGCGCAAGATGGCGTAGACGTCAATCTTGTCCTCAGGACGGACGTGAGCGAGGTTACGCTTGGTACGGTTGTCGAGAATGCGCTCGAGCGAGATCAGGATCTTCTCGGCTTTTTCCTCATAGCCGTTAGCGTTCTGAGTGAAGTGTCGTCCAAGGCGACGCTTCCACTGCTCGATGTCGTCGTCCTCGATGACTTTCCGCGGTGCATCAGCCATCGAGAGGGCGAGAGTCGCCAGCAGGGCACCTCGGTAGTGCGGGCTTTCGCCGATCCACTCTTCGGTGGCGGCTACAGCCAAGCCAGTTTCTGGCACTTCAAAGGCACGATAGACACCAGGGTCAATGCCAGCCAGGTCTTCGACCGGGACAATGACGACGTCTTCCTGGAGGTCAAAGTACTCGAGCGTGCCATTCAGCCCCTTGGCTGCCAGATAATACGCCAGCACATTGACCTTATGACGGAAGAGGTCAAGCGTGAAGAGCATCTCTTCGATCTCAGGTCGGGTGCCATCTTCCGCTGGGGCGGCACCAAGGTTCTCCAAGATCTCATGATGGTCTCGACGGAACACCAACGGCATCAAGAGGGTCTTGAGCGTGAACGTCCGTTTCGTGACGTAGGTGCCACGGTCCACCAACTGGAGGATCGGGTAGTAGAGACTGCCGTTCAAGACATAGAAAAGACTGTCAATTAGTTTCGGCAAGAAGAGCGAGAGCGTGATGTCTTCATGTTCGTTCTTCATCTCGAGCGTGAAAGAGATTTGAGCCAGGTCGAGTCGGCTGGGTTCGATGTCGTTGAACACAAAGTCAGCCGGGAACCGGCTCTCATCCTGCTCGATCCGAACGCCACGGAACTTGATGCCGGGGACGACCTCTAGAGCAACGAAGATGTCTTCGAGCACAGACGCGATGTCATCGCGTTCGCGCCACATGATCAGATCATCGTTGAAGTGCGCGGACTCAGGGTTGTCCGCTTGGTAGCGTGCGTAGGTTGCGGCGACGACGCCCATCTTGGCTCCCATCCAATTTGGTTCACAGACCTATCATATAGCGGTTCTTCTAGTTTCGAACGTTAAAGTTTGTCCGATCTCGCTGATGGCCCTCCCGACTTCAACATCTTCTTAGACACAAGTAGCTCGGGCGTGACCCGGGCCCCCGCGACGCGAGGTCACACCGTGTACGAAGATGAAGTTCGATTGGCGTCGGCGACAACTGCCGACTGCGACGATGGGGACGTCAGCATCTCTATCGTCAAACCGCGCGCCCGCGGCCGCCTCCAGGAAGGAAGTACGACCGCAGGCAAAGACGATCTCATTGAGTTCGTCGCCCGTGACCTAGACACGACCAAGGGCGACGCACGCTTGATCGTGGAGAGCGTTACCAAGGGCATTGTCAGCCTGATCGGCCGTAACGCCGCCCTTCATGTCCCTGGTCTTGGTAGCTTCCGAACGCTGGACACACCTGCCCGGGAGGGGCGCAACCCTCGAACCGGCGTGTCTGTCCCGATCGCTCCTGGTCGTCGTGTGGCCTTCCGGGCTGCTCACCAGGTCAAGGAAGTTCTGGCCCGGAGGCGCAAGTGAAGTCGCTCATCCTGCTGGCGGAGATCGGCCCAAAGAAGGCCCCTCCTCCGTCCTCAAAAGCTCCAAAGCCCGCCCCTGAGACGAAAGGCGGTCCGGGTGATCCCCCGGAGGGAGTTGAGGACGACGCAGGCGACCAGGAAGACACTGATACTTCCGCCAAGGCTGACAGGGATCCTAAGAAGGAAGTCCTAGGCGATGGCGAAGACGATCTCAGTCCTGGAGATGGCGTTGCCGACAGTCATCCGGATGCTCCCCCTACCCGACCCGGGGCTGCAGACCTAGACCAAGAAGACGCAGGTGACGAAGCCGACGACAGCATGGATGCCGGTGAACTCGACCAGGAACAGCCTGACGCGGACAAGGACACGGACGCCGAGCCTACTGCTGGAGGTGAAGATCCTGTCCAGGCTGCCATCCGTCGTGAGCGTCTGTACGACGCCCTCGAGGAGGTGCAAGGACAAGCTGACCTCCTTGTCAACTCAGCCGGAGTGCTCGCCGGGAACCAAGAAAACCCTGGGATTCGAGCTGTCGCTCTCCGTGCGCGAGACCTAGCAACCGAGTGCTCTCGACAAGTTGCCATTGCCCGATCGCGTTTCTCAGACCTGGGAGACGAGCGGGCCAGAGACCTGTATGCCTCCGCGCGCGAAAGAGTCAGCGCGGTGGCCGACCTCTTACAACATCTGATTGACGGCCTGAATACGCCCGATGCTTGAGGGGACTTTCAAGCACCAGCGCCAGCACATTGGCTGAGGAGTGAGTAACAACATGAGCAAGCAGATGACCAGCGCGCGGAACGAGGGCTTCTCGGCCGTGCTGCGCGAAGCGGTGGACACCCTTCGCTCCCGCGATCACGTCCACGTTCTGACCAAGGAAGGCCTCCAGGAGTGCCTGTCCGAGCCGGCCCTGTACCGTGCGTACAAGCAGATGCTGGCTGAAGGCATGAGCGCCGAGTCGGCCGAGCACTTTGGCGTCCTGTGCGACAACTTCCAGGCGACCGTGTTCCAGGAAGCTTCGTTGTCCGGCATTCAGCCCGTCTCGGTGCTGTCCATGCCGATTCTGCGCAAGGCCTGGCCGAAGATCGGCGTCAAGGAAGCGATTCCGACCGAAGCGGTGAAGACCCCCAAGTTCACCGTGCAGACCCTGCACCCGTACATCAAGGACCCGGCTACCGGCGAAAAGATGGCGCTGCCGCAGGCTCTGCGCGATCGTCGCGTGTCGAGCTCTCAGAAGCCCATCAACGGAGGCGCTCGTGCCCTGCCGATGGACTCGGCCGACATCATGCCGTCCGGCTGCCCCGTTTCCGCTGGCTACAGCGTTGATCCGGTGTTCGCCGTTGTCGGCGTCGACATGGAAGTGGTTGATGCCGCTGGCCAGAACGTCGAGACCCTGGCCAACGTGCGCGTGTACGATGGTCAGGCCGAAACCCGTCTGGGCAACGTCCGCTTCACCGTGACCGGCGAGCACAGCTCGGGTCATGAGACCGCTGACACCGTGTTCGGCTACGTCGACTTCGGTAAGGGCGTGATGACCGCGACCACTCTGTCGTCGGCCGCTACCGCTTCGCACGCCAAGATCACCAAGGTCTACCTGGCTGGCAAGATCGAGTCGACCGGCAACCAGAAGAGCACCCAGGTCGGCTTCGACGTGAAGGGCACCGAAATCCACATCGGAACCGGCGAGCACTTCGATGCGGCCCTGCCGCTCGAGTGGCTGCAGGACAACCTGGCCCTGTACAACATCGACGGCACCCTGAAGGTGGTCGACATCCTGACCGAGGTCCTG
>Ga0172373_10009053_pt1 | contig 12473 bp, 13 predicted proteins | sample Lak10m_2_FD_114546 | JGI IMG/M metagenome (GOLD analysis project Ga0172373, IMG submission 114546) | Freshwater microbial communities from Kabuno Bay, South-Kivu, Congo - kab_092012_10m | ecosystem: Environmental > Aquatic > Freshwater > Lake | place: Democratic Republic of the Congo... | reverse complement strand
GGCGGGCCGGTACCTAGCACGCTGGCCGACGCGCGGCGCGGTTTTCGCGACCCGCCGAGCTTCGCCCTGCTGGCGCCGAGCGAGCAGCCGCTGGCGCTCGAAGCCTACTTTGAGTCGGTGTCCATCGGTCCGCTTGCCGGCAAGCTGGTGCTGAGCATTTCCGCGTCCCAGGATGAACTCGCCGCCATGCGCGAGCGCGCGGCGAAAACCGACCACCTCGAAACCGGCGTACGCAAGTTTCTCCTCGGCGAGGCCGACCGCGCCCGCGCCGACGCCCTGCCGATTTCAGGCATCGTCTTCATCCCGGCCGCCCGGCTCGATGAAGCCGTCATCGTGCAGCGTTTCGGCCAACCCGCCGAGCGCATCCGCCAGGGTGAAACGCTGGAGCACTTCCTCTATCCGGACAAGGGGCTCGATGTCGTCCTCGACAGCAAGGGCAAGGAAGTCCTGCAATACGTCGCGCCGGCGGAATTCGCCCGCCTGCGTGCGCCGCTGGGCAAATAGTCGGCGCTGGCGATACGGCGATGGCGAGCCACCAACAGGGATTCGAGATCCGCAGCCGCGGCCGCGGCACACAGGAGATCAGCGCCGAGGTGGCACGCATCGTCGCCGCCGCCGGGCTGCCCACCGGCGTGGCGCATGTGTTCGTCCAGCACAGCAGCTGTTCGCTGCTGATCACCGAGAACGCCGATCCCGCCGTGCGCCAGGATCTGGAAACCCTGGCGCGGCGCTGGGCGCCGGACGGTGACCCGGCCTACCGCCACGACGACGAGGGTGCCGACGACATGGCGGCGCATGCGCGCAGCGTACTTACCGGTTCATCGGTATCGGTGCCGGTGGCTGACGGCCGCCTGCTGCTGGGCACCTGGCAGGGCATCTACCTCTGGGAACACCGCACGCAGCCGCAGCTGCGGCGCGTCATCGTCACCATCACCGGCTAGCTTTCGCCGATCACCAGGCGGCTGTCGCCCTCGAAGCGATACTCCGGGATCACCAGGTTGGCCGGCGCCGGCCCGGCCTTGAAGACCCGGCCGGCGAGGTCGAACTTCGATGTGTGGCAGGGGCAGAGGAATTCGTTGCGCCCGCCGGCGCCGCCGCGCAGCTGAGGCGGACAGCCCTGATGGGTGCATTGCCCGATGGCGACAAAGATTTCCGCACGCAGTGAGCGATGCGGGTTGCGGCAGGCCTCGGGCTGCAGCGACTGCAGGGAGCCGGGGTCGGCCAACTCGGCCTCGTAGCCGGCGAGCCCCGCGACTTCGTCGGCGCTGCGCCGCAGGACCCACACCGAACGTCCCTTCCATTCCACCGTCAGCAGGCGGCCGGGCGCAAGCGTGTCGATGGCCACCGCCAGCGGATCTCCGGCCGGCGGCTGTGGCCGCGTCACGACGTAGCGCGCCACGCCAAGACCGGCGCCAAGCAGGCACAGGCCCCCAGCCAAGTAAAGGCGGCGGCGGACAGCAGGAGCAGCAGGACGTTGATTCATCGGCAAACAGTCAGGTGGCGGCCCGGCCGAGCATACCTCCTTCGGCATAAAGCAGGCCCCGTTGCAAACATTCGGCCGGAAAAACCCGCTGCGCGGAATTCCACCAAATATGCCAAAAACCTGTCATTTCTGTCAGTTGTGTCCGTCATGCGGCTTGGGTATGGTCGGCACTCGACAAAAACACTATTAATTTCATGGTTAAAGTATCCGGTCATGGCGACTGCGTCGACGACCACGACGGCTGGTTCGTACGCGGGCCGGAGGGCGAATCGGGGCCTCTGCATCGCACCGAACTGCTGGCGCGCATCCGCAACGGCGCGATTCCGCCACACGCCCTGGTTCGGCGCGGATCGAGCGGACAGCACTGGCTGGCGCGCGCCTTCGCCGCCGCCGAGGCCCTGATCCCGCATCAGGACGACTGCGGCGAAGTGCCCGCGGCGGGTGATGCCACGTGAATTCATTCCCTGCTTCGTCCGCCGCTGTCCCGGCTGAAGAAAGGCCGCTGCCATGAGCACCGGCTTCGCCATCGAACACGGCGTCACGCCGAATGCTGCCAACGCCGCCACGGTCAGGCTCGGCCCCGGCATCGGCCTGGCCGACCTGGCGGTGACCGCCAGTGACTGTGGCCAGTTCCTGATGATCACCTGCGGCGAGGCCATCCTTGCGGTGATCGGCGCCATGGGCAGCGATGTCGCCGCCATCGAGTTCGCCGATGGCCGCCGCTACCCACCCGCCGATCTGCTCGACCTCGTCGACGCCTGAGCGCGCCGCCTAGCGCCCGATGACGGCGACCTCGCCGACGAACATCAGGCGCGGGAAGGTCCGCTTCAGCAGCTTGCTGTAGAAGTCGGTCATCACCGAGCCCTCCTCGTAGCGGATGGTGCTGCCGGGCGTGAGCGCCATGCGTGGCGCCGCGATCCACTCGCGCTTGCCGCCGCGCTCGACCTCGATGTAGGTGAAGTCATTGGCATCGGTGGCGCTCACCACCCTGCCTTCATTGGGCAGTTCCGATGGCGGCGATGGCCGCTCGGGCAAAAGCATTTCACGCGCCTGCGCCGGTGAGGGATGGCCGGGCGGCGGTGCGGCCAGGGCGGCACTGCATGCCAGCAGGGAACACAGCAGGACGCAACGAAACATGGCGGACTCCTCGGTGCGGCTCACAGGCAGCGCCAGTAGGGCGAACCCGGGCCGAGCGGAAAGCAGTTGAACATCGGATAGGGCCCGGGCACCATGGCCGGGCCGAGGTACTGGTTGCGGCAGGCCTGCAGCTCGCGCGCCACGCGTTCACGACAGGCCTCGTCGCGGCGATTGAGCTCAGCCGCCATGTCGTCGAAAACCTGGCGCCGTTCGGCCTCGACGAGATGGTCGAGCACCGCCAGCGGCACGCCCTGGCGCGAGAGTTCGAGCAGCTGGCCGGCCGAAAGACGGTAGCGCGAGTTCGAGGCGGCGATGCGGGCGATGATCTCATCGGCGCCAATGCCCTGGCGCGCCAACGCCACCACCTGATCCAGCGGCAGCGCCGCCATCGGCTGCGGCAGGCGCGCTTCAAGCTGCTCGGCGCTGATGCGCTCTATCCGCGGCGGCGCCACCGGCGCATCGGCACAGCCGGCCAGCAGCAGGGCGGCAGGCAGGAACGGCAGCAGGCGTGGCGATTCGGACATGGCAGGCAGCGCGAAGGCGACTGTCGCATGATAAGCCGCCCGCACGGCAGCGGCCCCGATCGGCCTACAATTCGCCCCCTGTCCCGACCGCGCCCGAACCACGTGACCCTGCCCCTGGAACTGCTTGCTCCCGCCCGCGACGCCGACATCGGCATCGAGGCCATCCGCCATGGTGCCGATGCCGTGTATGTCGGCGGGCCCGAGTTCGGCGCGCGCCACGGCGCCGGCAACTCCGTCGCCGACATTGCCCGCCTGGCTGCATTCGCCCACCGCTTCCACGCCCGCGTCTTCGTCACCCTCAACACCATTTTTCATGACAGCGAGATCGAGGCGGCACGGCGGCTGGCCTGGCAAATGTACGAGGCCGGCGCCGATGCCCTGATCCTGCAGGACATGGGGCTGCTGGAAACCGACCTGCCACCGATCCAGCTGCATGCCTCGACCCAGTGCGACATCCGCACGCCCGAGAAGGCGAAATTCCTCGCGGACGCCGGCTTTTCGCAGATGGTGCTGGCGCGCGAACTGTCACTGCCGGAGATCAGCGCCATCCGTTCAAGAGTCATGCAAAGCGGTATCCAGACGGACGGCGCTGGCTCGCCTTGCGTACCTGGAACGCCGCTTCGCGGGCAGGTAACGGCACCCGTCCTCGAATTCTTCATCCACGGCGCGCTCTGCGTGGCCTTTTCCGGCCAGTGCTACATCAGCCACGCCCACACTGGGCGCAGCGCCAACCGCGGCGAATGCTCGCAGGCCTGCCGCCTGCCCTACACCCTGGAAGATGCACAGGGCCGCGTACTTGCCCACGACAAGCACCTGCTGTCGATGAAGGACAATGACCAGAGCGCCAACCTGCGTGCGCTGGCCGATGCCGGCATCCGCTCGTTCAAGATCGAGGGACGGCTGAAGGACATGGCCTATGTCAAGAACGCCACCGCCCACTACCGCCAGCTGCTCGACCGCATCCTCGACGACGTTCCCGATTACGCCCGCGCCTCCTCGGGGCGCTGCCACTACAGCTTCACCCCCCGCCCGGAAAAGACCTTCAACCGCGGCGCCACCGACTACTTCGTGCACGGCCGCCAGCCCGACATCGGCGCCTTCGACACGCCGGCGTTCGCCGGCCAGGCCAGCGGCACGGTGACGCGCCGCGAGGCCAGCTGGTTCGAGGTCGACAGCGACGAGGCGTTTGCCAATGGCGACGGCATCAGCTACATCGGTCGCGGGCGCAAGCTGGCCGGCCTGCGCATCAACCTCGCCGAGCGTCGCGGCGGCCACTGGCGCCTGCATCCGAATGCCATGCCCGACGACAGCGAGCAGCTCAAGCCGGGTACCGAAATCCTCCGCAACCGCGACCAGGCCTTCGAGCGCCAGCTGGAGAAGGATTCCGCCGAGCGCCGCATCGACATCAGCGTGGAACTGACCGAAACCGCCGACGGCTTCGCCCTGACCCTGCGGGATGAAGACGGCATCACCGCGAGCGCGGCCATTGCCCATGCCAGGGAAGCCGCGAAGAACCCGCCGCGCGCATTCGCCACGCTGGCCGAGAGCCTGGGCAAGCTGGGCGGCACCGACTTTCGCGCCACCGAGGTCAAGGTGGTGCTCAGCGAGGCCTGGTTCCTGCCTGCCGCCACCATCAACGGCCTGCGCCGCGACGCCGTGGATCGACTCGCCGCCGCCCGCGCCGCCGCCCGCCCGCGCCTGCCGCGGGCGCTGCCGGTCGAGCCGCCGGCACCGTACCCGGAGCGGGAACTGACGTATCTTGCCAACGTGCTCAACAGCCGCGCCCGCGATTTCTACCGCAGGCATGGCGTGCAGCTGATCGCCGATGCCTACGAGGCTGACACCACGCCGGGCGAAGTCTCGCTGATGATCACCAGGCACTGCCTGCGCTACAGCCACAGCCTCTGCCCCAAGGAAGCCAAGGGCTGGGTCAAGGGCGTCAATGCCGAGCCGATGGTACTGGTCAACGGCAAGGAGAGGCTGCGGCTGGTTTTCGACTGCAAGGCCTGCGAAATGCATGTCATGGGACGCATCAAAAAGAACCGGCAAATCCCGATCCAGCCGGTTCCGCACCACGCCTGAGCGTTCATGAAGCTCATCCTCGCCCCCATGGAAGGCCTCGCCGACGACGTGCTGCGCGGCGTGCTGACCGGCGCCGGCGACTACGACTGGTGCGTCACCGAGTTCGTCCGCGTCACCGACACCGTGCTGCCGCACCGCTGCTACACGCGCCTTTCGCCCGAGCTCGGCACGGGCGCGCGCACCGCGGCCGGTACCCCGGTGCGCATCCAGCTGCTGGGCAACGACCCGGCAATGCTGGCCGCCAACGCCGCCCACCTCGCCCGCCTGCAGCCCTTCGGCATCGACCTCAACTTCGGCTGCCCGACGCCGCTGGTGGTGCGCCATCGCGGCGGTGCGGCCCTGCTCGATGAGCCCGAGCTGCTGTACCGCATCGCCGCCGCCGTGCGTGCCGCCGTGCCGCGTGGAATCGCCGTCACCGCCAAGATGCGCCTGGGCATCGACGACACCCGCAAGGCGATCGACTGCGCGCTGGCGCTCGAAGCCGGCGGCATCGACGAACTCGTGGTCCATGCCCGCACCAAGGCCGACGGCTACCAGCCGGTCAGGCGCTGGGAATGGGTGGCGCGCATCCGCGACGCGGTCAAACTGCCGCTGATCGCCAACGGCGAAGTGTGGACCGTCGCCGACTGGCACGCGATTCGCGCCGCCAGCGGCTGCGACGATGTCATGCTCGGCCGTGGCGCCGTTGCCGACCCGCTGCTGGTGCGGCGCATCCGCGGCCATGCCGAAACGGTGGCAAGCGATGCCGACTGGCGCGAGATCGAAGGCCTGCTGGCCGACTTCTGGCACGGCGTGCAGGCCAAGGTCCTGCCCAACCAGTCTCCCGGCCGCCTCAAGCAGTGGCTGGGCCTGATGCAGCGCCGCTACCCGCAGGCCGAAGCGTTGTTCCGCGAGGTCCGCGCCGCGCGACTGGCGCCCGAGGTCGACGCCATCCTCGCCCGTCGCGGCATCGTGCCCGCAACCGCGGCGGACACCCGAGCCGCCGCATGAGCAAAGTCGGCGCTGGCGGCACGGCGGCCCCGCGCCCCGCGCCGCGGGACAGGCTGCCGCTGCCCGACCTGGCGCGACTCCTGCCGTCCGAGTACGCGGCCTTTCGGCCCCTGCTGCGCGCCGGCGCCGCGCGCTTCTTCGCCCTGCTGCCGGCCGCACGCCAGCAGGAAATCGTTTTTGCCCAGCTGGCGCTGCCGGGCGGACCGAGGGCTGCCGTGCGCATCGTCGCCCTGCTGCGCCAGTGCCCGACCCTGCACAAGCTGGGCCAGTTGCTGGCGCGTGACCAGCGCCTCGATGCCGCGCTGCGCCGCCAGTTGCAGCGGCTGGAATCGCTGCCGCCAACCACCGACATCGAAGCGCTTCAGCCGACGCTCGATGCCGCGCTTGGCCCCCGCCTGCCTTTCCGCCTCGGCCGGCACGCCCTGGCCGAGGGCAGCGTCGCCATCGTTGTCCCCTTCCGCCATGGCCGCGAGCGGGCCGAGGGCGTGCTGAAGCTGCCGCGTCCCGGCATCGGCACCCGCATCGAGGAAGAGATCGCCACCTGGGAAACGCTCTGTCCCTGGCTCGCCGAAACCGGGGCCGCGCTTGGCCTGCCGCCACTGCCCTATGCCGAGACCTTCGCCGCGCTGGCCGGCCAGCTGCGCGCGGAGCTGGCGCCGGAACGCGAACAGCACCATCTTGCCGAGGCCGCCGGCATCCATGCGCACGGCGCGCTGCGGGTGCCCGCGCTGCTGCCCTGGTGCACGCCGCAACTCACCGCCATGACGCGCCTGCGCGGCCGCCCCCTTGCCATGGCCGGCGGCGATCCGCTCCCGGCTGCACGTGCCCTGGCCTCGGGGCTGCTGGCACGTCCCTTCTGGCACGGCACTGAAACCGCGCTGTTCCACGCCGACCCGCATGCCGGCAACCTGCTGGCCCTCGATGATGGCGGCATCGGCGTGATCGACTGGTCGATGGCGGCGCGACTCGATGCCAGGCAGTGCGAGTCCCTGCTGCGCCTGGTCGCCGGCGGCCTGATGTTCGACGCCGGCCTGCTGCGCCGCGGCCTGGGCGAACTCTTCGCCTGCCCTGGCGTGCCACTCGCACCGATCGATGCCGCGTTCGCCGAACTCGCCGACCCCCGCCACGGCGCGCTGCCCGGCATCGCTTGGGCCCTGCGCCTGCTCGACCGTTGCGCCATCGCCATGCACATCGCCCTGCCGGCGGAACTGCTGCTTCTGCGCAAGTCCCTGGCCAACCTGGGCGGCGTCCTCGACGACCTCGCCCCCGGCTTCAATGCCGACCGTCTGCTGCTGGCCGAGGGCATGGCGCGCCTGATCGGCGAACTGCCGCTGCGCCTGCTGTTGCCCTTCGGCACGGCACGCTGGCCAAGCCGCCTGCCTTCGCGCGAACTGTGGAGCCTGGCGCTGGCCCTGCCCGACCTCGGCCGCCGCGCCTGGTGCCATCGGCAGCAGGCCACGACCCGCCGCGCCGCATAGGCGCCGAAAACAAAAGTCGGCGCTGGCGACACGGCGGCGCACTGTCGATCCGCGGGCCTATGGTGAATCGCGATTTTCGACGGCGCGCGCAACCTCCGGGTTCGAATCCGATTCGACCATCGCCAGATCCGGCAGCCAGGATCGAAAGCGCTCAATCTCGGCCAGAGCGTCGCGGCGCAAGCCCCACATGCCAAGATGCAGTGGTTCCGTACTGCCGGGAATGACCAGGCTCACCTCCCAGCGCTCGTGCAGGTGTGGGGGCCCGGGCAGGCGGTCGCCTGCCATCACCGTCCGGCGCAATTCGATGCGCGTAAGTTCGCTCCGCTTCACCTCAATCGTCCGCACGCGCGGCCAGATTCCGGTGGTGAAGCGTACCCGGCCAAGACCGAGATCGATCTCCAGCACCCGCCGCCAAAGCAGCCAGATCAATCCGTAGACGAGCAGCCCGGCAAGGAACAGGCTGCCAATCATGAATGCCGGCCAGCCCCACCATGGGAGCAGTTCCAACTGCCGGAAATAGCCGAGGATGTAGGCCAACGGATCGGCACGAAAGCGCGCGCGCTTGACGTATTCCGACACCAGCACGATCCCGGGCAGACCCAGCCCGAAAGCGAGGATCACCCACCCCTGAAGCTTGCGCTGCACGACCCGTACCCTACCGAAGCGGGCCACGACCAGCGGCGCGCCGGGCATCTTCGACGTCGCGACGTTGCTTCCTGCGCCTGGCATGGTCAGCTGCGCATGATGGATTCAGGGACGATAGCGACGAGCCGGCAGCGCCTGCATCCCCCGCCCCTCAGGCCGCTGCCGAGAAGCGGTTCGGTTCCTTCGAATCCTGTACGGCCCAGACAATCAGGATGATCCAGCCGATCACGGGGAGGAACCAGAGCAGCAGGAACCACCCGCTGCGATCCGTGTCGTGCAGGCGCCGCACCCCCACCGCCAGGCTGGGCAGCAGGATCGCCAGGGAGAAGAGCCCGGAAACGGTTTCGCCCATCAAGCCGGCCGCGCCGGAGGCGAGAAAACTGAACAGGAAGAACCACCAGTACTCGGAGCGAGTAGCGCGCCCTTCAAATGTTGCGTATTTCGAAAAGCAGGTGCTGATGGATTCGCCGAAGGTCATTGTTGTCTCCCGGGTCAGTTGTTACCAAATGCCACTGCAAGAGTTGGCGCTGGCACTACGGCGACGCCATCGCCGCACGCGGCCGCAAGGCCAGCGCGGCCAGCAAGAGGGCCGCCCCGGCCCAGGCGATACCCGGTAGCCAGGGCAGCAGCGCGGCAAGTGCCGGATCCTTGTTGAACTGGGTGGCGACGATGGCCATGCGCGCCAGCGTCGCCAGCGCCAGCAGGGCAAACAGGCCGCCGGTGGTGGCACCTTCGCGGCCAGTGTGGCCGATGGCGATGGCGGCGGTCATCGCGCTCATCAGCACCGCCGCCCAGGCGCCGCCGGCAATCACCTGCAGGACCACCAGCGCGGACAAGGTCGGCGCCACGCCGGCCGCGGCGGCGGCCAGTGCGCCCAGCGTCGCCCCGGCCGTCATCACGGCCACGGCGCCGAAGCGCCGGTTGGCGCGGCAGGCAGGGAAGATCAGCAGGTTGAAGCCGATCCAGAACACCGGCATCAGCTGGTCGAGTTCGGCGGGCTTGGCAAAGCGCAGGTAGAGCGGCGCCGAGTTGAGCGCGAAGTGGATCTGGAAGCCCAGGCCGAGCAGCCCGACGGCGGCGAAGAAGGCGATGACCCGGCCATCCACAGGGCGCGCCGGTGGCGGCGCCTCGACCGGCGCCGCGGCGACGAGGCGGCGCTCGGCCCAGACCATGCCGCCGACGGCGGCAACCAGCGCCAGTGATGCCAGCGCGAACGGCAGGCGCGGATCGCTGCCGCGCAGGCTCAGCGTCAGGTAGGGTGCGATGGCGCCGGCAATGCCGAGGCCGACCAGGCTCAAGGTGGCAACCCAGGGCACGCCGGGCGCCGGAACGTACCTGCCGAGCAGGATCAGCGGCGGTGCGCGCAGCGCCGACGAGGTCACGGCCCACACCGCGACGGCCGCCAGCAGGGCGCTGGCGCTGACCGGCGCCAGCTGCGGCAGCAGCAGGAAAGCGCCACCCGAGACCACCGTGATGCCGATCAGCCATGGCCCGATCCGGCGCAAGGTGGCCAGCACACGGTCGGCGGCGACGCCAATGGCGAAGTCCATCACCGCGAAGACCAGCTGGTCGGCCATCAGGATCCAGATCGTCCAGCGCTTGTCGATCCCGGCCTGCGCCATCAGGCCGGGCAGGAAAATGACATAGACCGTCCAGCAGGAGACGAAGAGGAACTGGACCAGTCCGAAATAGAGCCCGACGCGCGTCATGACGCCATGCTGCACCAGCTCACGCGTTCTGGCAATGGTCGGCGATGGCCGCGGCCAGGCGCGGCATCAGCGCTTCGGGGAAATCGTGGCCCATGCCCTCGACCACCATCAGCCGGGCGCCGCGAATCAGGCGGGCGGTGTCGCGCCCGGCAGCCAGAGGCACCAGGGGATCGTCGGCACCGTGGATCACCAGTGTCGGCGCCGTGATGGCATGCAGCTGCTCGCTGCGATCGCCGGCGGCAATCACCGCCACCAGCTGGCGGGCAACGCCGGGCGGATCATAGGCGCGGCGCACGGCGCGGCCGATGCGCTGGCGGGCCTCGTCGCGCGGCGTCGGGTAGGCCGGGCTGCCGATGATGCCGAACACATGGACCAGATGGTCGATCACCACCTCCGGATTGTCAGGATCGGCCGGCCGTGCCACCAGCGCCTTGCCGGCCGCCTTGCTCGGCCTGGAGAGCTTGCGGTTGCCCGAGGTGGACATGATCGAGGTGAGGCTCAGTACGCGCTGTGGGAATCTCGCCGCAACGATCTGAGCGATCATGCCGCCCATCGAGGCGCCGACGATGTGCGCACGCTGTATGCCAAGCCGATCCATCAGGCCGACGGTATCGGCGGCCATGTCCTCCAGCCGGTAGGCGGTGCGCACCGGCAGGCGCAGCGCGGCGGCGGCCATCGCCAGCAGGATGTTGGGCCGCTTGCGTCCCGGCACGCGCCCCGAGAGGCCGACATCGCGGTTGTCGAAGCGGATCACGTAAAAGTCGCGCGCCACCAGCGCATTGCAGAAGCTGTCGGGCCAGGCGATCAGCTGCATGCCCAGGCCCATGATCAGCACGATGGCCGGATGCGCGGGATCGCCCAGCGACTCGTACTCGATGTGGGGCACTGTGCCTGCGCTCAATGCAGTGCTCCCCGGGCGATAGCCTTGCGCCGCGGCTTGGCTACGGCCACCGCCGCTGCCTTGACGCGCGCCGGCGTGGCGGCGGGCTTGCGGGGGCGCCGACGCGGCGGTGCCTTCACCCGCGCCAGATACTCCTGAAAGCTGTCGCGCAGGCACTGGGCGAATACCTCGGGGTCCGGCAGCTGATCGTAGCAGCCGGTCAGCGACAGCGCAACCATGCCGTTGTAGCTGGTCACCGAAAACACCAGGCCCATGCCATCGGCAATCGGCATGATCGCGGAAAGGTAGGAGAGCCGCGCACCCTGCAGATAGAGCGGTACGGCCGGGCCGGGAACGTTGGTGATGCTGCAATTGGCCAGCGGCGCCCAGTCCCCCAGCCGGGTCGCGGCGGCACGCATCAGCTTGCTGGTGACGGCGATCGCTGCCGAGGGCGCTTCCTGGGCCAGGCGCGTCAGCTCGCGGGCATCGACGGCCTGCGCCATGACATCCGAGGAGGAACTTGCGGCACGGATCGCCTGCAGGCGCGCAACGGGGTCGGCGATGTCCGTGCCCAGTCCCAGGCGCACCCATGAGAAGGCCGGCTCGCCGGCGCCGCCGGCATCGCCGCGCACCGCCACCGGCGTTGCCGCCACCAGGCTTTCCAGCGGCAGTTCGCCCTGCAGTTCGAGGTAACGGCGCAGGCCACCGGCACATACCGCCAGGACCACGTCATTGACCGTGGCGCCCGCCACCAGACTGCGGATGACCTTGAAGTCGGCAAGCGGAAAGCGCCGCGTCTCGAACACGCGATGCGGCGACACCTCGGTGTTGAAGCGCGTCATGGGGAATTCCTGCGGCCGGCCGAGGAACTCGCCGGCGAGGATGGTGGCGGCAGCCTTCAGTGACAGCAGCCCGCGCAGCGCCGGCTGCGCCATGCGCAGCGGGAAGGTCGCGGCATTGAAGCCGGCACGCCAGAGCAGCATGGCGTTGCCCGGCGCCGCCTCGGGAAACCAGGGCTCGGGCGGTGCCGGCGGCGCGGCATCGGCGGTAACGTCGTGCAGCAAGGCGGTGATTTCGTTCTCGCGCGCGACGTCGATAGCGGCGTGGTGGATCTTCAGCAGCACGGCAAAGCTGCCCACCGGCAGGTCGAGGAAGCTGTCGAGGCCCTCGATCACATACATCTCCCACAACGGCCGGCTGAGATCCAGCGGCCGGGCGTGGATGCGCGAGGCCTGGATGCAGAACTGGCGCCAGTCGCCGGGCTTGGGCAGGGCGATGTGGCGCACGTGGTATTCGAGGTCGAAGCCCTCGTCCTCGATCCAGTACGGATAGTCGAGGTCGAGCGGCACGCGCTGGATCTTCTCGCGGAACACCGGCAGGCGACCGAGGCGGCTCTCGACATGGGCCAGGATCTGCTTGAAGCGCACCACGCCGCCGGGCGCGGTGGACTGGTCGTAGATGTGCAGCAGCGTGACATTGGAATTGGCGTGGGCACTGTCGGAGTAGATGTAGGCGGCGTCGTGTTCGCTGAGTTGGCGCATGGCG
>Ga0172373_10009050_pt1 | contig 12475 bp, 13 predicted proteins | sample Lak10m_2_FD_114546 | JGI IMG/M metagenome (GOLD analysis project Ga0172373, IMG submission 114546) | Freshwater microbial communities from Kabuno Bay, South-Kivu, Congo - kab_092012_10m | ecosystem: Environmental > Aquatic > Freshwater > Lake | place: Democratic Republic of the Congo... | reverse complement strand
CTTTCAAAATCAAATTGAGTCAATGGTATTAATTGTTTATCAATGCTAAAACTGAAATAGCTGTCCAGAAAATTAACTATTACTGTATCGGGTTCGGGCACATTAAAAATCAGATTTTCTCTCTGTGTTTTTTTAATATCTTTTTCAGGAGAATAAATTATAATATCAAGAACCTTTTCAGTGAAAAGCTTGTCGTTTAATACAGCAGAACTAGTATCGAGTTTAGCTTTCCTAAAATGGAAATACCCTCCGTCAGGAATTTTAATTGTATCTCCATTCATCAACGAATTGCTGATGATACGCAGAACACTTTCAAAAAATAATTTCGATTCGGTGATCGATACTCCTGAAAGTTTTACTAAATATTTTATCAGTTCTGCTTTATTCATTTAAATCAATTTAATAATCTGAATTACCATGTGTAGCGAATTCCAGCTGTAATATCGAATGGTCGTTCGATATAATTTGCCCATATATAATTTTGCGAGTCAAGTAAATTTTCAAAAGATAATGTGAAAAATAAATTATGTTCAAACAAATAACTCAGTTTTACTTTCAAATTAATATAATCATCAATTTCAATTAAATTATTAATATCAGTAAATCTGTTTGAATAATAGTTTAGATTAAGTTCACCTGTTAGACCAAAATTGAAATCATATCCATAGGCAAAACTCATTTTCGTTGATGGAACAAATGGGATAAAGTTATTTGCTGTATCCTTAAAACTTAAAACCTCAGCGGTGCCATAAAACACTCCGAACGGTCCTGGATGAAATATAAAATCAACATACCCGCTGAAATATTTTGCCTCAGTAAAACTAAGTTCATATTTTTTATTTAATTGTGACAAAAAGAAGTAAGCGGTATTTGATGAGGAATAATATTTGACTCCTCCATCTATCTGAAAATAGCGTTCGTATTCGTATTTGATAGAAATATTAATAGCTGAAGATTTTTCAAAGAAAATCCTGTTATGATTTTGTGGATTAAAATATTCGTTAAAGATAAGGAGAGAGCCGACGGAAATAAATTCTGCTTCCGGATTATATTCTGCAAAAAGAGAAATGTTTTTATCAAGCGTCATAGCAAGCGCCGCATAAGGTGATGTAAAATTTTCATTACCGGAGTTTTCATAAGTAAATCCGAATGCAACCTTCGCAAAATCAGCGACTCTCAACTCTAACTTTGGTCTGATGAATAAAAACGACTCCCCTCCATCACCAATGCTGTCATTCTTGGTTTGATTTTGATAATTTATATCGACGCTTAAATTAAAATGATTAAGCAATAATTTTGTATAAGACTGCATATTAAAAATATTTTCAGAAAATACTTCTTCTGAAATAGTTAATGAAGTGTCAGAAAGTTTAAATAAATAATTAAAATTTTCATTAGAATAGTTATCGAGTGAAAGATTGATATAACCCGTGTTGAGTGATCTTTTCTCATCAGGGGCTGACGAACCGAAAAACATAAAAGATTTTGTAGAGTAATCACCGTTTAAAGTCATTCTTGAGTTTGTAAAGAATCCGGAATTTTTCCAAATGATATATTGAACTTTTGCACCGCCGTTTAATCGGTAGCGGCTGCTTTGATCGATATATGCTCTTTGATATTCTCCTCCAAAATGACCTTCAATAATGCCATCTTCAAAAAGGTAGGCGTAAGAAAGTGAAGCAACCGGTATAGAATATAAACCTATCCCAACATCAATTTTTCCTTGAAGAAAATTTAACGAATCTAAAAGCTGGAGATCTTTCTCAATCGGGTTTTCAATATTTTTAATCTCCATTCTTTCCGGAGAATACGTTGGCTTAAGAAAATCTTCGGAAATAGTTGAAACAAAATCAGGGGGTAGTTTTTTTGCTGGCTGCACAGAAGTCTGATATTTCCCAGTGATAACAAAATCAGGGAGTTCCACCGAAGGATCAGTACCTTCTTTTTCCTGAGCAAAAAGTGACACCGAAATTAGAAAGCAGGTCAAAAACAATTTACTCATTATTCAAGCTCCTCTATTTTGATTCGAGCTTCCTGACCAAATGCATCCGAACGATGTTTGATAACAACTTCACGGTACATTTCTTTTGCTTTATTAATATCTCTTATCTTCGCATAACAATCACCAAGAAGCAGCAGTGATTTAGTAACCCACTCGTCATAACTTGAGAATGAAACCCGAACTTTATCAAGATTAAGAATTGCTTCATTAAATTTATTTTGCTCAAATAATGAAACTCCAAGATAGTAAGCTGCTTTAGCTCCAAGATCATCAGTTCGTTTATCAACTAATAGTTTTAGATAGAATGCAGCATCCTCATACTGCTTGGTTGTGATGGCTAAAATTCCCATTTCGAGTTTTGATTTATCAGCGAAAATAGTTCCATCGTAATTTTGAATCACTTCATCAAACACATTACCGGCTTGTTTTAAATCATTTAAGTTAATTAATGTTAATGCCTTCATAAATTTTATTTCTGCGAGTTTAGGCGATTTCGCAAGTTTATCTTCTGCAGAATTAAGAATCTGAAAAGCAGCCTCATAATTTCTCAATTGATTGTAAATATTTCCAATTTCAATAACAGCACCGGAAGCAGATTCACTAAGCGGATAAAAATCAAAAACTTTTTTATAAAAAATAATAGCTTCGTCATTCTGATTTAGGTTTTGAGCGCTTTTACCAAGCCAGTAATAAGCCTCTGCAATCATTTTGCTTTTAGGAAATTTGACAATAAAATCCTGATAACTTGATTTTGCTTTTTCGTATTCACGGTTGCTGTAATAAATCTCACCCTTCTTAAAATAAATTTGATCTGAAAAAGAAAGGGATGGGTTTTTATTAACAAACTCGTCGATAAGTTTAATTGCTTCATCGGGGTTTTCCTGCGCCACATAACAATATTGGATGCCATTTATAGCATCAAATACGAAACTTGAGTTTGGATAAAAACTTACCACCTTTTCATAATTAACAATGGCGGAATCGTAACTGGTAAGATTAAAAAACGCATCCCCTATAGAATAATAAACAATCGGAGCAAGATTAGATTTGGGATACTTCATCAACACGTTATTATATTTATCAATGGCTGACTTAAAATCCCCATCTTGGAAATAAATCCAGGCGACGGTAAATAAAGATTTATCAGCAAATTCTGAGGATGGAAACTTTTGTTGGAGATTTTGAAATTCTAATAATGCAGCTTGAGTTTCATTCGCCTTATATAATGCTTGAGCATACTGATAATACACGGCTGCGTTATTTATAACCGAACCGCCAAGTTTGAACAAATCTTTATAAACTTTACTTGAAGCCGCATAATTTTTCCCACCGTAGTAACTTTCGGCCAATCTAAGTTTTGAATCAATCACTCGATCATCGACTGGAAAGTTTTTTATAAAATCCTGAAAATTATAGACAGCATTTTCATAATCATTCAAGTTAAAATTACAGTAAGCCTTTCCATATAAAGCCATACTACCAACATCAGAATTTTGAATATCAACTTTTTGAAAATAGTTTATAGCATCATTAAACTTACCAAGCGAGTAATAATTTTCTGCAAGATAAAAATTAACTTTGTCTTTTTCAAAAAGTGGATCGAGCATTTCGAGATCGGACAAATGCTCAATCGCATTTGAATATTGACTTGTATTATAAAGCGCAATACCCAATCCAAGCAAAGCTCTTTTCTGAACATCAGAAGTATTGTCTGTAATAGAAAGTACAGGTTCGAAATAATTTTTTGCGGAAGTGTACTGCTTTTTGTTCAATTCAATTTCTCCGAGCAGGGTATTTGCTCGAGCGCGAATGATCGGATCAACAGATGAAGTTGAGGTTATCAAATAACGAGAAGCTAAATCGTAGTTTTTACTATTATAATAAAGCGCCCCCATCTGGTATTGGGCAGTCTGAACAAGAGCACTTTGCGGATATTGCTTTATGAATTGAGTGAAAAGTTCAAATGCCTCGAGTTCCTGTCCTGCGTATCTTTTACTTTCAGCTTTCCAGTAAAAAGATTTTTCGGCAATTGAATCGGTTCCTTCAGAAAGAAAATTAAATACTTTGAATGCATCATTAAATTTTTTTTGCTGGAAGTAGCTCCAAGCCAATCCATATTTTGCTTCAGAAATAATATTTGAACCGGGAAAAACTTTAATAATTTCAAGATAACTTTTTTCTGCATTAGCATATTCCTGAACGCGATAATACGAATTAGCTAATAAATAAAGGCTTTGTGAATAAAGCTCCTCGGGCAAATCTGATAACAGGGGGTTGTTCAATTCCAGAATGGAAGATTGGTAGTCCTTCAAATTGAAGTAACAAATCCCAATGCGTATTTGCGCCGTCAGTGCAAGTGGACTGTCTTTATGGTAGGATAAAAGTTTGTCATAATAGATTACTGCGCTTTCGTAGTCGCCTATTTTTTCATATATGTTAGCAAGTGTAAAAAGTGAATAATCTATAAACGAATTATTCCTTTTATCGCTAATAGCTTCTTCAAGAAATTTTACCGCCTCTTCTAATTTATTTTGTCTTGAGTAGGATTCCCCTATCCAGAATAGGGCTGATCCTGTGTTCTCATTTTGTGGATATGAATCCAAAAGCAAGATTAAATTTTCACGACAGTTTTCATATTCCTCCAGGTCAAAATAAATAATCCCTAACCTATACAAGGCTGTACTTCGAAATTCAGTCCACCGAAAATTTTCCTTTAGGTATTCAAATGCTGATAATGATTGTCTTCGCCTCCCAAGATTAAATAACGATTCGCCCGAATAAAATTTTGCCGAAGCATATAGCTCATCAGAGAGTGAATGTTCGGTTAATATCAGTTCGAATTTCTCATTTGACTGCTCGAATAATTTTAAGTTGAAATAGTCCATCGCCACGTCAAATCGCTCAGCCGTGGATTGAGACAGAAGTTGTAGAAGGGGCAGGAGCGCAAAAAAAGAAACTTTAATTTTCATTAATATTCGAGCATACTGATTTGTTAATTTTAACAGTTTTATGGTTTCAAAATAACGTCTTTATTTTCTTAAAGTCAAGACATTAAATGAAATATCAGGATTTACTTAAAGCAGTATGTTAAACCCCTATTTTTTTAACACCTGACAATTAAAATAAGTTACACTCCCTTTTCAAGATAAAATATTATCCTTTCTTTTGAATGTACCTGTTCAGAATATCAGTACCAAACTCTACGATTCTGTTTGAATTAAATATTCTTAAATTTAAAATAACTTTTCGAACTTCAAGACTTGTAGCTCCATTTCTCAGAGCTCCAATAATATGTGAAAGCAATTGATCTTCGTAACGAAGGCATGTCAGTATAGAAATAATTTGTAATTCCCTGTCCTTGAGTGAAAGATTTTTCCGACTTAATACTTTTCCATACCCTTCTAAAATAAACCATTCAGAAAGATCCGGAGAAAGCAATTTAATGTTAGCTATTAGCCTTTCTAAGTTTTTTCCGTAAATTTTTCGAGAAGTATGTTCCCCCCATTTTGACAAATTGCTAAAAATAATTTTTTCGGATTTTATTTTTTCAAATCGAAAGTACTTGCCGGCGTATTTAAACGTCACTAAGGCGTTAGGATAGCCTGCGAAGAGATAAATTTGTAATAATGATTCATATACTTTTAACAAATTGATATTGCGTTCTTTCAGCAAAACGAATATCATCTTAAGCAGTTTGTATTTTCGGAGCGCTGCACTTGCAGACATAAGTGAAAGTAATTCGGTCTCATTCAAGCTACTTAAAGTTACTTTGGTCATTTCTTACCATTAAAAAAAAACCCCCGGCATTCGGGGGTAGTAAAATTTATTGTTTGTTAATTTAGAGTGCCAAGTTCATACTCAGCAGTTTTTTTGTAGGTTGCATCGGTCTTTGCTTTGTTCAACATCTCTTTTGCTTTTGTGATGTCGCCTTTGCCTTTATACGAAATTCCCATATAATAATACGCTCCTCCGCTGCTAATTGAATTTCTATACTTTAAAGAATTTTCTGCTGCCTCAATAGATTTATCGTACTCACCAAGCTCGGAATACAGTTTAGCAAGAGAAAGGTAAGCAGCATCGTAATTATTATTTTCAACTGATTTCTGATACATTTCAACTGCTTTAGTTGGGTCTCCATTTGTAACAGCAAGGTTGCCCAATTTGGCATAAGCGAAAGAGATATTCTTCTTCACCTTAGTTTTAGTTTGACTGTTATTGCTTTCGTTTAATACTTTTTGAAAATTATCGATAGCTGCCTGGTAATTTCCCATTGAAAAAAATACACCGCCTAAAGCATTGTGCCCGGCTTCAAAAGAGTTTTTCAATTGAAGACAGGTTTCTAAAGAATTTTTTGCGTCTTCCAACTTTCCAGCCTTTTTTTCTGCAAGACCAAGTTGATAATAGATTCGATAATCCTTTTCAATGGCTAATGCTTTTTTATAGTTGTCAATTGCTCCGTTGTAATTTCCCGCATTAAGCTGGCTGTTACCCTCGTTGTACAGTTTACCGGCTTCAGGATTCATGTCCTGAGCGAAATTAGATGAAAAAGCAATTATAAAAAACATGGATACGATAAAGAGAATTCTGGTCATAAATATTTCCCTAAGATTACTGAAAGAATACTATCTTGTGCGGAAGGCGGGACTTGAACCCGCATGCCTCTCGGCGCCACCCCCTCAAGATGGTGTGTCTGCCATTTCACCACTTCCGCTTTTTTTTTGATGCCAAAAATAAACTTACTTACTCATAAAATCAACACTTTTATAATTCATTTTGCAATGAATAGCCCAATTCTTTTAACACAATTAATGGTCCCTGCCTTTTGCTAAAATCTTTCTAATCTCTTCTTTGAATTTTTTCTCAAAAACTATCATTTTTGCAATTTGCTCCTCAGAAAGAATATCGTCAAGTGAATTTATGAAATTCATTTTTTCTTTGAACATCTGTTCATCGTTATTATTAAATTCTTTTATCAGATTTTTATACTCGGATTTTGTTAATTTATTTTCACCAAATGATTTTTCAAGCTTATCAATTAGATCCATTGAGTTTTTATTTAACGATTGAATTTTATCCAAAAATTCTGTCCGACGTGCAAAAAACCTAAGCGTAGTTTCTTCGTCCATTTTAAGTGTTTCAATTAGCTTTACTTTTTCCAATTGTGCCAATTTCCCTTTTGGATCTGATGGGATAAATGGGAAATTTTCCTGAGCAAAATTTATTTTGCCGGCAAATAAAACAAGAAGCATCAATAATATTTTCATTTTACACCTCGTTGAAAGAATTCTTTGTTGATTAATTCATTATAAATTTGTTCAGCCTCATTCACACTAATACTTGAAGCGATTGTTTCAACATCTTCATAAAACAATGCAATGGACTCGCTGCTAATTTCCAATTCAATTGTTAACAGGTTCGATAAATTTTCATTAATATTTTTATAGCTATTTTTTCCATTAGACAGTTCTTCGGGGGAAATGTCAACAAGATAGCTAACTTCTTGATCGGTCAAATCACTTACTGATAATTTGGGATTTATAATTGGCTGATCCGAGTTTTGCCCAACAATTAAAACAACAATAATCGCAATAGTAAAAGTACTCACAAGTGTCAGTGCCGGCTTAAATATTCTATACGTTTTATTCCCGGTCTTAATCTTGAAACCTGCCAACAGATTGATAAAATAAGTTTCATCGATAGAAATATTATTACACTTTTTCATTGTCAGCAATGATGAATTTAATTTTTCAAATTCATTTTTGAAATTAAAATCAGAATTTAATTTCTGTTCGAAAATATTTTTCTCCCGTATGGTAAGATTGTCACTTAAAAATTTTATAATTAATTTTTTATCAGTCATAGTTCGTCATTTTAGTTATTTTATTCAATGCGTGAAAATAATTCGCCTTCAGTCCCCCAATTGATTTTCCGGTAATTTCTGCAATTTCTTCATAACTCATTTCTTCAAAGTGCCGAAGTATAAAAACTTCTCGTTGTTTAGCAGGCAGTTTCTGAAGATGTTTATCAAGTCTTTCAAGTTTTTCTTTATTTAAAATTCCTTTTATTATATCATGTTCGGAATTATTTATTGAGTTTAGTTTACTATCAATAAAGAATAATCTTTTAATTTTCTCTTTTTTTATAAAATTAAGACTTCGAGTTACTGTTATCTTATAAATATAAGTGTAAAGAGAAGAATTAAATTTAAATTGATCAAGTTTGCGGTAAAGGACCATCAAAACATCTTGAACAATCTCATCAGCATCAAAATGATTACCTGTCATTCTTCTTGCATGCCAATAAATTTTTTTTGAATATTTATTAACAATTCTATTGAAAGCTATTTCATCACCACTTAGGTATTTATTTACCAGTTCAAAATCTTTTGAATTATCGGTCATTCTTATTTATACTTTTGCTACTATTTGACAATTGCAGTTGTTTCATGGTTTAACAATTTTAAAAATTATTTTAAATGACAAAACCATAACTGTTTATTTTATTTTATATCAATCATTTTAAACCCAGATTGATGATAGGTTGTCAAAATCACAAACAAAATTATTCACAACAATAAGGAGTTCAAAATGGTTAAAACGGCTTTTCAAATCAAAGCATTCTTGGTGTTTTTTATGTTGTTATTGATTGTAGGAATTATTGGATGTAAAGATGAGGCGGCGGTGGAAACGGTATTTCTCACAGATGAACAAGCGATGCAAAAAATTGCCCTTGAAGATTCTGTAATACTTTCATTCGATAATAATTTTAATGAAAATGAAAATATTGATTTCCTATCAAAAGTGCAGACTCAAATTTATCCTCGAAAAGTTTGGAGAACTGCTATTCTTGTTTCGTCAAATTTAGATATTGCAATCTCAGGGGATTCCGCAGTGGGTGTATTGACAAAAACGTTTGAAAGTAATTTATTTATTGCAGCAGCTTTTGATTCGACAAGTATTTTCCCGGATACACTAATTCAAAAGTCTTTTACCAATACAATTACCAGAAATGTTATCTTTAAAAGAATTAATAACTCCTCCAACCCATTAGATAACTGGGAAATTATTGGAATTTCCATGCCAGAAGGCGGCACCGAAAATTCAAATGTAGAAATAAAAAAACTTACAGTGTTTTTACCTGATGAAGAAGTGATAGAAATTGATTCTCCGAATGAATATTATTTTTCACTAAACACCGGGGCATATAATCCTATACCAAAACTTCACTTTGATGACTCTGTTACACTTCGAGTCGAATTAACAAGCACTTATTCTGACTCCGATTTTGTATCACTAACTTATGGTAGTTTAGGTAGTGCTCTGCACATGGCACAGAAAAAATTTATTATGACTTCTTCAACGTGGGATGGAGTAAAATGGAATAGAGTTTACGAACAGACATTTACTGCTCACCAATTTCCTGGTTTCTATCATGCTATTGTAAATGTTATTCCGAAACAAGTTTTACTCGATGATACATTCCCCGTAGAAAGTAATTCATGGGGAATGCCTTATATCATCGTTTTTTAATAGTAAAAAAAAGAGGATAAAATGAATAAACTATTTGTGTTCGTATTTTTTGTGCTCTCATTCATGAATTCAAACTCAAATACGATAGCTCAAGAATTTCCACCAGAATGGAAAGGATTTAATCAAACGCAATTCAGTCCAATGAAAAGATTAAATCTATCCGAAGAGCAGAAAACTCAATTCAGAGCGCTCCACTTCAAACATCAGAATGAAATGATTGAAGCAAATGCAGACCTGCAAAAAAGTGAACTAGCATTGCAAGAGCTGAAAAGTAATCTAGACTATTCACGCGAGGATTTGGTGGCAGCAGTTACAAAGGTAAATGATTCCAAAGCTAATATCGAATTACTGAAAGAAAATCATCGTATGGATATTTATGAGAAATTATTTCCTGAGCAGAAAAAAGCATGGAATGAAGATCAGGAGAAGTTTCATAATTTCAATGAGATGAAAAAATTTCGCGGGGAAAATGAATATAAGTTCAATCGTAACTTCTAAGAATTAAAAAAGGTGACTGTCTCAGAAGTATTGTCACTACTATCCGTAGGCTGACGGACAGACCTTGACAAAAGTTCCAGGTGACAATAATAAACTTTTGAGACAGCCTCTTATTTAATCATATTTTTTTGAACTAAGATAAATCCCCCTCCATCGGACGGATTACTATTTCCTCTGTAACCATATTTTCTTTATTTAAATAAATCCACACAAGAAGCGATGCAATTTCATCCGGTTTCATCATTCTATCAGAATATTTCTTTCTTATTTCAGAAGACCATATTGGTGTTTCGGTGGCACCCGGAATAATATTAATAATTTTAATATTATAATTTCTCACTTCTTCTCTAAGAACGTTTGTAAATCCTAATAAGCCCATCTTGGAGGCGGAATAAGCACTGCTATTTAAAAATATTTTGTGAGTAACTACCGATAAAATATTGATAATCTTTCCCCCGCCATTTTTTATCATCGAAGGCAAAACAGATTTTATTGAATAAATAGCACCGAGTAAATTTGTGGTTATAATATCAGTAATCTCCTGATTAGAATTTTCTAAAGCTGGTTTAAATGAAGTAATCCCCGCATTATTTATAAGGCAATCAATATGATTTTCAAGAAGAATTTTTTTTACTGCTTGGTCAACATTGGCTGCCGATGCGACATTACACGGGAGTAGTTCTACTTGAAGATTTTCCTCACTCAATTCTTTATTAAGTCTTTCCAGCTCAGTAATTCTGCGTGAAGAAGCAAAGACATTTGCTCCCACCCTTGCAAATTGCTTTGATGCAGCCTTCCCAATACCCGAACTAGCACCTGTAATCCAAACAGCAGAAGGCTTTTTTTCGATCATAAATTTTTATTCGAAATTAAATTTAGAAATTCACTTCTTGTTTTTGAATCATCTTTGAATACACCGTGCATTGCACTTGACGTTGCTGAAGAATTTTGTTTCTCCACCCCCCGCATCATCATACACATGTGATAAGCTTCAGATACCACTGCCACACCGATAGGGTGAAGATACTTTTGAATTGTATCAGCTATTTGCTGAGTCATTCTCTCCTGAACTTGTAAGCGCCTGGCAAATACATCTACGATACGCGGAATTTTACTTAGGCCGACAATTTTTCCATTCGGAATATATGCCACATGCACCTTTCCATAAAACGGCAGCATATGATGCTCGCATAAAGAATAAAAATCAATATTCTTTACCAAAACCATCTCATCGTATTTCTCAGTAAAAATTGCGTTGTTTAAAACTTCTTCAATTTTCTTTTGATAACCATTTGTTAAAAATTCGTATGCTTTTGCAACGCGTTTAGGAGTGCTAAGAAGTCCTTCTCTCTGTGAATCTTCACCGATTTCCAAAAGCAGCTCGTTGATTATTTTTTCAGTATGCTTAAGATTCAATTTTGTTCTCCTTTAAATTCAAAAAAATTATTCTCTGTTTCAGAAAGCCTAACCGAGTATAATTTTCCGGTTGGTATTTGATTCACTAACTGCTTCCAAATTGCAACTGCGACATTTTCAGTTGTTGGCATTATTCCTTTCATAAATTCTGTATCAAGATTTAAATTTTTATGATCTACTTTTTTGATGACTTCAGCAATAATAATTTCCTTCAATAACTTTAAATCTATAACAAAACCAGTTGTGGGGTTGATAGTACCTTTAACAGTAACTTCTAAAACGTAATTGTGTCCATGCCAATTTGGGTTCGAGCATTTGCCAAATAATTTTAAATTTTCTTCATCAGAAATATCTGGAATAAAAAGACGATGAGCGGCGCTGAATGTTTCACGTCTGGTTGCATAGGCAATGGGTTCAGACATCGGATAGCTCACTTAATGCCGCTAGAACTTCCTGATTGTGACCTGCAACTTTTACTTTTGGAAAAATATTTCGTACCACCCCTTTTTTATCAATGATAATTGTAGTTCTTTCAACTCCCATGTATTTTCTGCCGTACATACTTTTCTCCTTCCAGACATTATATTTCTCAAGTACAGATTTGCTTTCATCACTCAGCAATGTAAACGGCAAAGAATATTTTTGTTGAAATTTTTTATGTGAGGCAACTGAATCGGGACTGACACCTAATATTACCGCATCAACTTTCTTGAATTGGGGGAAATCATCCCGGAAGCTGCAAGCCTCGGCAGTGCAGCCGGAGGTATCGTCCTTCGGATAAAAATAAAGCACTACATTTTCACCTAAAAAATCTTTTAAGGAAATGGATTTACCATCTTGATCAAATAATTTGAATGCTGGTGCTTTTTTAGAAATACTTAACATAATTGGGTCTCCGTGTTAGCTTTATTTAATTCAAAATTCCGATACTTTTAGCCCATTCTTTAAATCCTTCCTCAAGCTGCTCGAAAGATTCGATTGCAAACAGTACTGGTTGCAAATGCCAAACATCATAATCTTGAAGAACCAT
>Ga0172373_10009049_pt1 | contig 12475 bp, 9 predicted proteins | sample Lak10m_2_FD_114546 | JGI IMG/M metagenome (GOLD analysis project Ga0172373, IMG submission 114546) | Freshwater microbial communities from Kabuno Bay, South-Kivu, Congo - kab_092012_10m | ecosystem: Environmental > Aquatic > Freshwater > Lake | place: Democratic Republic of the Congo: South-Kivu... | reverse complement strand
TCGACACCTCGGGCTCGCAGCCGATCCGCGGTTCGTGGGCGCCCGAGATCTCGGAGACGGGACGCTTCGTCGTGATGGTCAGCGCCGCGCGCTTGGACCTCGCCGACCACGATGGCATTCCCGACACCTTCGTGCGCGACCTCGTGTTGCAACGCAACGAGTGGCTGAGCGTGCGCCCCGACGCCGAAATCGCCGGGTGGTACAACTCGGGCGGCTCGATCACGGCCGATGGACGCCACGTGGCGTTCGTGAGCTTGCTCGACAGCCTCGTGCCCGACGACGCGCAAGGCGGCTACGACGTCTTCTTGCGCGATCGCCATGGTTGCACGCCGCCGACCGTGGCGTACTGCGAGTCGGGCATGGCGGTCGACGGGTGCCGTCCGGTCCTGTCGGCGTCGGGAGTGCCCAGCGCCAGCGCGAGCTCGGGCTTCGTGATCCAAGGCTCCAACTTCGGGGGCGCTCGCGCCTGCATGCTGATCCATGGCGTCGGTGGTCCCGCGCAGACGCCCTTCGGCGTAGGTGGAGGCCTGCTGTGCATCGCGGGACGCTTGCAACGGACGCCGCTCTTTTGGACGAGCGGCACGCCGGGGCTGTGCGACGGCGCCTTCGCCTTGGACTGGAACGCGCTGCGTGCCGCCGTGCCGCCGGGCACGGGCTTGCCGCTCGTGGCGGGCCAGCGCGTCTGGCTGCAGGCGTACGAGCGCTTTCCCGGCGATCCAGCGGGACCGCTGATGTCGCACGGCTTGCAGTTCACCTTGGCGCCTTGAAGGCGAAGCTCGCACGCGCCCAGCAGGCCGCGTCCTCGCGGCGCCGGGATCGGTCGTCGAGTTCAAGTCGCGCAAGGTGCTGACCCGGCGGACTTCGGCGGCATAGGATACCCCGCGCCATGCTGCTCGCACTCCTCGCCGCCTCGTCGTTCGTCCAAGCTCCCGTCGCCACCGCTGGTGGTTGGAAGGAGCCGCCCGCGCCCGTCGTGCGCATGCTCGATGCGCCCCCGCCGCCGCAGTACGAAGTTGCGCCCGATGGAAGGCACATCCTCGTGCTGGAGAAGGAGTCGATGCCCGCGATCGCCGAGCTGGCCCGACCGTGGCTCGGCTTGGCGGGCGTGCGCATCGACCCGAGCCGCCATGCGCCGCACGAGGTCGGCGGCACCGTCGGGCTGTCCTTGAGGACCCTCGAATCGGCCGAGGCGCGACGCATCGAGTTGCCCGCCGGCGCGACCGTGGGCGCGATCGCCTGGTCTCCGGACTCGCTACGCGCAGCCGTGTCCTTGGTGCTCGACGATCGCGTCGAGCTGTGGGTGCTGGATGTCGAAGCGTCGCGCCTCGCGCGCCTCGCTGGTCCGCTCCAGTCGTGCCTCGGCTCGTCCTTCGGCTGGTGGAGCGGCAGCTCCAAGCTGCTGGTCAAGCTCGTGCCCGAAGGCCTGCGCGCGCAGCCGAAGGTGGACGAGGCGCCGACCGGACCCGCCGTGCAGGAGTCCAGCGGCAAGAAGACCGCCTTGCGCACCTACCAGGACCTGTTGGCGAGCCCGAGCGACGAGCGGCTCTTCGAGCACTACGCCACGTCCCGGTTGGCCGAGGTGCAGCTCGACGGAACTGTCAAGTTGCTTGGACAACCGGCCCTGTGGACCGAGGTCGCGCCGTCGCCCGATGGCCAGTGGATCCTGGCGACGCGGCTCGTCAAGCCGTTCAGCTACGTGCTGCCGTGGAACTTGTTCCCGCAGCGCGTCGAGGTCCTGCGCGCCGATGGCGCGTTCGCGGCGCTGGCCGCCGACGTGCCGATGGGGGACGACATTCCGCCGGAGGGCGTGCGCAAGGCGCCGCGTGACCACCAATGGCAGCCAAGCGCCGACGCGATCCTGTGGTGGGTGGAGGCGCAGGATGGCGGCGATCCGCGGCGCGGCGCGCCCGTGCGCGACCACTGGAAGTCGCTGCCGGCGCCCTTCACGCGCAAGCCCGACACGCGCATCTCGCTCGAGGAGCGGGCGCAGGGCTTGACGTGGGCCGATGATGGCGTCCATGTGGTGTTTCGCGAGTACGACCGCGACAAGCGCTGGCGCCGCTCGACCTTGCTGGCGCTGCCCGACATGGGCATGACCATCGTCGAGGACCGCAACGTCAACGACCGCTACAACGATCCGGGCTCGTTCGTCATGCGCACGAACAGCCGCGGCTCGCGCGTGCTGCGGCAGGATGGACCGTGGTACTACCGCCAAGGCGCGGGCGCGACTCCCGAAGGCTCTTACCCCTTCTTCGACCGCGTCCAGCCCCAACAGGGCAAGTCGGAGCGGCTTTGGCGTTGCGAGGCGGGTTGGCAGGAGACGCTCGTGTCCGTGCTGCCCTCCGAGGGCGAGGCCAAGCCGCGCATCGTGACCATGCGCGAGTCGCCGACCACGCCGCCGAACTACCACTTGCGCGACTTGGAGTCCGGTTCGTTGGGCGCCTTGTCGCAGCATCCCGATCCTTCTCCCGAGATGCGTGGCGTGTCGCAGCGCCTCGTCAAGTACAAGCGCGACGACGGCATCGAGTTGTCGGCGACCCTGTACTTGCCCGCCGGGCGCAAGGAGGGCGAGCGCTTGCCGCTGTTCGTGTGGGCCTACCCGCTCGAATACAACGATGCAGCCACGGCCGGGCAGGTCTCCGCCAATCCCAACCGCTTCGTGCGCGTGCGCGGCGCGAGCCACTTGTTCCTCGCTACGCAAGGCTGGGCCGTGCTCGACAACGCCACCATGCCCATCGTCGGCGATCCCGAGACGATGAACGACACCTTCTTGGAGCAGATCGTGGCCGCCGCGCAGGCGGCCATCGACCACGCCGTCGAGCTGGGCGTCGCGGACCGCGACCGCGTCGCCGTGGGTGGCCACAGCTACGGCGCGTTCATGACGGCGAACCTCCTCGCGCACTGCGACTTGTTCCGCGCCGGCATCGCGCGCAGCGGCGCCTACAACCGCACGCTGACGCCCTTCGGCTTCCAGAGCGAGCGCCGCACCATCTGGGAGGCGCCGCAGAGCTATCTCAAGCTGTCGCCCTTCCTATCCGCCGAGAAGATCAACGAGCCGATCCTGCTCGTGCACGGCGCGGAGGACGACAACATGGGCACCTTCCCGATCCAATCGGAGCGCATGTACCAGGCCATCCAAGGCAACGGAGGCAAGGCGCGACTCGTCATGTTGCCGCACGAGTCGCACGGCTACCGCTCGCGCGAGGCCGTGCTGCACACCTTGGCGGAGATGTTCGATTGGCTCGACCGACATGTGAAGCAAGCCGTTCCGCGCGGCGGTTGAGGCGCGAATCCGCCCGCCCTACTTGGCGTGCTTGTCGAGCAGGCCCACGATGCGAGCGCGCAGGGCGGAGAAGCGAGGATCGTCCTGCACTGCCTGGCGCGCGCGCGGACGCTCGAAGGGCACGCGGATGTCCTCCACGATGCGCGCGTCGGGCCCGTCGCTCATGAGCAGGATGCGATCCGACAGGTAGAGCGCCTCCGCGATGTCGTGGGTCACCATCAAGGCTCCGCAACCGCTCTTCGACCAGACTTCGAGCAGCACGTCCTGCAGTTGGGCGCGCGTGGTCGAATCTAGCGAAGCGAAGGGTTCGTCGAACAGGAGCAGTCGCGGCGTCATCGCGAAGGCGCGCGCCACCGCGACCCGCTGGCGCATGCCGGCCGACAGGTCCGCGACGCGCCGCTCCATCAGTTTCCCAAGGCCGACCAGCGTCGCGGCGCGACGCACCTCGGCGTCGACCTCGGACCGTCGCGCGCGCGGCTTGGCTTGGCGCACCGCCAGCCGGATGCTCGAGTCGACCGTCGACCAAGGCAGAAGGCCGCCGTGCTGGAACACGATGGCGCGCTCGAGTCCCGGGCCATCGATCGGTCGTCCGTCCATGGACGCGGAGCCGCCCGATTGCTCGACTAGCCCCACCGCGATCGACATGAGGGTCGACTTGCCGCAGCCGGAGTGGCCCAGCAGGCTGACGAATTCCCCGGCGCGCACGACGAAGTCGATCTCGTCGACGACGACCTGCGAGCCGTAGCGCTTCGACACGCCGCGCATCGAGAGCAGTTCGACGCCTGGGGCGGCCAACGCCTCGCCGCCGCCCTCGCCGTCGGGCGCAGTCGGCGCCGGGCCGGCATCCTCGGCCAGATCGGCCGAGATCGAGCGGGCCAAGGCGCGCAGGTCCGGATCATTCTGGAGGGCCGCGCGCCGCGGCCTCGGTGCGGCCACCGACCACGCGCGCGCGATGCGCCCTTCGCGCAAGAGCAGCACGCGGTCGGCCAGCAGCAGCGCCTCGTCCACGTCGTTGGTGACCATCAGCACGCTCGCGCCAGACTCGACGCGCAGTCGCTCCAGCTCGTCTTGCAGGGAGGCGCGGGTCAGCGCGTCCAGCGCGCTGAAGGGCTCGTCGAGCAGCAGGATGCGCGGGGATCTCACGAGCGCGCGCGCGATGGCGACCCGCTGCTTCATTCCGCCGGACAGCTCCGAGGGCAGCTTGGCTCCCGCCGTGCCCAGCCCGACCAGTTCGAGCATGCGCTGGACCAACGCGTTTCGTTCCTTGACGGGGACTCCGCGCGCGGCGAGAGCGATGTTCGAACTCGCGGACATCCAAGGCAGCAAGCCGTGCTGTTGGAACACCACGCCGCGCTCCGAGCCGGGCCCTTCGACCGCCACGCCGTCGATCAGCACGGCGCCAGCCGAGGCCCGCAGCAAGCCGGCGAGGGCGGCGACCATGGTGCTCTTGCCCGCGCCGGACCGTCCCAACACGGCGACCACCTCGCCCGCGCCGATGTCGAGGTCGAGGCCGCGGAGGACTTCGGCGTCCCCACGCCCGCAACGGAGGCCGCTGCATTGCAAGACAGCGTTCATGGAACAGATCAGCCAAGCGCCGCGCGCACGCGCGTCTCGATCCACAACATGAGCCTGTCGAGCACGAGTCCGATCAAGCCGATGGCGACGATGCACAAGATGATGTGTTCGAACACGAGCGAGTTGTACTCCTGCCACAGGAAGCCGCCCAGTCCGCCTGCCCCCGTGAGCATCTCCGCCGCGACGATCGTCAACCACGCGATGCCGAGACTGACGCGGAAGCCGGTGAACATGTAGGGCAGGCTGGCGGGCAGCAGCACCCGCAGGAACGTGTCGGCCTTGGACAGGCGCAGGACCTTGGCGACGTCGTGGTACTCCTGCGGGACGGCTTTGACGCCCGCGGCGATGTTGAGCACCGTCGGCCACATCGCGCACAAGGCGATCGTGAACAACGCGGCGGGGCGCGAGCGCTCCAGCAGCACCAGCCCCAGCGGCAGCCAAGCCAGCGGCGAAACGGGGCGGAGGATCTGGACCAGCGGATCGCTGATTTGGCGGAAGCGCCGCGACACGCCGATGGCGAAGCCGAGCGGCACGCCCACGACGAGCGCGAGCCCGTAGCCTTGGAGCAGGAGCTTCAGCGAGGTCCAAGCCAGGAGCAGGATGCCCTGATCCATCTCGCTGCGCCGCGTCAGCGGCTTCAGGATGTACAGCTTGCTCTTCTCCCAGGTGGCCACAGGCCCGGGCAGCTGGGTTGCGGCGTTCGCGCAATACAGTTGCCAGAGCCCCAGCACGCACAGCACGCCGAGCAGCGGGTAGGCGATGGAGAGCAGGCGAGATGGACCAGGCATGTGGGGCGCTTGCGTCGGGGTCAACCCTTGAGGTCGTGGATGGCGAAGGACTTCGCGTACTCCTCGGCCTTGGCGGCGTCGAAGGTCGTGCCATCCCACAGGCGGATCTCGCCTTCGGGCTGCTTCTCGACGCTCAAGCCCAGTTCGCGCATGGCTTCGGCGTGGACCTCGGCTTGGCACACCTTGCGCGCGATCGCGGCGCAGTCCTGCGGCCCCTCGACCATGCCCCAGCGCCGGAAGTTGGCCATGAACCACGCCGCCTGGCGCTCGTCGGGGTGAGTCCCGCGGCTGAAGCTGATCGCCGCTTCGGGGGCGAGTTCCTTGCGCCCATCGCCCCAGTCCAGGCGTCCTTCGAGCGTGGGCAGGATGTACGACTCGGGCGTGTTGAGGTAGGTCGTGGTCGACAGGAGCTGCGCCAGTTCGGGACGGTTCTTCGGGTCGTCGCACCACAGCGCCCCCTCGTGCAGCCCGCGCAGGAGCGCTCGCACTGTGCGCGGGTTGGCGGCGGCCCAGCCCTCCATGAAGCCGAAGCTCTTGACCGGATGGTCCTTCCAGAGCTCGTGCCCGTACATGGCGATGGCGGTGACCTTGTCGCCCACGCCACGCGCGCCCCAAGGCTCGACCAAGGCGCAGGCGTGCATCGTGCCGACCCTAATGTTCTGCACCATCTGGGCCGGCGGCACCGAGATGAGCTTGAGATCCTTGTCCGCGTTGATGCCACCATTCGCCAGGAAGTGGCGGTACATCAAGCCATGCCAGCCGTACGCCAGAGGCAGCGCGATCGTCAGCACTTCGCCGGCGGACTTCTTCTCTTCGTGCAACGTCTTCCAAGTCTTCGGGTCGGAAGTCAGCTTGCCAGCCAGATCGCGCGCGACCATGAACACCGACCCGTTGCGGGACAGCGTGTAGGGCGCGACCATCGCCGTCCGCGGCGAGCCCGACACGCCAACGCTGCACCCCACGGGCTGGGCGTACTTCATGTGGCTGGCGAGGTTCTCGCCGCTCGTCAGCTTGTCGCGCGTGGCGGCCCAGCCGTTCTCCTTGGCCAAGGTTGTGGTCACGCCGTGCTTCTTGAAGAAGCCCTTCTCGTGCGCGGCCACGATCGACGCGCAGCTTTCGACGGCCACGAAGCCGATGCGCACTTCGGCGACCTCGGGTGCGCTCGAACCTTGGCGCGAGCGCGCGGGGGAGGTGCTGGCGAGCGCGGCGGCGGCGCCAGCAAGGGCGGTGGTCTGCAGGAAACGGCGGCGAGAGGGTTGGGGTAGCTTCATGTGCGGTACTGGCTTTGGGGGATGAGGCTTGTCGAGAGCAGTTTCTATCTTCTTGATAATAATTTTTGATATCATCATAACGAAAGTTGCGATTGTGGGGCATGTCATCTTAAGTAATTGTCGGAAAAGATTTTACGTTGCTGCCCTGGCTCCGTTTTGCTGGTGGCATCGGCACGGCGCACACCTGAAACTACAAATAGAGGCCCTGTTGGAACGCCCCAACTCCCCCCGCCGAAGTATCTGGCTGCTGTCCTTGGCGGTTCCTTTGGTCGTCGCTGCCGTCTGGCTGCGTTCGTGGCCCGCTCCGCGTTGGACCGCGCCCGAGCTGGTTGGCGAGGGCGCGCGCGAGTTTCCGCAGCCCATGCAGATGATCTCGCCATCGGCCGAGGCGCGCGTCGACGAGCTCGCGGCCTTGATGCCGCCTCCGCGCGCCGACTCCTACCTCGCGGCTTGGAGAAAGCTGCCCGGCGATTGCCCGCGCGCGTCTTCGTGGCTGGATGGCGAGGACGGCCAGTCCGTCGCGCGCGTGATTGCGCAGTTGACCACCGGCACGGATCCCGAGGCGCTTGGAGCGCTGAGCTTGCTCCTCGCTCTTTGTCGCCACCTCGAGTGGGAGCCCGACGGCTTCGGCGCGTCGCGCGGACTCGACGCCGAGAAGCTCGCCACGCTCCACGAGTCGTGGATCGGCCTGCGCGCCGAACTTGGCGCGGATCGGCCGATGCTGGCCGAGGCCAGCATCGTGGCCGTGCTGGCGTGGGCGCGCTTGATGCGCGAGAGCGAGCAGGCCCCGTTGACCTTCGCCGATCGGGCCGTCGCCGCCCGGGCGCAAGCGCGCCTCGAGGCGTGGTTCGCGCCGCGCTCGGAACGGCGCACGCGCTTGTCGGCCTCTCTCGCCGCGCGCCAGCCTTTGGCGCATGAAGCCTTGGTGGCGCGCGAAGGGGCCTTGCAGGTGCTCGACGCGGCGGCGCGGCGGATCTTGCCCGACCTCGACGGGGAGTGCGGCCGGTGAGCGCCAAGGATGCCATCGCGCTGGGTTGCCTGCTCGCGGGGCTGTGCGGAGTGTGCGGAGCGGTGTGGGTCGATCCCGATCTCGCGATCGCGGGCACTGGGCATGCTGCGCTGGCGGCAGGCGTCGTGGTCGCGCTCGTGGCGAGCCTTGCCAGCGGCAAGAGTCCGCTCGGCCTGCCGCAGGACGCCATGGGCGTCGTGGGGCGCGTTGGTTGGTTCGCGGCGCAAGCCTTCCTCGTGGCGCTGGTGCTGGCGCCGGGCGGCGCGTGGCTGTTCGTGGAACTGCTGCTGCTGCTCGTGCTGCTCGCGCGCCGCGCTGCGACCGGCGCGTGGCTGGGCTTTGGTGGCGCGGCCTTCGCAACCTTGGTCGCCGCGCTCGCGTTCAAGCTGTGGATCCTGCACCAAGGCTCGGAGGGTCGTTGGCAGGTGGCGAGCGTGCCCGTGCCGATCATCTCCTCCCTGCCCTTCGAGGCGCTCGAGCCGCTGCGCGCGGTCGAGCTTGGCCTCTTCACCGCGGACGAGCTGGGCTTGCCGCCAGCGGGCTTGCACTACGGCTTCGTGGCCTTGCTGCTCGTCGTGGGCTTCGCCTGCGGCGTCGCGGCGACGGCGCTACTCGCGCATGGCGCGCGCGAGCACGAGGACGATCGCATCGACGCCTTGCTGTCAACGCTGCCGGCGCCCCTGGCGCGTTCCGTCGAGGCGTTGGTCCCCGAGCGCGAATGGGCCCAACTCGGGCTGCACGGCTTGCCCGAGCGCAAGTTGGCGCGGCGCTTGGAGGAGCTCGTGCGCGAGCGAGCGCGTGCGCTCGAGCAAGCGCGGCTCGCCACGCGCGCCCCCGAAGTGCAGGCGTGGTTGGCGTTGGACCAGCCGACGAAGGACCGAGGCCCATGAACATGCGCAACTGGATCTCCTGCGGTGCCGCTTGCGCGGCCTTGGCCGTGGTAGCGGGCGCCTTCGGCGCGCACGGCTTGCGGGAGAGCTTCGACGCCAAGCAGATGGAGTGGTGGAGCACCGCGGTCGACTACCACTTCTGGTCCACGCCGGGCTTGCTCGCGGCCGGCTTCTTGTCGTCCACGCGGGCGTCGCGCGCGGCCGCATGGTGCCTGATGCTGGGTGTGGTCGTCTTCAGCGGCACGCTCTACGCCATGGCGCTCGGCGCACCGCGCTGGTTCGGCGCCATCACGCCGATCGGCGGCGTGTTGCTGATCGTCGGCTGGTTGTTCCTCGCGTGGGCCGCTCGCAAGCACGCGGCGGAGCGTGCCTGAACACGCGCGGCTTCAGCGCGGCGCGCAGCTCTCGCGCAGGAAGCGCGCCAATTCCGGGTCGGCGTAGGCGCGCGTCCAGCAGTCGTGTCCCACGTTCGGATAGAGCGACAAGCGCGGCGCGGCTCCTTGCGCGCGCAACGCCTCGACGACCACTTGGGTCAAGGACGCGGGCACGGCGGCGTCGGCTTCGCCGTGCACGGCCCACACGGGCGTCGAGCCCAAGGCGTCGGCGATCGGAGCCGCGGCGGGTGACTGGTGCTCGAGGCCGAAGTCGCGGCGCGGTTCGAACTCGCGCCAACCGCGCAGAGGAGCGGCGGGATAGCCGCACATGGGCACGACCGCGCGGAAGCGCGCTGGGTGGCGCCGTGCGAGTTCCCAAGCACCATGGCCACCTTGCGACAGGCCGGTGATGGCGACGCGGGCGGGATCGGCGCCATGGCGCTCCACGGCTTCGTCGAGGATGGCTAGTACTTGTCGCTCGTAGTGTTCCCAGTCCTCGTCGGGAGAAGGCTTCTGCGGGCATACGACGAGGAACGGCCAGTCGGCCGGAGCGCGCAGCAGCGCGGGCGGCAAGCCGACGGCGAGCTGCAGTTGCCCATCGACGCCGCACTCGCCGCGTCCGTGCAGGAACAAGATCGCCGGTCCACCCGGCTGCCAGTCGCGCGGCACGTGGGCAGCCCACTTCCAGGTTGCCTCGCCGAAGCGGGACTCTTCATACACGAAGCCCTTTTGCATGCGCGGCTCTCCTCGCAGGTGCTTGGCCCACAAGCGTGTTTGGAAGTAGGAAGCGCCCGTTTCGTCGCGGAACTCCGCCACGAGCAAGGCGTCCTCGCCCTTGCCCGCGACAACGATGGACATCCAAGTCTGCTCCATGCCGCGGTCGAAGACGAGGTTCGCGTGCGACGCATCCGCCTTGGCGCCGACCTTCTGGGCGGCCGGAGAAGTGACCAGCTCGGTCAGCTCGTACCCCACCATGTCGCGCGTGTCGTGCCGCACGAGGCGGCTGCGGTGGATGTCGCCGGAGGCCAGCACCACGCCTTGGATGCGGCGCGCGCCGAGCATGCGGAACAAGCGTTGGCGCTCATGGGGCCACGCGCCCCAGTAGTCGGTCTTGCCCGGTCGCGTGGCGTCGTTGAAGACCATGCCCGAGCCGAGGATCTTGAAGCTCGCGTCGCTCTTCGCGAGGCCCTCTTCGAGCCAGCGCCATTGCGCCTCGCCAAGCAATCCCGGACGTCCTTGGGCGTCGCGCTCCGTGTTCGCGTTCCAGCGCGCATCCAAGAGCCACACTTGGACCTCTCCACGACGGAAGCTGGTCCAGACCCCATCCTTGCCGTCGCCGCACGCCTGCTCGGGATGCGCGGCCACGAATGCCGCGCGCGCAGCCTGCTTGCCGGGCAAGTTTCCATCCGTGTTGTTCAGCCCGAAGTCGTGGTCGTCCCACACGGCATAGACCGTGCATTGGCCGCGCAAGAGCGCCATGGACGGATGGTCGCGAAACGAGCGGTGACGCTCGGCAAGAACGCTTGGGTCCGTTGAGTCGATGTAGGGCGTGTCGCCTAGCAAGGCCGCCGCGTCCGGCCGCCATGCCGCTGCGGCCGCGATGGCGGCCAATCCGGGATGCATGCGCTCGTTCGCACAGGAAGCGAAGACGAGCTTGGTCGACGGCACCGGGAGTTCCGCCTGCGTGCCAAGAAGGGCGAGAGCGAAGGACAGCATGACCCGGACATGGTGCCGCTTCGCCGCGTCGATCACTACACTTGGTCCGCATGTCCAAGCCGCGTCCGGCCAACTACTGGGAGTACATCCGCGTCGACGACCTGCTCGCGCTGCAAGGCGGGCTGGAGCGCGACGAGGCGCGGCTCAAGAACGACGAAGTGCTCTTCATCGTCGTGCACCAGGTCTACGAGCTGTGGTTCAAGCTCGTCTTGCGCGAACTGCGGGCTTCGCGCGACCTGTTCCGCCAACCACGCGTGGCCGAACAAGAGCTGTCCGGTGCCGTGCGCAGCTTGAAGCGCGCGACCGCCGTGTTCCGCGCCAGCCTGCCGCATTGGGAGGTGATGGAGACGCTGACGACGCGCGAGTTCCTCGCCTTCCGCGACAAGCTCTTCCCCGCCAGCGGCTTCCAAAGCGCCCAGCTGCGCCAGATCGAGATCGTGATGGGCCTGTCGGAGTCCGATCGCATCGGGCTGGGCGCGTCGGGCGAGCAGGGCTACCTCGCCGCGCTGCGTGCACACGACGGTGGCGAATCGAGCGCGTTGCACGCCGTGCAGCACGAGCTCGAAGGGGGGGCCAACCTGAAGCAGGCGGTCGAGGACTGGCTCTTCCGCACGCCCATCGATGGCGTCGACGACAAGCATCCCGCCAGCGGCGCCGCCTTGGATGCGTTCCTGTCGTCGTTCCTCGCGGCGCACGCCGTCGAAGGCGGTCGCACCTGCGAGCTCGCCTGCGCCGCCGCATACACCGAGGAGGAGCGCGTCGCGCTGCGTGGTCGCTACGCCAAGGAACAGGACTCCGTGCGCGCCTTCTTCCACCCTTCCGAGGCCGAAGGTGGCGCGCGTCGCAGGCGCATCCGCGCCGCGATCTTGTTCATCGAGTCGTACCGCGAGCTGCCGCTGTTGACCTGGCCGCGCGAGGTGCTCGACGCCCTCGTTGAGCTCGAGCAGTTGTTCGTCATCTTCCGCCAACGCCACGCGCGCATGGTTGAGCGCATGATCGGCCGCCGCACCGGCACTGGAGGCAGCGCCGGTGTCGACTACCTCGACCACACGGCGCTCAAGTACCGCGTCTTCCGCGACCTGTGGGCCGTGCGCAGCCTGCAGGTGCGCAGGGACGCCCTACCGAGCCTCGCCAATGCGGGCTTCTACGAGTTCAGGAATGGCTGAGGCGCGTGTGTCGAGCGGAAGGCGAGAACCGCGCAAACCGATGGGGACTCACCTGCGTACCATCTCATGCATGCGCATCCTCGCCCTGCTCGCCCTGTCGTGCGGCCTCGCCGCCTGCCTGCGCCAACCTGAACCGCCCACCACATCGGATGCCAAGTCCGCGCCGGGCGCCGCGGTTGTCACGGCCTCCGCGCCGGTCGCGACCGCCGATCAAGACGCCAAGGACAAGCCTGTTCCCACCATGGCCATCGCCACCTTCGCCAACGGTTGCTTCTGGTGCACCGAAGCCGTCTTTGAACAACTGCGTGGCGTCCACAAGGTCGCCAGCGGCTACATCGGCGGCGCGGTCGACAATCCCACGTACAAGGAAGTCTGCAACGGCACCACCGGACACGCCGAAGCG
>Ga0172373_10009046_pt1 | contig 12479 bp, 5 predicted proteins | sample Lak10m_2_FD_114546 | JGI IMG/M metagenome (GOLD analysis project Ga0172373, IMG submission 114546) | Freshwater microbial communities from Kabuno Bay, South-Kivu, Congo - kab_092012_10m | ecosystem: Environmental > Aquatic > Freshwater > Lake | place: Democratic Republic of the Congo: South-Kivu... | reverse complement strand
TCCGCTGCCTCCTGCAAAGCAGGCCGAGAAGTGCCCAGAAAAATGCGTTCCATAGAGATCCCGCAGAACACCATCCTGAATGAAAAAAATCCCGCTGCAGCAGGCTGCTGCACGGGATTTTATGCGGGAATCATTGCACACGCCAGGCAGTCCGCTGCGAAACCTTACGCCGCTCGCACTCGACGGCGGTAAGCACGCACACCAACCGCTCCCGCAATCACACCCAGTGCCGCAAACGAACCCGGCTCCGGCACCGCAGAAAACGAACCCGGACCGCTCGTCTCACCCACCACAATGCCCGGCTCAGAACCAGTCCCTGCCCACCTGGCAGCAATCTGATACAGCGTAAAACCCGAACCACCGGCCTCCACAGCAAGAGATGTCACCACGTTCGTGATATTCAGCCAGCCGTAGTAGTAGCTCCCCGGCACATCCGTCTTCTCCACACGAAAACCCAGATAACCGTCCTGAGAAAACTCACCCTGCACGTTGACCGCGGAGGTTCCGGACACCTCATAGTAAAGCATCGTCGCCTGAGTCGTAGCGCTGGTGAATACCGCATCAGAAATCACGTCACCGGCCGCAAATCTTTTCGCCAGCAGTTGTCCGCCACCCGCAGTAAGGGGCTCCAGTGGAAATTCCGACACATCCGCCCCTCCAGACAGCGATGCTCCGGTGGTCGCAAACTCAATCTGCGGTGAGAGCGGAGGATAGTCGCCGGGAATAGGGATGAAACCGGAAACCTGCCACAAACGCTTACCACTACCGCTCATGACAGATAAAAACAGAAAAGCGTCCGTTGGCAGCCCCAGCGAGGCTGCGTCAGGCATTGAATCCTGTTCGTTATACAACGGATCAAGAAAAACCGGCGCAAAAGGAGCATCACAGAACTCGGAGTAGGCTTCGCTGTCGACCCGATACCCGATCTCTGGTGGTACCACTGCTTTCACAAACGTGAGCGGCGCTGACGTTCCGCCCGATGTGACCCCGAACAGCAGGTCCGCACGGCACGTACCGCCACCTGCCGCCAGCAAAACAAACAACAGCAGTCGTCGCAGCGGCCCGACCTCGCGCAAACCAGATTTAACCACAAACAATTGCATCACTACTCTCCGGAAACGGCTGCAGTGCATCGGCTCGCTCACAGCACCAGGTTCTGTGTCGGCAACACGCTGCAACAGCAAAAGAAGACGGTCAGAGAATCGGCAGGGGATAACGAATCTGCAACCAACCAGGCAGAATCTGCCGGTTGCAGTGATCGTCCGGTGCATCCGCACGTTCCGACTTTGGAATTGTGGCCAGCAAACCAAAAGAACGCGGACTTCGTGCCATCCAGGCAACTGCGCACCAGTTTCAGGCAGCAAAAAACGAAAGCCACATCCTGTTGATCACGCCCTCGCTGCCCCACGCAAAACTAGTGAGGCGGCAAAGCGGCAGCAATTCCGCGTTTCTCGATCCGATCAGTTTTACCGATAGCGCCGTCCGTTCTGAGGATCCTGACTGTGAGGGGAATTGGTTGACAAAAGTGGGCGTCTGCTGCGATTTCGCACCAGCGATCGCTCATCCGCGTTGCCACAAGTCCACAGGTCTTCTGATTAAGGCGGATTGTGATCGGAAACTGTTGACGCAAAACAACATGCATGTTGCCTGTACGTGGCAACACTCACCCTGCGGCGACCAAACACAACTCCGGCAATCTCCGCCACTCAAAGCGAACTACTAGCGAAAAACAGCCGATCACCACAATACCAAACGCCGGCGAACGCCATTTCCCGGCTTTCACTACAGTTCAGCTCTGCAGTCTCGACGTCGGTGAATCCTCCGCTTTCCACCGGTTGCTGTTGCTCAGCAGCAAGTTCCCGCTACTGTGATTAATAACACACTTCCCCCCAGTTCCGCTCACACCCCGCCTCGGATTGTCGCCATGCTACGCTCACTGCCGGCCACTGGCCTCTCCCTCATCTTCGGACTGCTGATCCACTGCACCCAGGCCCCCGCACAAAACGCTGCCGATCCTGCTGAACTGTTTGAAAAAAAAATCCGGCCACTGCTGCTGGAAAAATGCATCGAATGCCACGGCCCGACCAAACAGGAACACCAGGTGCGACTCGACCGTCGCTCCGATGTACTCAGCGGTTCCGCCTCAGAGATCCCGCTCGTTGTCCCAGGTAAACCCCAGGACAGTCGGCTCTGGCAGGTCCTGCAGCACGCAGAAAACGATATCCGCATGCCCTCCAGCGGAAAACTCGATCAGGACAGCCTGGCAGCTGTCCAGCTCTGGATCATCGAGGGTGCTCACTGGCCCGAAACTGCCAGCCTCGAAGCTGATGCCATCGCCCGACTGCAGCGCTGGCGACAGCACTGGGCCTTTCAGCCTGTCAGTCGCCCCGATGTCAGCAAAAAACCACCAGAGATTCAAACTGTCGACTGGCTCATTGATCAGCAGCTGCAGCCCGCCGGACTGGCTCGCTCACTTCAGGCACCCGCCGCTATACTCGTTCGCCGGCTCGCGTTTGCCATTACCGGACTGCCACCAGAACTCAGCGATCTGCAGCAGGCCCAGACCGCAGCAGATGCTCACAATCTCGACCCGTGGCTCTCTGAATATACCGACCGCCTGCTCGCCACACCCCAGTACGGTGAACGCTGGGGACGCTACTGGCTGGATGTCGCCCGTTACGCTGATACCAAAGGATATGTGTTCACCGAAAATCGGGAATATGCCGATGCATGGCGCTATCGGGAATGGGTGATCCGATCACTCAACAACGATCAGCCCTTCGATCAGTTCATTCAGCAGCAACTGGCCGCCGATCGCATGCCCGGAGCCGACGACCCAACACAGCTCGCCGCCATGGGATTCCTCACCCTCGGTCGCAGATTCCTCAACAACTCACACGATATCATCGATGACCGCATCGACCTCGTCACTCGAGGACTCATGGGACTGACCGTCTCCTGCGCACGCTGCCATGACCACAAATATGACCCCGTCAGCCAGGCAGACTACTACAGTCTCTACGGCGTCTTCGCCTCCTCCGAAGAACCCGGCGGCGAACCCTCACCACTCAGACTTGTCGATCGAACTCAGCCGGTCGAACCCGTCATTTTTCTCCGCGGCAGCCCCGGCAATCGCGGACCCGCAGTACCCCGACGCTTCCTCTCCGCACTCTCAGCACCCGATGCTGCAACATGGCAAAATAGCAGCGGACGCCTCGAACTGGCACAGGCCATCACCAGCACCTCCAATCCGCTGACCGCCCGCGTCACAGTCAATCGCATCTGGATGCACCTGTTCGGCACCGGACTCGTCGATACACCAGGGGACTTTGGAGTCCGTACGGAACGCCCCCGACATGCCGAACTGCTGGATTGGCTGTCCGCCGAATTCATGGCAAATGGCTGGTCCCGCAAAACACTCCTGAAAACCATACTCCAGTCCCAAACATGGCGCCAAAGCTCTGACCGACAGCCCGCCGCAGAACATGTCGATCCCGAAAACCGCCTGTTCGCTCGCATGAATCGACTGCGACTCGATTTTGAAGCCCAGCGAGACTCCGTCCTGGCAGCTTCCGGACAACTTGATCTCACCGTCGGCGGACCCTCAGCTGACCTCGCAAATGACCCCGCCGTCAAACGCCGTGCCGTCTATGCACGCATCGATCGACAAAACCTGCCCGGCATTTTTCGAACCTTCGATCTGGCCAGCCCGGATGCCCACGCACCAGGACGCTACCAGACCACCATCCCCCAGCAGGCCCTGTTCTACCTCAACAACCCGTTCGTTCTCAATCAGGCCGGCGAAATTGCTCGACTCTCGACAGACACCCCCGACAACCGCATCCAGGAAATCTTTCGCCGCACACTCCGCCGCAATCCATCCAGCACAGAACTCACTGCCTGCCAGCAGTTCCTCCAGACTGTCACCCAACAACAGCAGGATGACAAAATCGGAGGCTGGCTGCTCGGCTGGGGCTCACTCTCTGAACAGGGCACCACACTCGACAACTTTCAGCCGCTCACCGTCGTTCGTGAAGGCCGATTGCAGGGCGGCGAACAGCTGCCCGATCCAAACCTCGGCTGGGTCTTCCTCAATCGCAACGGCGGACACCCAGGAAATGACCTCAGGCACTGTGCGGTACGCCGCTGGACTGCAGATAATGACTGCCGAGTGCTGCTGCACGGAGTCCTCACGCATTCGTCAGATCAGGGGGATGGAGTACGCCTGCAGGTGCTCACAAACAATGGCTCTCCGCTGGCCGAAACCGTCGCCACCAACGGAACACAGACCGTCGCCGCCGCCGGAATTCAGCTGCAGGCAGGACAAACCGTCGACTTCGTCGTTGACTGCCGCAGCAATTCCGGCCACGACTCCTTCCGCTCCAAATTCGTCATCACACAGACCGTCCCCGGTCAGCCCGCACGCATCTGGAACTCCGAACAGGACTTTCGCGAAACACCGACCCCTCGGCTCGATCCATGGGCACAGCTCGCCCAAACTCTGCTGCTCACAAACGAATTCTCCTTCATCGACTAATCACAAAGACTGCACCATGGCCGCATCAATCCCAATTCCATTCGTCAATACAGACCAGTCACCCGTCGTTGTCGGACGAAGGGGCATGCTGGAACGCTGCGGTATGGGCTTCGGCGGACTCGCACTGGCCGACCTGCTGCAACAGGCCCAGGCCGGCGAACCACTCAACCCCATGGCTCCCCGACAGCCACAGTTTCCGTCTCGAGTAAAGCATGTGATCCACCTGTTCATGAACGGCGGACCATCGCACGTCGACACCTTTGACTGGAAACCCGAACTGCAGCGCCGCGGCGGCGAAAAAATCGCCACCGGAAACCTCGCTACCGAACGCCCCACCGGTGCACTCTACCCGTCTCCATGGAGATTCCGCCCCTGTGGCGAAAGCGGACTTATGGTCAGCGACCTGTTCCGCAAAACCTCCGCACACGCCGATGACCTCTGCGTCATCCGCTCCATGCACGCGGATGTCCCCAATCACGAACCCTCCCTCATGCTCATGAACTGCGGCGATGCCCGGCTCGTTCGACCCAGCATGGGCTCCTGGCTCACATGGGGACTGGGAACCGAAAACCAAAACCTGCCAGGGTTCGTCGCCATGTGCCCCGGCGGCTACCCGATTCAGGAATCACAAAACTGGCAGGCCGGATTTCTCCCCGGCATCTTCCAGGGAACCTACGTCGATACCAACCACACCGATCTCGAAAAACTCATCGAAAATGTCCGCAATGATCGGATCAGCAGCAATGACCAGTCGCAGCAGCTGCAACTGCTGAGACTGCTGAATCAGCAGCACCTCACACAACGCTCCGGTGACGCTCAGCTGGAATCACGCATTCAGTCGTTCGAACTGGCCTTTCGGATGCAAACCGATGCCGCCGACGCCTTCGACGTGTCCCGCGAACCCAAACACATCCGGCAGATGTACGGTGAAGGAGTCCAGGCGCGACAAATTCTGATCGCCCGCAGGCTCGTCGAACGCGGCGTCCGGTTTGTACAGGTCTGGCACGGCCAGGGACAGCCATGGGACAATCATGACGATATCGAAGTCAACCACGCTCGACTCGCACGACAGTGCGATCAGGCCATCGCCGCTCTCCTCACAGATCTCAAACAACGCGGATTACTCGAAGAAACTCTCGTCATCTGGGGCGGAGAATTCGGACGCACACCCACTGTCGAACTGCCCACAAAAGGTGCCAATGCAGGCAAAATCAACGGGCGAGACCACAACCACTGGGGCTTTACCATGTGGCTGGCCGGTGGCGGTGTCCGAGGTGGCTATGCACACGGCGCCACCGATGAATTCGGATTCAAAGCCGTTGAAAAACCCGTGCACGTCCACGACCTGCACGCCACACTCCTCAAACTCATCGGCTTCGACCACGAAAAATTCACCTTCCGCTACGCCGGTCGAGACTTTCGACTCACCGATGTCCACGGGCGAGTCGTCGAAGAATTAATTGCCTGAGCCTCAGCTGGCAAATGTGCGATCCAGAAATGGCCCCACCAGACCCGCCAGCGGTGGCAAATCAATCAGAAACGAGTCATGGCCAAACGGACACCGCAACTCAAGAAAACTCACGTGCCGCCGAATCTTCAAAAGTGCTGACACCAGCTCGCGACTCTGACTGGTCGGAAACAGCCAGTCCGTGTCATACGACGCCACAAAAAAACGACAGCGTGACTGCTCAAGAGCCTCAGCCAGTGACCCAAAACCCTCCGCCAGATCATAGTAGTCCATCATCCGAGTCAGATACAGGTAGCTGTTCGCATCGAATCGCTGCACAAATCGCTTGCCCTGATAGTGCAGGTAACTCTCAATCTGAAACTCCGTCTCCTTCTGCATGCTGAAAGCAAACTTCTCACTGTTCTGCAGACGACGACCAAACTTCAGCTCAATCGAGTTCTCAGACAAATAGGTAATGTGTGCCACCATCCGAGCCAGTGCCAAACCATACCGCGGCCCCTCTGAGTCGTAATACTCGCCGTTGCTGAAACCCGGATCCGCGTAAATCGCGCGACGACCGACAGCGTTGAATGCAATCCCCTGCGCCGTCAGCCGCGGTGCCGACGCCAGCACCACAGCCGCCCGTACCTGCTCAGGAAATCGCACAGCCCACTCCAGCACCTGCATCCCACCAAGACTGCCACCCACAACACCCAGTAACTGCGATATCCCCAATGCACGCACCAGCTCCGCGTGCACACTCACTACATCACGAATCGTCAAAAACGGAAAATTCAGACAATAACGACGACCAGTCTCCGGATTCACTGAGCCAGGTCCCGTCGTTCCCTGACAGCCACCCAGCACGTTCGCGCAGATCACAAAATACTTGTCCGTATCCAGACCCCGACCACTGCCAATAAATCCGTCCCACCAGCCAGCCTTGCGATCCTCCGGACTGTGCCAGCCGGCCGCATGCGCGTCACCCGTCAGCGCATGACACACAAAAATCGCATTGCTCCTGTCAGCGTTCAGCTGCCCGTACGTCTCATAAGCCACCGTAATCGGACCCAAATCCTCACCACTGGACATCCGCAGCGAATGTGGCGGCTCAAACAACTGCAAAAAACAAGTCTCCGTGCGGCCCACAGAACCCGCATTCACAAAAGATCGCTCCAGTTCCAGATCACCCATGACAGATACCCACGCAAATACAAGTGTTCAACTCTGCCGAAATTGACGGATGCGCTCCACAACAACACCGCCGCTCTTCCACTCGTCAACACTCACACCACTTACCCGGAACACACACGGCCATTTCTGCCGATTGTCACGTAAAGCCAGTTATCCGACCAGTACTTCCTGTTCACACTTCCTTACTTCGCCACCACCCGGGCTGACACGAAGGCTGCCGCCAGACACCCGGTCCAAAACCGACAACACTTGTCCATCCAATTGTATCAGTCCTGACGATCACACCAAATTACACGTTATTTCAGAAAGTTCCCGCGAACATCTTCGGCACTTGCCCTCGTAAAAATGGCGAACTCAGGGATTCTGGCAGAAATTTAGGCAACATTGCCGAATTTCAGGCAGGCTGACAGTTTCCCGCGGCCCTTCACACGGTCCTAAGGACAAATCTGTCGCTTTAGGGAATCCCCTACTAATTCCCCGAAACCGAAGCTTGCCCCGCCGTCCTGGCTTGCGTATCCCATTCCTGTGGTATCCTTATCGGTGTCAACCAAACCTCTGGCAGGATATTTGCTCAGCTCTTAGGTTCGTCGGGATCTTGTGCCGATCTGCGACTCACGTCGCAGGCAGGACTCCCACACAACTGCCGACAAACTCGTCCTGATTTCTGCAGATCAACGCTGCCAAACACCCCGCCAGGGTGCCTGCGAGTCGTCACTATGAGTTTTATATTGCTCACTCTGGTAGTGGGTTTTTCTGTTGCAGTACTGGCAGCACCGGCAACCGCAATTGTCTGCAGACATCTGCAGATCGTTGACCGGCCAGACGGTCACCGCAAACTGCACTCAAAAATCGTGCCCCTGACCGGCGGGCCAACGCTCCTGATTTCCGTCGCTGCGGCCGTGGCTGCCGGGATTGCATGGCAGCCGGACGTTCTGGCCGCCACAAAGGGCGATGCCTGGTTCCTCTTCTGCCTCTCACTCGCCACCGCTGTCCTCGTCACCGTCGGCATGCTCGATGACCGATTCGGACTCCGCGGTCGCCAAAAACTGGCCGGCCAGATCATCGCTGCCGCCATCATGGTCCCCTCCGGCATCGAAATCAATCAGGTGTCCATCTTCGGCGAACCCGTCTCACTTGGCGTGTTCTCCGTTTGCTTCACCGTATTCTGGATCGTCGGGGCAATCAACGCCCTCAACCTTATCGACGGTGTCGACGGACTCGCCTCCACCACCGGTATTGTTCTCAGCCTCTCAATCGCTGCCGTAACATTCCTGCAGCACGGGCGAAACGACGGCCTGCTCATCGCACTCGCACTCGCCGGCGCCCTCTGCGGCTTTCTCGTCTACAACTTCCCCCCGGCACGCATGTTCCTCGGCGACTCCGGCAGCATGCTTATCGGACTCATCCTCGGAACAGTAGCGCTCAAATGTTCCGTCAAACAGTACACCGCCGTCGCACTCATCATGCCCACGGCCATCTGGGCCATCCCGATTTTTGATGTCGCTATGGCCATCGTTCGCCGCAGACTGACAGGACGCAGCATCTACGCGACTGACCGTGGCCACCTGCACCACTGCCTGCAGCGACGCGGACACACCGGCGGCAGACTGCTGCTCGTGGTCGGTACCCTGTGTTCCCTCACTGGACTCGGTGCCGTCGCCAGCGCCTTCTTCGACAACGAAGTCTACGCAATCGCCGCTGTCATCACGGCACTCTCGCTCCTCATCATCTCCCGCTCATTTGGACATACAGAGATGACACTGATGGCCAAACGGTTTCGTCGCGTCACTGTGTCAATGTTCACACGTCGCCGTAACGGCGATACCATGCACCACGAACAAATTCGGCTCCAGGGACACCACGAATGGGCTTTGCTCTGGGACGCCCTGATGCACGCCTCCGTCACTCAGGGACTGCACTTTGTTGAACTGACCATCAACATGCCCAGCGCAGGTGAGTTCTATCACGCAACCTACAGAAACACCCGCACCGTTGACGCCCATGAACTCTGGCGCTGCGAACTGCCCCTGATCGTTGATAATTTCGTCATTGGGCACATCCGCGTCGAAGACGCAGCCCGCGGGCAATTCACCGAATGGCTTTCTGATCTGTCACGCAACCTGCAGCCAGTCCAGCAGACACTGCACACCCTGCTTGCTCCGCTCCGCAAGAAATCGGGCCAGGTGCAACTGTCGCCGTCTGCAACGTTCACGGCCCTGTTGCCCGAACGAGCTGTTACCTGAAATCCCGCAGTGTCCCAGGCTCAGTCGCCAGTCAGCACCACACGAAACCCGGCAAGATCGTACCGCTCGCTACCCGGAAAACTCATCCGGAAACTCGCTTCTGAGTCTGCTGGCCCCGTCAGGAAAGCGCCCCCACGCACCCCATACTCCCCGCCAGACTCGGCCACGCCGTCCGGTTCACACCACTCCATGACATTCCCGTGCATGTCATAAAATCCGCCCGCGTTTGGCAGCAGCGACCCGCAAGGCAAAGTCGTTGCCGCCGAAATCCTCGCGTAGTCGGGCAGGAAAGACTCGTCATCCGAACAATGAAACGCTGTCGTAGTGCCACACCGACAAGCTCGCTCCCACTCTGACTCCGTCGGCAGCCGATAACCAACAGCACCCGGCCGAACTCGCCACTGGTCGACCCCGTCAGCACCCCGCACTCGTTCGTAACTCTCACCAAGCCCGCTGCGGCGACTCAGCCAGTTGCAAAACAGCACGGCATCATCGCGGCTGACCTGCTGCACGGGATGATCGAGCCCCGCTCCAACATCACGATCCGGCCCGTCCCAGGCCTCCGGCTTCTGATCAGCCAAAGTCATCTCGTCGTCCATAAATCGCTGAAACAATGCCTGGCTCACCTCGCGGTCCAGCATCCAGACACCACTTTGCCCGGCGGACTCCTGCTGTCCGCTGGCCGGTATCCGAATCAGCGTCATTCCCTCGGCCGTCCGTCGCCAGCCCCGAACTACGGGCACTGCATCGTCCACAGAAGCCCCCTCGCGACCCGCAAGGTCTGCCGGATCCGCTGATCTGCCCGATAACAGTCGAACCGCCGCCGCATGCTCACCCGCATCAGCCGATTCCACCAGCTGCTCTGCACGACGCAATAACTCCTGCTCTGCGAAGCGAGTCATTCTGATTCCGAGGGCAGGACGCAGCGCCAGCATCAGCGCCGAGTTCAGGGCACTGCTGCCTCGCAGCTCCAGCTCAACTGCTCCCTGACCAAAACCGCCCCACACTGACACTTCACGAATCCACCAGACTCGCCCAGCCGGATCGCCAGCATCCGTCCGACACATCTGCTCCGACCACCTCGGTTCACCCAGCTGCAAAGCAACCAGCGACAGCCGCGCCCTCGCCCGCCACTCACCTCGATCAGGCAACAACCCCAGCCGCCGCTCAATCGCTGACAGTGCCACCCCCGGCTGATCTGCCAGCGCCGACACCAGCACACCAGAATCCGGCAGCAGCGGATTCAAAACCTGCCCGGTCAGATACTCAGTCTGATCAACTCCCACCGCCGCCAAAGCCAGCGACAATGGCAGACGCCGCCCGGCATCAGACTCCCGCTCAAACTCATCCAGCAGTCGCCCCCTCAACAGTTCCCGCGGATAACCGCCTAAAGTCAGTTCCTGAACCGCACGAGTCAGCTCAGTGCCACGCACATCACGAAGTCCGTCAACCTCCGCTACCATCCGCTCCAGCTGACTCTCACGCACCAGTCGCTGCTGGTTCCATTGCCATCCTGCTGACAGCAACAACAGACTGGCCCCCGCTGTCCCCCACCGCAGCAGATGATGACGTGACGCCACTCGCATCATTCGCCGCTCGTCCTTCGTCCACCGCACCTCCGGCACCAGCCAGCGAATCCACAGCCACTCCCGCAATGATGGCAAGTTGCCACTCGTCATTCTCAGTGCCCACGTCCCCGCACGCTCCGACAGCAGCAGCTCTGTCCGGCCTCGCAGCGTCTCACGCTGCCTTCGAGACAGCCACGCCTGAATCGACGGTACCAGAAAATCATGAGTCAGCTGGTAACGCGATCCCTCGTCGGCGTCAGTCGGAGTCAACAAACGCAGATCACGATCCAGCACGTTTAACAGCACATCAAAACTCGCGTCGCCCGCCGCGATCCCGCTTGCTTCACGCAATGATTCTCGAGTCTTCGCGGCGCCGCGAATTAACAACTGCCCGGTCGGCAGCATCGCTCGCAATACACGCCGTGCTGCCTCCGACTGCATTCGCAGTCCTGGATTCGCACTGCGCCCCTCAAATATCGACTCCAAATACGCCACACCAGCGCCCTCTGCACCACCCAGCTCCTGCAATGTCTCCGGTAACCATTGCCGCTGACGCAACAGCTCAGACAGCACCACCAGACGCACACACACAACCCTGCCACACTCCGACACCTGCTCCACCGCCAGCCTCAGAAACTGTTGCTGCGCCGCTGTTAAGGCTCCCTCGGCCGGCAATCGCCCCCACGCCCGACCAAACTGCTCCAGCACACTCTCCGCATGCACCTCATCAAACAAATCCACCACCGCAGTGTTCTCACCCTGCCGCATCGGGATTTCCAGGGCACTCATCAGGCGAGCTGTTCCCAGAGCAAAATCGTCCCGCACCAGCAGCACCGCTCTGAGATACTCACCATCACACTGCCGCAAGGCCCGCACCAGCAGACTGTCCGACAACACCTCATGACCACTTAGCCATTGCTCCAGCTGATCAATCACCAGCACCAGCCGCCGCTGACGACGCTGCCGAATCAATCCCAGCAGACCCGCCACATCCTCTTCAGCCGGCAGGCCAGGCACACAGCGCCGCAGCCCGGACTCAAGTCGACGCTCCGTTTCACCCGCTGCCGCCTCGACAAAAATCACGTCCACCCCTGGCGGCAGACGAGGCACTACGCCCGCACGCACCAGCGATGATTTGCCACAGCCACTCGGACCGTAAATCACTCCCACACTCAACGCAGGCCCAGCCCCCACACCACTCAGACGACGCACCCAAAACGCTGCCGACTCCGCCAAACCATCCCGATCCACCGGACCCGGCAGCAAACGCAGAAACACCGCCGCGTCATCCTGAGTAAAACACTGCAGACCTCGCGGTACCAGCACAGCCTCCGCTGAACTCGCCGGACGAATTCCACCCACACCCGCATTTCCGTCCAGCCACTCCTGCAGCTCGTTCGCAAACTCCTCCAAATCCCCATAACGATCGGCCGCCCGCTTCGCCAGAGCCTTCAGACAAATCCGCTCCAGTTCACTCGGTATCCGAGCAC
>Ga0172373_10009045_pt1 | contig 12480 bp, 10 predicted proteins | sample Lak10m_2_FD_114546 | JGI IMG/M metagenome (GOLD analysis project Ga0172373, IMG submission 114546) | Freshwater microbial communities from Kabuno Bay, South-Kivu, Congo - kab_092012_10m | ecosystem: Environmental > Aquatic > Freshwater > Lake | place: Democratic Republic of the Congo... | reverse complement strand
TTTTCTTGAGCTCCCTCATATATCTCCTCAAGCTCTTAAGGTCCTTTTTAACTCCTTTGAAAATGGTGTAGATGATCTTTTCGTTGACGTTAATGGAACAACTATCAAATTGCCTTCTTATGATAGGAAAAAGGTTCAAACGTATGCACGCAAACATTACCCTCAAACACACATTAGAATTTTTAATTAAAAAACAGGGAAATTAAAAAAGAAGTTTTGATGGTTTGCCGACACGGATAGAGATTTTAGGAAATCTACCAAATACATAATAATAGGGGCATTATGAAAAATAGAACAAGATTTATTTTCTATATACTATTTTATATTTTTATCACTTCTTTTTCTGCATTTGCAGATATCCAAGATGAAATCAGAAATTATCTACGTAATTGGCATGTTCGCATCGGCAATAAAGCTGAAATCGCACGACAGCTTGGAGTAAGCAAGGGTTGCTTAGATCCTTTTATCAAGGAGAATTCAACAACGCATTCACCTACAATTGTCAACAATTTTCGAGACAGATTTCCATTACAATATCAAAACCTTATGGAGGCTATTAAAAGCACAACTCCTGTTCTGTCGTCACTTACTACTGTTGTTTCAATGCTTCCTATGAAAGTCGCACCTGAAAAGCCAAGAAAACTCCTTTTTTCTTTTGAGCTTCCTGAACATATCTCGTTCGTTGTAGCTCATCCTTCATCAGGCCCTATTGCTGTAACACCTCTTTCTTTAACTGATGGGCATGTTCAGGCTGGAGTTCAAGCGTTTCACGAGTTGCCCCCTCTTTTTCTTCCCCGTCTTTCTTTAGCAGCTACTTATGTTAGAGATTTAAATGGTCACCTTATTCTTAGGACGATTGGTCCTTCCTCAACCCCCTTTGAGATAAGATTTTTTGGTCCTGATGATCAAAATCGATCCGGCTGGATAACAAGAGGGAAATATCCGCTAGAGTGCTTTGCCTATGCAATAAGATCAGGTGAGCCTAGACTTGGCCTTCCCATAGAATATGAGGAAGGATCTGGGGCTGATGGTAGCCATTTACTTGATAGATTCCATACTCCACACCCTAAGTCCCCCTTTAATTCAAACAAAGATCCTGTAAATTTCGTTGCTGAAGAGCCTATTCTCAATCGAGATATGCGTAAAAGTTTAACGCAAGACATGGGATATAGTGCTTATCGTCAACTTTATATTCGAGATAAGAATGCTCCTGTGTTATCTCAGAGGCAACGACTTGAATTTCATAAGGCGAAAAACAGATGGTCTACATTTGAGGATGGAGAGATTACCGTTGCTCCCACAAGTTCAATCTTTTTAGGTCTACGACAGAACTTTTCAGGACCTTCACCATCTTATGAAGGATGGGTTTATTACTTACCTGAAAATAACCTTACTCCTGGACGCTCACTCTATGAGCACTGTTATCGCGAAGCAAAAAAACAAAATAAAAATGCGAAATATAAATCTCACGTGGTGCCACAATTCGAAGTCCAGAATGCCGCTTATCTTTTTACTCCCCTTATTTTTGATGAGAGACAAACCACGACTGAGAGGCAAATTGAATTTTATAGAACATTCTACACAGGTATAAATTTATTTCCTTTTGCCTCTTTTAATGAAACTCTGGCTTTTTTAAATGATTTAGGTCTTCCTTTTTCATGGAATGGAGTACGAGGATATACAAAGGAACAAATACAAAGACTGACCCATCAAATCCATACAGCTGTTCTTACAGGAAACACAACAAAATTAGACGAAGATCTTAAACCAAGGCAACCCCATTGGAATAATTTTAGACTTCCTTCGAGAGCTGATACCGGAAGATTAGAATGGGAGGATGCTGAGGCTAGATTGATTCCTAGTTTTCCAAAGATACTTACAGCTCATGATATCGTTAAATTTAAGAAATATGTAAGTGCATTCCTTTTAGAGCAAGCTATTAAGAGCCCCCTTGCAACACCTAAGTCGCGATTACGTCTTGCTGAAAATTGTCTTAAGGAAAATGATTTCGAAAAAGCGGGGGAGTTATTGCAACTTGCTTTTCAGCAAATTGATAGGGAGGGGACTCTTAATGAAGGATTAGAGCTTTTAAGAGTTTATGCTGAGTTTCTCTGCAAAACAGGTCAGGGAGACCCATTGGATAAGCACCCCTCTGTGATTTCAACACGAGCCCTTATTGAACGTAAAAGAGGACATGCGCCATTAGAAGAGCTTATCAAAGTTAAAAACTTCAATCAAAAAATGGCAGGCAAATTATTGCCTCTGGAGGATAAGCTGGGAGAAGTTAAAAAAATTACGAGTGATAATTGTCAGACTATCAAGAATAAAAATATGCCTTCTGAAGGAGTAACCCAATTAAAAGAGATACTCTCTGTTGTTCCATCAATTGAAGAATTTTCTCTTGAAGATATCGTACTCTCTACAAGAGATTATTGGGTAACGGTAGCATGGACAGAAGATGATTCCATAGAAGATCACGTTTCACCACACGAGTATTTTTGGACATATGCTACACCCTTCCGTGGAATTATGGATGTTCTTAACAAACACCAAGCGTCCTTGAAGAAGTTAAACCTTCGAAACTTAGCTTTTGGGCTTTATATAGAAGATGAAAAACGCATCAATTGTTGGTTTGATACCGCAAATATTCTTAGGACTCTTTCTTCTATTCACTTGCCAGAGCTTGAAGAGCTTCACATAAGTGGTATTTTAAAAAGTTCAGATGAAGACTCTATCCAACTTTTTGAAAATTTGCCCCATCAATTTCCAAAACTCCAAAAAGTTTATTTGTCTTTGGACACACAGGCAGAAGAACATGAGTTAGCCCCAGATATTCTCCCAAAAGTGGCAAAAGTCTTTAGAGGAATCAGAGATGATGAAATCGTAAAATAGAAAAGTTAGCTATAAGACAATTTATTCTTTTTGTTCAAGCTCATCAACCCATTCATTTATAAGATTAAAATTAGCATCATTGATTCTAATGCCGCCATTTCCCTCTAGTTTAGAGCCCGTTGTATGAATCGCAATGCACTGTGGCTCACCTTTTTCCGTCATAACCCATACGCCAGCTCCACTCTGTCCGCCTGAAGTATCGATTTTATAGTAAATCTTATGACCTTTGACTGAAACAATAGGCCCACTCATAGTGTACATGTCATAAGTGGGCCTTCTAAGTAATGTATCCATAAACCCTTTTTGCCCGGGGTATCCTGTAATGTTGACTGTTATGCTTTTCAGTGTTTCACTATCGGCAACTCCTAAAGAAACCCAGCCAGCTTGCTTTCCAATGCCTTCTTCGAGCTTTATAACGGCAAAATCATAGGCTTCTTCCTCATCGTTTTCTATATACACAGGATGAGCCTTAAAATGTTTCCCGAAAGAGCGCCAAGCATATCTTCCATCGCGTCTTAATCCGGTAGTAAAAGAAATCTCAACAGGAGGCTCAAGTTGCCCCTTCTTATTTTTAGCATACAAACAATGAGCCGCTGTCATTAAACAGCTTTCACTAATTAATGTTCCAGTTCCTCTATGAATAAATCCTTCTGCAAAAACACACTCTAAATACCCATGAGTGCTCCAAGGAAAAAGATGTGGATCAATTACATGCTTTCTTTTATCAAACAGAGAATCAAGAAGGTCAAAACTTTTACCAAAAGGACTGCTTGTTATAACGTGTTTGTCTTTTTCCTGATTTCTAAAATTTTCTTTATCAGAAAAAGTTACTTTTTTTTTAAATCAACATCCACAGTGTGATCGCTTTCCTTTTTGATATGTGGAGGAGATACTTTAGAAAATTGTTTCTTTGGAGAAATAGGAATAAATATTTCATGCTCCACATCTAAAAATTCAACTTTTGTGGGCAGAGGCACGTAAGAAAACTGAGGAGATTGATCTTGTGGCTTAAAAGCTTTTGTTGCTTTTTGCGTTGAAAAAGCTTTCCTTGTAGCTGGTGTATGAATCAAACGTTTGTGCATAAGAACTGTCCTCGATAAATTATAAAGCTCGTCTACCCGAGCCATTCTTGAAGCACCTGGGCCTGCATGAGCAGCAACAGATATAGATACGGCAAGAAGGCTTGCTGATACGAAAAATTTCATTTCTCTCTCCTTAAGTTTAAAGTTTTTTTTGATATAATTATAATAGATGATGCCTCACATTATTTCAATCTATTTTTTCATCTATTTTTTCAACGCAACCTATTGCATACAAATTATATGTTTGTCGGCCATCAAAAGAATTGATCCAGAGGGAGTCAACTTAATTCAGCCACTTGGACAGGTGAGAGTCGATTTAATCTCTCCTCAAAGAGAAGTTTTTGTTCAAGACCACCTTCGAGAATTTTCTTCAGGGATTGATAGGTTGAGTTTTCAAAAAGGATCGCTCTTTTACAAGCGGCTTCCAATCGGACAGGGATGTTAGTCTCAGCGAGCCTTACAACAGCTTGAGCAGTTAAGCTTAAGTTCGGCTTAGCTAGAAATTAAGCAAGGAAAGCATGAGCAGAGTCCCCTATCCATTTTGCTTCTTCCAAATACTCAGGAATGCCTTTCTCTAAGAAATATCGAACCCCTTTAGGATAATCTTGTCTATCTGTAATCCATTGTCTTTTGCGACTCTCACGAATATGGGTTTTAATATGCGCCTGCTCAAAGAAAACTTCAACTATACGTATAGTGACTCTGATCCAAATGGTTTTTTCTACATAAGCATGGGAACATGAATAAAATGACCTTCGAATATAATATGCTGATCTTTGTGAATGAGGGCACTTTGCCAGGTAGGGCATTCAAATTCCCCCTCAGGAAGGATTAGTATACGAATTTTTTTTCCATTAAAGAGACGATCTGCCACAAAATCATAGTTCTAAACATGATTCTCCCAACAAGAACAAAGGCAAACACAAGATCCGTTTTCAAATTCAGGTAAAGCCTTCGTCTCTTAAAGTGCTTTTTTGGAATCTTAAGGACTGCTTCGTCGCACAGGGGTTCTTTGCGTTTATGATTTCTTCTCTTTTGAGAAGAGCATGGATGCGGGGATAATCATACCACCCCATATTGGCTCGCTAAGAGAATATGGTTTGTCTTCAAGAGCCTCATTTTTTTCTCTTGGGCTGCGATCTAAGCTCCGAACGATTGGTCCCCAATGCCTTGCAGATACGACGTTGGGAGATTATCAGTTTTTGCTCAGCTCTTATTGGGCAGCTTTTCTGTCGTTCCGTGCTTAGAGTTTTTCTGAGCCGCTTCCTTTAAGATAAGCTTATCCAAGGTCAGATCAGCAATAGTTCTTTTAAGCTGCATATTCTCTCGTTTCAACTCTTTCAAGCATCTTGCTTGGTCGACCTTATTCGTCCATAAGTTCTTCACCACTGTAATAGGTGGTATCCGAAATTTCTAGCTCCTATCAAATCTCTCTGATGCTTTTCCCTTGAGCCAGCATTACATCGCACTGCCTCAACACCCCTATAATCTGTTCTGCTTCATACTGCTTCTTCATCAATGGCTTCTTCCTTAAAGTTTTTTCATAGTAACTTAATTCCGCATCAATTATAGGAGGAAAGGTCAATTAGCCTTGACTGCCAAATAGGAATGGGATCTTGGGAAATTATCTTTGTATCTTTTATATTAAGAATTTTTTTATTTACCCGGTCCTATTTTTAGGATCAGAACCACCTTCTTGAGGCTTTTTGGAAAAGTTCTCTTCTAACTTCGTCTCTCCTTAGACGAACTTTCGCGTCATATAAAGCCTTTTTGCTTATAGCAGCGTCCAACTTGTAGCTCATTTCATAATCTATCCTACCATCTAAAAATCTAACGTGACCAGCTCCACAAACATACTGATCTGTTCGAATATGTACACCAAAACGTCCATAGGTAAAATTTATATGAGCTTCTGGAGTCCTCAGATCGGCAGTTAAGTCTTTAGTCTCTTTATGTTTTTCTTCTTCATTAACTTCATCTATACCTAAGCAACTTGTAAAAAAAGCACAAAGAAAACTACGCCAACCTCCAGACTTTTGTTGGATTAAGTCTCCTTCTGTCACAGTCCTTTTTTTCTTTTTCAATACCTTTGGATTGTATTGAGCTTCATCTCTCAGAGACATTTCGTTATCTAAAGCAAAAGATGAAGTTGGGAAAAAAACAAGCATTAGAATCATAATTTTTTTTATCATGAGCTTAACTTTTCCTAGGTTAGGAACCAACACATATGTAAAGTCTTCTCTTATACAATATATTCTTTTAGAATAATTATGCTCGCCTTGTCCAGCCCTTAATCTAAAAAAGCGGCTAATTTAATTTTGGACCAATTATAGAATGAAAGGTCATATCCCTGGAAAACTGGACGAAAACTTGCTTGATGTAAGTAAACTCTATCCTTTATTGGATAAAGCCATTCTTGCGATAGGCAAGCTTGATGCTATGTCGGATTTTATTCTTCTTTCTTCTCAGATTGAAGGAACTCAATCTTCTCTTGCTGACATTTTTTTGCATGAAAGTCACCTTTCTCCTTCTGTTCCTATTGAGGACGTAGAAGAAGTTACAAATTATGTACTTACCATTAATTATGCCTTAAAAAGAGTACGAAAAGATCAATTTCCAATTTCTTTAAGACTTATTAAGGAAATCCATCAAGTTCTTCTCAAAGGGGCCAGAGGACAGGAGAAAAATCCAGGAGAGTTCAGAAAATCTCAAAACTGGATAGGAGGTACAAGACCAGGAAACGCAGTTTTTGTTCCTCCCCCTCCTGAGCAAGTAATGGATTTAATGGGAGCTTTGGAAAGATTTATTCATGACAAATCTTCTCATATTCCTTCCCTTGTAAAAATTGCTATGTTTCATGTGCAATTTGAAAGTATACATCCTTTTTTAGATGGGAATGGGAGGCTTGGGAGGCTTCTTATAACGCTCCTTTTGTGTGAGTGTGGATATTCTTGAAGAAGGAAGCCAAGCTCTATAAGAGGGGTTGGTTTACATTAAAGAAATTCTCATGTTTCTATTAAAAAAAGTTCTTTCCCTACATAATCTGCAATGCCTTCATAGAGAGAGAATTTTTTATGTTCGATTGAGCTTTTCTGAGAGCAGCTTCTTGAATAAGGATTCCCTGACGTTCGTACCGTTTGCGTGAATGGCTAAACTTTACAACAATGGCCAACTTCTCGCTATACCTTTTAGCCCGCCGAGTCAGCATTGGATCTCCACTGGGGAGGAAAACCAGATCTCCTAATTCAGCACATTCTAAAACATAAGGGCTGCTCTCCTTCCATGAATAACAAATGCCCTTTCATAAGGTCTTTCTTACACTGAGAACACTGTGAATCCTTTACAATCACATACACAATAAGGTCTGGAGATTGATTAAGTTTTTCTTTTAGTCGTTCCTGCTTTCTTTCTGAAAGGATGGGTGAAATGTAATGCGTTCTGTAAGCCAGTTCGATTTGCGGATGTCCGCTTTTACTAAATTGTAAAGGTTTTTTTCGGGCCTTTTGTTTTAGCCAAATAAATGGTTTCACTTGGCTTTAGGCCTTTTTGATCAGCCCATTTCCGAAAGGTAGGGTAGGCAGCCAGCGAGTTGCTTCCATTTCTGAAAGTACTTTTCCAACAGCGCCGGGTAGAAAGAACTGCTCTCATGAGCAGTTCCAACCCCCACACAACGTAGCGTGCAGATTTCCCGCACTACGCTGTTCAAGATTTGATTTACAGCACAGCTATCTTTTGCATCTCTGCAAATGTCAGTCTAAGACCTGGTTTCTGTAGAGGATAGTTCACTTTTATTTGATTGAACTTTTCCCAAGTTATATAAGCCTTCCAGCTTCGACTACAAAGCATTTTATGCCAGTACTTTTCAGTAAATTGATAGACCTTACGCAAAGAGCTATGATTACCTCCAAGACCATAGTAGGCATAGTGTCCCCTCAGCGCCTGGTTTATTTCTTTGGCTTGGTCTTTGATTGACCAGTGCCGAATAGAACGCATCAATTCACGCAGCTTTTCTAAGCTCCGCTTTAGTCTTGTCTTTTCTGTTTTGCGTCCAACTTGAAAGTTACCCTTCCTGTTTTGAGTGCAATAGTGAGTAAACCCTAGAAAATAGACTGTGTCCATTTTACGATTCCATTTCTTTGCACCTCTTCGCGCAAACCGTCCAAACTCGACTAGCTGCGTTTTCTTCAGCTCTAATAACAACCCAAACTTACCAAGCCGCTTACCAAGCGCCTCTTGAAATCGCAGGGCATCTGAGCGATATTGGAAACACACCACGAAGTCATCGATGTATCTTATTAAATATGCTTCGCCTTTAAGTTTGGGTTTAACTATCTTTTCAAACCAAAGATCGAGTACATAATGCAAATATATGTTACTTAATAATACACTGATCGAACCACCCTGCGGCGTGCCTAATTCGTTTGTCTGCACCTTACCATCTTCTAGGACACCTGCTTTGAGCCATCTCCGGATAAGATTAATTATCCTCGGGTCCTTTACCCGATGGTTTACAAATCGTAGTAACCATTTATGGTCCAAACTACCAAAGAAATTCTTCAAATCGGCTTCTAGCACCCATCCTACTTTCTTTCCTGCAACAATTTCGTTGAAAGTTGAAAGTGCGTGATGAGCACTGAGTCCTGCTCTACCACCAAATGAACAAGGTAAGAAATCTTGCTCATAGATAGCAGCCAAGACTGTCGCTACGCTCCTCTGCAATGCTCTATCAGCGATACAAGGAACCCCAATCGGACGCTTCTCAGATTTTCCTGGTTTAGGTATCCAGACTCGTTTGACCGGTGGTGCCTTGTACCCTTTACGATGCACTGCTTGGAGCATGGCTTCAATCCAATCTTGGAATGTTTTCTTTGCTTCCTTTGCATCAATTCCATCTATGCCAGGTGCACTGGTATTTGGGATATGACTCAAACTTTCCCATACCATTTCACGCGTAACATGATGACATAATGATGTAAATTTTAGATTTGTTTCACATCGAGCTTTCGCTGCTATTTCTTCTAGTTTCGTTGCCATGATTGAGTTTCTCCTTACTTTGTATTAAGGCTCTTATTCTCTCATTGAATAGAGCTCATGTTTCCCTAGTTGAATCCAAATCTCGCCAATCGCTTCCCCCTGTAATAGGCTCTCCCTATCTCCGAGTACTATCAATTGGTCCGACTTCCGGCAAACCGTTAAACCATCCTTGCTTTGCAGGCTTGTTTGGTTCTACAGACTTTCGTCTGAGCTTGCCGGATCTCCCTTGTTCTCATGGAACCCTTTGATAACATGCCGTAGGTACGAACCCCGGAAATATCCTTACACTCTCACCCATTACGACTGTAAGGTTTCTGCCTTCCTCTTAGAGAGATAGAGTCGGCTATTTCACAACACGTTCGATTTCGGGGCTACTTGTCCTTTTCACCTTTCGATTCCGGCCTATTATCTCCCTGTCTACGCTTCGCAGTAAGTGTTACCACTTACCACGCAAGACTCGGTGCTTGGCTGCTGGCTAGGCTTTACCAAGGTAGCCATTTCAGGCTACAGTCTTCCATGCGCTTGCAAGGCGCAACCCCCTCCGAACCGCTCGTGACTCTTTCGATGTCAAGCGGCTCTCCAGTAATAAATCCTTACGTCGAAGATCTTTTCCATCATATCTACCATAGTGAATACTCCGATGGCATGTTTGACAGACAGCAAGACTTTTACGGGATCTTGCTGACATTATCCTTTTCCACTCAGGTTGAGTCGTACGTCCTTTCTGCTCTAAATCTGCAAGTTTTCGTATATGGTGCACTTCGATATTTTCATGCGATCCACATAGCTCACAGTCTTGTGCTAATAGACGTTGTACGATTTCGCTGCGTTTGTTCCAGATAGGTTTTGTGAGGTTGTCATCATTTATACTGACCCATTTATTCCATTTCAGAGTTATTCCCCCAAAGTAATAAGTGGTTTCTTTGGTGCTTCACGTTCGACTTTGACAAGAAGGACTTTTCTTTCCCCTCCTTCTGTCATAATCTTTGCGTTGTACCGTTTGTAGATTTTCGGGCACGTTGTCTTATATTTATTTGCCAACGTTTTGACTAACGATACTTCCATCACGTACTTAAGCTTGTTAAGCGTGTGAAGGTTATATGCCATCCGATAGTATTGCGCGATTCCTCTATATTCTGCTTGGTATTGAGAAACAGTGCTATATGCCGCGTCTATTGCTTGTTGAGGCATATGTTTAGGTTTTCCGTGCTTCATATATTTAGCACATTTCTCCTTTTGCACTTGTTGAGGAATACGAAGCCCAATGTTTCCATTAATACAGCGCCAACCTCGATGGTCTTGTTTGCTGTCCTCATGTAACGTATGGATTTCGTATCCTAAGAACTTGGCTTTCTGATTACGGGCATGCGTAACCAGGGTCTTTTCAGCATTGAGCTCGAGTTTCAAGTCTTTTGACAGAAGCTCTGATATCTTATGCTTAATTTCCATTGCTTCGTTCTTAGGCCCAATTAATCCCAGCAGAAAGTCATCAGCATATCTCACATACCATAGGCGTCGGAAATTTGGATCGTTAGGATCTTGTGAAGGCATAGTTTGAGCTTTACGCTTATATGCACGAGCACATTTCCAATCTTCTAAGTATCCCGCCTTAAGAAGTCCACTCAAGAGACGGATAAAACGATTATCATGAAAGCTTTCTTGTAAAATATTAAGCAAAATAGAATGGTCTATTTTGTCGAAACACGCACAGAGATCTCCTTCAATGAACCATTTTGTCCCTCCTCCTTTTTGCATGACTTCTCGAAGGGCGGTATGGCACCCTCGTTTTGGTCGAAACCCATGGGAATGCTCACTAAACTGCGGTTCGTAATAGGCTTCCAATATAGACCTTATTACTTCTTGGAGTAATTTATCAGACCATGAAGGTAATCCTAACGGCCTTAGTTTTGTTTTTGCATTCTTTTTGGGTATGAAGATACGTCGCACCGGAATCCATCTATATCGTTCATTACGTAATAAGTTAATGATCGTTTCAATTTTCTCCAGTGACATACCGTCAACTGTTTCTGGCGTGGCTCCTTCTGTCATAGCACCTTTATTACGGTAGAGTTTACCATAGGCGCGAAGATAGAGATCCCGCTGATACAGTAAGCGGTAAGCATCTTGTATCGGCAATCCACGTTGTCCGCGTTTGCGTATGATATTAAGTATTGTTTCGGCGTTTCGCATCGTGCGTACCTAACAACTCCTTTCTATCCAATTACCTGCCCCCCTTCGCCATGTGGCCGGCTTTCCCGTCCTCGGACTACTACGAGGGCTCCGTGACCTTAGGGCTCGCGCCCCTTAGGCCATCCCGTGTTTCATCATTAAGAAACGATACCAACAGTGTCAGTTAACACTCTTGATAATATAGAACGACTTAGGTCCTCCGTTCGTCCCCTTGATTAAGTTCATTCCTTATCGTCCTTTGATCAGCGCGTCGCCCAGATGAAATCCTAATCTGTGCATATCAAAGGCACCGGGTTACAAACGTGCTACCGGCGAGTTCGCAATATCACCACTGGAGGCTGGAATTCAGGCAGTTTAGCTTTAACCATATCGTTCAGGTGTTGCAGGACTATATCATACACGTCTTCTGATATTCCCTGCTTTATCACCATGCTCTTGTTCCATCCTCCTTTCAGATTTAGGTGAGGTGTTCACCTCAAGGTCATTTGCTCTGAACCTTGCTCAGTTTCACTGAGAATTTACTTAATGTGCACCACGGCGCACCATTTCATTGCGTGACTTATTTTATGTAAATTAGCTGGGATTACTTTTTCTAAATAGGGAATTTTACCATTTTTCCAATCTTGAACATGAATTGGCTGAAGGTATCCCATCCCTATAAGAACATCAATAGAACTCACATAGTGTTGACGAAACAGAGCTTACCCTGCAGCACGGATTGCCCTCCCTTCAATTTCTTTTAAATTAGTCATTCAAAAGTCTCTAAAATTTAGTTTTAACAGCACATGTAAGACTTTACAGTGCATGGATTTTTATGATTTATCTTATCATTAATGTCAGTATAATAAACCCCCAGTCATTGAGTATTCACTTAATAGGAGTTTCAGACAACTTACAGTTTTAAAAAACCACATGAATCTATAAAAAATACTGAATTCTGATCATCAATTAAAGTGCCTTACATCATATTTCTTTTTAATCCTCGAAAAAGTGGGATATGAGCTTTTCTTTTGCCTAAGGTATAATTGTCATAGATAGTCACTCTTAATCTGCTACTGTAAGAAAAGAATTAGATGGTATAAATCTAAATATGAATGCCTAAAAGTCTGTTTTTAGGATCCTTTTCTTGTTTTTTTGTTCTTCTAAATTTTCTTCTTCCCCAAAGAGTGTGATGGGATTAAGGGGGAGAATGGTTGAAATAGCATGTTTATAAACAAGCTGATGTTGACCATGTTTTAACAACAGCACAGAGAAGTCATCAAACCATGTAATAATACCCTCA
>Ga0172373_10009044_pt1 | contig 12482 bp, 13 predicted proteins | sample Lak10m_2_FD_114546 | JGI IMG/M metagenome (GOLD analysis project Ga0172373, IMG submission 114546) | Freshwater microbial communities from Kabuno Bay, South-Kivu, Congo - kab_092012_10m | ecosystem: Environmental > Aquatic > Freshwater > Lake | place: Democratic Republic of the Congo... | reverse complement strand
TATGTTTCCGCTATGTTCAATGTACTTCAAAATTTGTTTCATTCGATTCATCCCGATGCCGACCCTTACAAGATGAGCATCGCCGAGTTTTCGCTCTAAAACTAGCACCATAGGTTATATAACACCTTGTATTGGATTGGTTATTTTCAAAAGGCAAAAAATAGCCTCCGTGCTATACTTGGGAAATTCCAATACGTAGAGGCAAAATGACCGGTAAAACTCATCAGGAAATGCTGGCAAAATACGCGGAAGCCATCGTCAAGGTCGGCTTGAATATTCGAGCAGGACAACGCTTGGTTATCACGCTTGGCGCCACCCGCGGAGTACCACATCAATTCGCGCCATTGGTCCACGAGATCGCCAAAGCAGCCTATGCGGCTGGCGCAAAATATGTGGAGCCGCTCTGGGGCGATGAAGAAATGCTGCGCCTGCGCGTGCAACATGCCCCACGGGATTCATTCAACGAATATCCAAAATGGCAGATCGATGCCATCCTGAACATGATCCAAAACGGCGATGCCCTGCTTTCCATCGCGGGCGCGAACCCCGACCTGCTTGGCGGGCTGGACACGGAGTTCGTCGGGAACATGCAACGGACCCATTTGGAAAACTGGGGACCCGTCAGTGAAAAAGTAACAACGAACGCCATCAACTGGTGCGTGGTCGCCGCGGCTGGCGAAGATTGGGCAAAGAAGATATTCCCCAATCTTCCCGTTCAAGAGGCACAGGAAAAATTGTGGAAAGCCATATTTGAATCCACACGCATTGACCAGCCCGACCCCATCGCCGCGTGGAACACGCACATCCTCAACTTGCGCGAACGCGCAAATTATTTGCAGGCCAAACAATACACCGCCCTGCACTACAAAGCCCCAGGTACAGATTTCACCCTCGGCCTGCCCTACGGGCACCGCTGGATCAGCGCGCAATCTCTCGCGCAGAACGGTATCGCTTTTACTGCCAACATGCCCACCGAAGAGGTCTTTACCCTGCCAGACCGCAACCGTGCCGATGGCGTCATCTCGGCCACCTTCCCATTGAGCTACAGCGGCACCTTGATCGAAGATTTTCAAGTAACCTTTGAGAATGGGCGCATCACCAAGGTCACTGCAAAGAATGGTGAAGCCGCTCTGCAAAAACTGGTAGATACCGACGAAGGCTCGCATCGACTCGGTGAAGTGGCGCTCGTGCCAGCCTCCTCCCCCATCGGCCAGCGTGGACATCTTTTCTACAACACCTTGTATGATGAAAATGCATCCTGTCACATTGCGATCGGAAGGGCCTACCGCTTCACGCTTACGGGTGGAGAGGAGTTGAACGACGAGGAATTTATCTCCGCTGGAGGAAACGTCAGCCTGCAGCACGTGGACTTCATGATCGGTTCTGCAAAAATGGACATTGACGGCATCAACAAGGACGGCTCGCGTGAGCCTGTCATGCGGCAGGGCGAATGGGCGTTCAAGGCCAAAAGCGGGATTTGATCGACACAAAATATAAACAGTCCCGTATAAAAGCGGGGCTGTTTTTCTAAACTTCCCCATTATCAAGCACTCTTTATTGTAGAGGAGTTATATGCCAGCCAAACCAACGCTCGACACCAATGAAATCCTGAAGGCCGAGTACAACTACATTGCCAATACCGTTTTTCAGGCAAATGAAGATCGGTCACGTGTTGCATCTTTCTACTTCGTATCGGTCGGCTCCCTGGTGGCGGCTATTCTCGGTACGATCTTTTCAGCAGAAAACATAAAAAACTTTGCTCTTGCATTTGCAGGTTTATTTGCCGTACTGACTGCTCTCGGCACCTTAACTCTGGCACAGCTCGCCCGCCTACGCGCGGCATGGCATGAATCCGTGGAAGCCATGAACCAGATCAAGGACTATTACATCAAGCACAATAAGGAAATTGAGCCAGCGTTCAAGTGGAGAATGAAGACCCTTCCAGAAACAGACAAGCCATACAGCATCGCAAATTTAATGGCGCTTGAAGTGTCCATGCTTAGCGCGATTACGAGCGCCACCGCTTTTTATTTCCTCCTTCTCATCCTGGGCGATATTGCATGGTGGGGCTGGTTGATTGTTGCTGCCGCACTTGTGGGAGGCGGTTACGCTCAATGGACGTGGTACAAGTTCCTATTGGTTGACAATCAATAAATCCATAATAGAGAGAGAAAACATGCCCCGAGATTACCAAAACCAATCCCCGACTGCGTTTCAAAGAAGACCGCACCTGACGAAGGATGACGCCTGGATACGCGCTTTCCTCAAGATCGCACAAGTGGGGCATATTGCCACATCGGTAGACGGTCAGGCCTTTCTCAACCCAACCACATTCTGGTATGACGAAGAGAATCATCAGATCGTTTTTCACTCGAATGTTACGGGGAGAATCCGCTCAAATATTGAGACCAACCCAAAGGTCAGCCTTGAAGCGAGCGAGCTCGGAAAGTTGCTTCCATCCAATGTGGCGCTTGAGTTCTCGCTTCAATATCGCAGCGTCATCGTTTTTGGTACTGCAAAAGTTGTAACCGATCCTGACGAAGCACGTAGATTGTTATATGGCCTGATCGGCAAATATTTCCCTGACATGAGCGCGGGGAAAGAGTACCGTGAGATCACGGAAAAGGAATTGCGCGCCACTTCCATTTACACGATCCAGATAGAAGAATGGAGCGGCAAGGAAAATTGGGAGCAGCGCGCAGATCAAAGCGACGAGTGGCCGCCGCTCGACGAAAAATGGTTTGAATGATCGTGAGGAAAAAATGTCTGAAAACACTCGCACGGAAGAATTCAAAATTGACGGGGAAAAATTAATTGCCAAGGTCAAGGAATTGATCCACGAAGGCAAGATCCGAAAGATCATCATCAAAGATAAAGAGGGAAAAACCTTGATGGAAATTCCCATGACCTTCGGCGTAGTCGGCGTGCTGCTGGCCCCGCAATTGGCGGCCATTGGCGCGATCGCGGCGTTGGTAGCCGAGGCAACGCTGGTCGTGGAAAAATCCGAGTAGGAAAAAATGAAAAGCTTTCAAATCGTATATTGGATCGCCATGTTGGCGGAAATCTTCGTTCGCGCACCGATCAACCAAAAGCGCAAGAAGGAACCGAAGAAGGAACAAAATGTCACTACGCAGGAAAAGATCATCCTTGGCCTGCTGTCTTTGGGCGGATTTTTCCTGCCGATCATTTACTCCACAACCAACTGGTTGGGCTTTGCGGATTACACTCTGCCAGCCTGGGCGGGTTGGCTAGGCGTGCTGCTCACGATCGGCGCGGTGATCGTTTTCTGGCGTGCCCACGCAGACCTCGGACTCAACTGGTCGCCGACGCTGGAGATCCGCCAAAAGCATGAACTCATCACCCGCGGCATTTATCAATTGATCCGCCACCCGATGTACGCCTCGCAATGGATACTGGTCATCGCTCAGCCTTTGCTGCTGCAAAACTGGCTGGCAGGATGCATGAACCTGCTTGTCTTCATCCCGTTCTATTTTTTGCGCGTACAGGCCGAGGAAAAGATGATGCTCAATTCGTTTGGAGATCAGTACCGCGAGTACATGCGGAAAACAGGGGCGGTATTGCCAAAACTGGGTTAATCGCATAAGCTCAAAAGGAATGACATCTTCGACGCAGTTTTTTACTGCTTCACAAGAAAAGGAAGAAATAAAATGGGACTCTTTGGATTTGGAAAGAAAGCTGACAAGAACGTACCCGTACTCACCGTGGACGAAGTCCGCGCGCGTATATTGACCCTGAACCGTGACACCGCCCCGTACCAGATCATTGATGGTGCGTCCCAAAACGTGGACCTGATCGCCGAGTGGAAGATCGTGGATGCAAAATGGTATGAGCTGTTCGCGAAGGCGAGCATTAATAAAGTATTCCGCATCTATATGAAGTTTGACTCCGCCAAACACGAAGTCCGCGGCAAGGATGAGGAATTCACCGTGGAATGGCGCGCCGGCGTGCCGTCTCTTTCGATTGCCGCCTCAAAATTTCAGGGACAGATGACCTCGGTGGAATTTGGAGCCGCCTACGCTTTTACAGAAGAGCTGAAACCCGGCGTGGTCTACAACTACCGCTTTGCCACCAATGAGATCAAGAAACCCATTCAGGAAGCCGTAGCCGCCTGCGGATGGGGATACAAAGGCGTGGCGTTCGGAAAACTGTAGTCTTTTACAAATGTTAAAAAAGAGACAGTCACCTTTGAGATGACTGTCTCTTTTTTATTCGATCACAACCCCATCCAAATTTTCTTCCGACTCAGGATATTTCATATTCAGCCCTTCGAGCGTATCCACCAGCACTGAGGAGATAACCAGGTCGCGGAACCATTTGCGGTTGGCAGGAACAATGTACCACGGCGCATATTCGGTGCTGGTCTTGCTCAGCACATCTTCAAAGGCTTTCATGTACTCGGGCCAGAGTTTGCGCTCTTCCAAGTCACCGAGACGGAACTTCCAACGTTTTGTGGGGTCATCGAGGCGGGCTTGCAGCCTTTCCTTTTGCTCGTCCTGGTCAATGTGAAGATAGAACTTCAAAATGGTCGTGCCGCTCTCTGCAAGATTGCGCTCAAATTCGTTGATCTGGTCGAAGCGTTTACCCCACACTTCAGGCGGGACATAGTTATGCACGCGCACCACAAGCACATCCTCGTAATGACTGCGGTTGAAGACGACCAACTCCCCTTTCGCAGGAACCACCTTGTGGACACGCCACAGATAATCATGGTCAAGTTCCTCTTCCGTGGGCGCTTTGAAGCTGGCGACCCGCACCCCGGCAGGGTTGACACGGTCAAACACGCGGCGGATCGCGCCGTCCTTGCCGCCTGTGTCCATGGCTTGCAACACGACCAGCACCTTGTGCTTGTGCTCGGCAAACATTAATTCCTGCAAGGCTTCCAGCTTTCCGTTCAATTTTTCAAGTTTGGCAAGTCCCTCTTCCTTGCCGCCTTTGAAATCACCTGTGTCGTTCGGGTCCCATTTGGAGAGCTTCACTTTTGTTTCAGGCTTGACCAGAAATTGCTTCATACAACATCCTCTTTATTTGGAGATCACTTTTCCACATTACTTACCTGCTTAACATATCTTTATTATAACCAGCCGATAGGATAAAAAAGCCTGCATCACGAAACTGTCCGCCAGATCTGCACACCTGCAGGCTGAGCAGGCAGAGGTATGTTTCTATCTATGACGGTGCAGGTCTTACCAGTGAACAATTCTCTAAATTGAGTGCCATTAGGGATTGCCCCCATCGCAACAGGTAATAGGCTCGCAGGGTATTCAGCGGGGCCGCGATTCCCTACTACAATGATCTGTTCTTCATCCGTGTCACGCAGGTAGGCGAGAATATTTTCTTCGGCAAGCAATACTTGAAAGCCGCCATCGATCAATGCGGGAGAGGTGCGGCGCAGTTTGATCAACGTTTGATAATAGGCGCGCAGGTCGGTGTCCCATTTGGAGGCGTCCCATTCCATGCAATTGCGCGCATCAAGCGCGCTGTTACCGCTCATGCCGATCTCGTCACCGTAGTAGATGCATGGGACACCGACGTACGTCAACAGAAATGCAACTGCCAGGCGGTTACGCGACTGATCCTGCCCGAGCGTGTGAAGGATGCGCGGCAGGTCGTGTGACCCAAGCAAATTGAATTGCTGACAGGCAATGATCCACGGGATGGCAGCACGGCTGGCCTGCCATGAATCCACAAGCGCCTGCGTTGACCATGCGAAGTTCGACTGCACGTTGCGCGGGTCGGCGTGTTGGTTGACCTCAAAACGATTGAGCCAATATCCAATAGGATTTGTGAAGCCGAAATAATTCATGCTGGCATCCAGGTTGTCGCCCTGTAATTGCAGGCTGCTGTCGAAGAAGTTTTCGCCCAGCAAATATGCGGAAGGGTTCTCCTCCTTCACTGCCTGCCGAATGCCCGCCCACACTTCCGCTTCCAGTTGATCTTTGCCGTGGCGGGCAAGCATGTTCGCAACGTCCACACGCCAACCGTCCACGCCATAGGGGGCTTTGAGCCAATGACGGAAGATCGAGTCTGTGCCGGCATACATGGTCTCGCGCAATTTCTGGCTGCGATAATTTAGCTTGGGAAGGCTGCGCACGCCAAGCCACGATTCATATTCATCGGGATGTTTGTGAAAAGTGAAAAAGTCTGCGGTGGGTGCATTGAGATCTTCCAACGCGGACTTGAACCACGGGTGCTCCACGCCAGCGTGGTTGGGAACAATATCGAGGATGAAGCGCATGCCGCGTTGAGCAGTAGCCTGCCGCAGCGAGATAAGAGCCGCGTCACCGCCAAGGTGCGGGTCCACTTTGTAATAATCCAACACGTCGTAGCGGTGATTGCTGTAGGCGGTAAAAATCGGATTGAAATAAATGGCGTTGACGCCGAGGTCGGTTAGATAATCGAGATTCTGCTCCACGCCTTGAAGATCGCCGCCGTAGAACTCGACCATGGCTGCAGGCCAGCCGCTCTGCGCTTCGCCCCACGCCCGCGCCTGTGACCTGATCCCCTGATATTCGAATTCGCCGTTGCGGACGTTGCTAGAAGGGTCGCCATCCGCGAAGCGATCGGGAAAGATTTGATAGAAGACGCTCTCACGCACCCAGGCAGGCGCGGCATACTCTGCAAGCAGGCGGAAGTCTTCTGCGTCTGTGGGAACATGCCTGTGCGGACCCGAGCCGTTGTACCACCATATTCCATCCGCAGTGAAAAGCAAAAAGCGGTAGGAAGTCAGCGGCATGTTGAGGCGCAGCTTCGCAGACCACCACGTACAGGCGGTTGCGCTTTGCGATTCTTCAATGCGCATCTCGGCAAAAAATTGTTCGCCATCGGGACAGGTGCGGAGCAGGATGCGCTCAATGGGCGCATCCACGGCGGCGCGCAAGCGGATGGTGACTTCATCTCCCAGATGCAGGTCTGTGCCGCTGGGAGATAAAACATAGCGCTTGGAGCCATCATGATGGATGGAGGAAAGATAGGAGGTTGGATTGGTAGCGGAAGTCATGGCGCCTATTCTATCAAAATGCTTTGGCGGCAATTTAGCAAACTTCACCTTTAGATCGGACAGTGGCTTTCAACATGCTTTTCACGATCTTGAAGTCGATCTTTTCAGGCTTCGAGTAACGGATGCAACCTTTGCCCAAGCTCACCTCTTTTATGTTCAGCATATCCCTGTATGCATTCATCACATCCGTTCGGAGAATGTACAAGCCAATAAAATGCTTTTGGCTGGCGAAGCCGACTTCCACCACACCGTTGCGTGAATAGCATGGCATGCCGTATTGCATCGATTCCTCAAAACCTTCCAAGACAGCGAGGCATTGCCTGCGTATTTCTTCAAGAACCGCCTTCCGTTCGGCAGGGACTCCTACCAAATAAGCGTCTACATTTTTAGCTTTGCTTTGCATGGGTCCTTCCTCCCAAGTCTAAAGAATTTCTTCCATGATAATTCAGGAAAGTAACGCGGTGCAAGCAAAAACAAGGCATCCTCTTGGTATTTATTCGACCTTCAATTCGGATTGCCCCTACCGTATAATAAGAAAATGTCAAACCGCAATAACGGATTATTCCCCTATTTGCCTGCAATGGTACTCTCTCGCATCGCAGAGACGCCTGCCTTCCCAACAGAACCGACAACCGAAGATCATATAGTGACTGCCCTATTCGCAGACATTTCAGGCTTCACTTCCCTCACGGAGAAACTTGCAGCCCGCGGACCGCAAGGCGTGGAAACTCTCAGCCGCATTTTCAATGAATATTTCGGCAGGCTTACAGACCAGATCACCCAACACGGCGGTGACATCGTAAATTTCGCAGGCGATTCCCTTCTCGCGGTTTGGAAGATCGAGAACCCGATTGAGCGGGAAACCTTCGCCCGAATCGTCACGCAATGCGCTCAGCAATTGCAAAAAGAAGCCAGCAATTACGATTCAGGGATTGATGCAAAACTCAGCATGCGCATCGGGGTTGGCATTGGAAATGCCCGCGCATCTTATTTGGGCGGGTTCAAGAACAAATGGGAATTCCTGCTGACAGGCAGCGCCATTGAACAGGCGCACGCGGCCGAAAAAAAAGCAGCGCCGGGAGAGATCATCCTTGACCAGGACATTTGGGCGCTTATAAAAAACATAAACGGCATCCAGGGAAATGAAGGCAATGGATACACCCGCTTGGTGAATATTCCGTCCACCAGCATCTCAGCGCCTGCCATGCTGCCAACCCTTGCGGATGGGTCGGAAAAATCGCTGCAGGGATTTATCTCCCCGGCGATCCAATCCTGGCTGGCGGCGGAGCAGATCGATTGGCTGGCGGAACTTCGACGGGTAACGACTCTCTTCATCAATCTCGGAAATTTCAACAGCGAAACTTCGCTTGCACACAGCACGAAGGTCATTCACGCCATTCAGGAAGCAGCCGCCCATTTTGAAGGCAACGTGAACGAGATCGGCATGGATGAAAAAGGGGCAAGTCCGCTGGTGACCTTTGGAGTACATCCGCTAGCACATGAAGATGATCCACTGCGCGGCGTGATGGCGGCGCAGGAAATCTCCAAGCGGCTGACGGAGTTGGGGCAGCCGCATTCGATCGGCATTACAACAGGGCGCGTGTTCTGTGGCGTGATCGGCGGATCAAGCCGGCGGGAATACGCCATCCTTGGAGATGCTGTGAATACGGCAGCACGCTTCATGCAAGCGGCAGCCTCAAGTACGTATTCGATCCACATCCTGTGCGACTCGACAACACAGCAGATCGCAAGGTCAAAGCTGAGATTCTCTGCATTGGAACCGATCCAACTCAAAGGGAAGTCGGAGGCGGTGGCTGTTTTTCATCCCGAGTTTGATTCGGATTCATCGAAGCAAACGCATCACAACAACTCTTTTGTGGGTCGGGGTGCCGAAAAGCAGATCATACGCGATGCGCTTTTGCAGGCATCCAAAGAGGAAGATGCGCGAGTCATCATTCTGGAAGGCGAGGCGGGGATCGGGAAATCGCGTCTCGTGGAATATTCGCAGGAAACGGCAGGGGAATTCGAAGCCGCATATTTTGCATGTTCGGGCGACGCGGTGGAAAAAAATACAAGTTACTTTGGCTGGAGAAATGTATTCCGCCAATTGCTGGGCGTGGAAACCGCCAAAGACGCAAACGAACGCAGGGAGCAAATCCTTGAGGGGCTTTCGGAAACATGGCGCGAACGCGCAGCTTTGCTCAACCCCATTTTGGGTGTAGATTTTGAAGAGCCGTATTTCCTGCAGGAAATGAGCGGTGAAGTGCGCGCGGAAAATGTGCGCGCCTTGTTCGTTGACCTGCTCTAGGAAGCGGCAAAGACTACGACCCTCGTCATCACGTTTGAAGATGCGCATTGGCAGGACTCGGCTTCGTGGGCATTGACCCTTGATGCATGCAGGCTGGTCAAGCCGCTTTTGATGGTGATCACCACCCGTCCGTTGGAGGAACGCCTGCCTGCCCATTACCAAACCTTGCTGGCGCAGAAGTCGGCGCAGCGGTTGGTACTCGGTCCGCTTTCTCCTGAAGAAGCGCTCCAACTTGTAACACAGCGACTCAACGTAAATGCCCTGCCAGAAGATATGGCAAATCTGATCCGCAAAAAGGCGGAAGGGAATCCCTTCTTTAGCGAAGAACTCGCGTACTCTCTTCGTGATTCAGGGCTGATCGAAATTGCCAACAACACCTGCCGCATCGTCAAAGGTGTGGACTTGAAAGCCTTCTCCTTCCCCGACACCGTGCAGGGAATCGTCACCAGCCGCATCGACAGGCTCAAGCCGCAGGAACAGTTATGCATCAAAGTCGCCAGCGTTATTGGGCGCATCTTCACCTATCAAGTGCTGAACGATATTCATCCGATCCAGAACGACAGACAATATTTGATGAGTTACCTGAAGGAGCTCGAAAAGCTTGACCTCACCCCTCTCGAATCTATCACCCCCGAGCTGACGTACATCTTCAAACACGCCATCACACAGGATGTGGCCTACAACCTGATGCTCTTCGGCCAGCGGCAGGAATTGCACAAAACGATCGCAGCCTGGTACGAAGAAAACTTCGCAGACGACCTCACTCCATTTTATCCAGCGCTCGCACATCACTGGCGGTATTCGGGCAACCATGAAAAAGCAGTCAATTATCTCGAAGCCGCGGCGCAGCAGTCACTGGATAACTTTGCCAACCGTGAAGCAGTGGATTTTCTCAACATCATCTTTCAGATGGATGCTGAAAAACCGACCAAGGATCCCTTCCGCAAGGCAGGCTGGCACAGAAGGCTCGGTCAGGCGCACAAGGGGCTAGGGAACATGGAAATCAGCCGCAGTCATTTACAGGATGCGCTGCGCAGCATGGGATACGGTGTTCCGAAGAATCAAATTGGCTGGGGTTTGGACCTAATCGGTCAATTGTTGCGCAGAGTTCTCCTTCCAACCATCAAGGTTGATGACCCGAAAAAGAAAGAACAATTACAGGAAGCCATCATCACCTATGAAAGCCTCTCTGAAATTTATTATTACGCCATCGACCTGCCACCATTTTTAGCCTGCCTGCTGCATCTGATCAACTCGGTGGATAGAGTCGGCGGGTCGGCAGAGATGGCGCGCTCCTACAGCGTAACCGCGTTCGTCGCGGGGCTGATCCCGCTGCACGGGATCGCGAAGCGCTACGAAAAATACAGCCTTGAGATCATCAATTCTCTTGGGCAGTTCGAAGACCTGGCCTTTGCCCTGTCTGCATTGAGTTTATACAATATGGGTGTGGGCAGGTTTCAACAGGCGCTGAGTAACATGACCCGCGCTGTAGAATCGGTCACCTTCCTGAACAACCGCCCACGCATGGCAGAGGTCTTCACAGCCATGGCGCAGGTACATCAACGGCTTGGTCAATACAAGGAAAGCCACGAATATTTCGAACGCGCCTATCAGGCTGGGCTGCGCGCAGAAAATCCGCAGCATCAAGTGTGGGGATTGAACGGCAAGGCGGGCATTCAGCTCTATTGCGGCGGAATGGATCACGCGCACCAGGCAGTGGACTTGATCCACGCTTCCATCCCGCTGTTAGTTGGCAGCACAGACCACACCGAGGATATCCGCGCCTATGGCATGCTCGGCGTCGCTCACCTGCGCCTTGGTCAACCCGAGATTGCGCTCCAAGCCGCAGACAAAGGACTGCACTTCATCGCATCCACTGCGCCAACAGCGCATGATGCACTGGAAGGGTACGCAGGCGTAGCGGAAACATATTTGCGCTTGCTCGAAGCGAATCCACAGGACAAAGTCCTCGCGAAGAAAACCCGCAAAGCCCTGCAGGGACTACTCAAATGCGGGAATCTCTTCCGCGTGGCAATGCCACGTTATTGGTGCTATCAAGGCTGGTTTGATTGGCTGAACGGGAATCAACGCAAAGCAACTGTCAGTTGGGGAAAAGGCTTGAAGTTGGCCGAGCAGCTTGAGATGAAGTATGAAGCGGCGCTTCTATATTTCGAGACAGGGAGATTTCATTCCTCACAGGCAGACCTGCAAAGAGCTACCGAAGGGTTTGAAAGCCTTGAGGCAAGATACGACCTTGAGCAGGCAAGAAATCTATTGGCATAAATTTGAACCCTTATTCCAATCACTGACTTACAGAAGGAGAACAACAAGCCATGAATGCAAATGCATTCCGCCATTTTTACGAGTATCACTTCGCTGAAAACCGCAGCATTTGGGACAACTACATCGTCCCACTCTCTTTTGAACGGTTTACCCAGAATGTAAACTATTCTCACGGGTCTGTTCGAGAGCAGATCCTGCATCTTATGAATGTGGACGATGCATGGTTCAGCGGATTACGAGGCGCTGAAAACTCAGAACCATATGCCCCTGCGGACTTTGACGATCGGGATGCCATCCGCGCAAATTGGGACAGGGTTGAGCAAAACATGCGCGAGTATCTTGCAAATTTAAAGGATGACACGCTTTCTGAAAAACCATTCGCTGATGGCGAGGACAAGGACCTCATCCTCTGGCAAGTGCTCCTGCACGTAGGGAACCACGGGACAGACCACCGCGCACAACTTCTCAGGGTGTTAAATGATATGGGAGTCAAGACAACCTCGCAGGATTATATTTTCTACGTGTACGATCATCCGTGAAGGATTCTTCAAGTCCCCTTCTGTTCTAATAAGAACAGCTCTTATGTTATATTGAGAAATAAAACAAAAAAAAGGATAACTCCCATGCGCTACAGATTTCGATTTATCGTCAACGACGAAGACATTGCCGAGTTTGAAACAGACGCCAATCCCCCGAGCATCGGAGACGAGGTTGTGATCGGCCCGAATTTCATTCTGCCTGGCAAGGAAGCCCTAAGTCCTGACCGAAGAATTACTTTTCGGTTTTGCGGAAGGGTTTGTGCGGGAGGATGGTGTAATTCCAATGCGGCAAAACACGATGTGGTTTGAGATTGATAAATGTCTTTTGTTCACT
>Ga0172373_10009043_pt1 | contig 12483 bp, 15 predicted proteins | sample Lak10m_2_FD_114546 | JGI IMG/M metagenome (GOLD analysis project Ga0172373, IMG submission 114546) | Freshwater microbial communities from Kabuno Bay, South-Kivu, Congo - kab_092012_10m | ecosystem: Environmental > Aquatic > Freshwater > Lake | place: Democratic Republic of the Congo... | reverse complement strand
GTTTCAGTGTTTACTGATTTGTATGGACTGACCCAATCACTTGGAATCGCTCCTAAAAACTGGACATCTCCCTCTTTAGCGAAACTCGTTTTTCTTGGTATGATGTTGTTGACTACATCTTCAGGAATAGCGACTTGAAGAACTGCGGGATAATCATCAGGAGTACCTGACTTCTCAACCGACATTTTTGCCCAATACAACGCAGTTTTAGGATTTTTGGACAAGAAAACCCCGGGGCTCTCTGCACCCCACCCATAGCCGGCTCTTAAACCTGAGTCGAAGATACCAGGAAGGTTGCTACTTCTCGTGCCATGATATAGAATCATGGTTCTAATTATTGGTCAATCACCAATTATCTTGTCCACGATTCCGAGCTTGACGGCCTGTTCTGGCAGGAGATAGAAGTCGTGTCCGGATTTCATGATCTTCTCAATTTCCGCCTTAGAACCCTTTGTCTCACGGACGATCGCGTCCACCATCTGGTCCTGCATACGCTTGTGCTCCTTGGACTCGTTGATCACCTCGAACACATTACCTCCAACTCCACCGGAGATAGGATGGATCATCACTCGAGCGTTTCGTCCGATCATCCTCTTTCCCTTGGCACCAGTGGCGAGAAGAAGTACTCCTGCACTCATCACTTTTCCGAGGGCAATCGTGTGGACTGGGCATGGAAGGAACTTGATGGTATCGTAGAGGGTGAACATCTCGTCCACCGATCCGCCATATGTGGAGATCACGAGATGGATGGGTTTGTGGTTTTGCGATGCGAGGTGGAGTAGCTGAGCAACCACCAAGGATATGGACGCCTCATTCACTTCGCCATGGAGAACCACGAGACGCTGTGAATCCCCCATCGCGATGCCCATGGTTGTGGATGATTCATCGCTGTTACTCTTACTGTTGGCAACTCTCGCGGAGTTTGTAACTTGTCTTCCCATCACTCGTCTCCTTCGTTTGCACCGTAGATCTTGGAGATGAAGAGGTCTGACCCCTTGAACTCCTTCACGAAACCTGTGAGCTCCTTCATCTCTTCTACGTTCTCAAGCTCAAGGCCGAGGTAGTAGATAATGAGCCATCGTTGTCTATCATTGATTCCAAAGTGATTAATCTCACGAACTATCTCATGAGCCACTTTGTTGTCAGCAGCCAGTTTTTCAGACTCTAATTGTCCGTATATCTCAGACATGTTCACTCCGATGGTACTGCGACTTCTTCCCTAGAGAATGATTCTACTTTAAAGAAAGTCTCACTCATGATCCTAACATACTTTCCTTGTTTCGTACCAGCTTCTTCTTCTTGGGCGAGAATCACAAAATTTCCCCATTGTTTGTTCTCGAGTATGAATTGTGCCTGTTCCCAAGACGGAAGATCACAATTATTTCTTTCAAGAATATCCGAGAGATTTGGTGGTAGAGACGATTTAACGTCTTCTATCTTGACGATAGAACCCATGGCTTCTTTACCAGGAAGTATCTCTGAAGTGCAAATGTCTGTCACCTTGTGAATGATGCCGCAGTTGTTGCATTGAGAAAACTTACTCTTAACGTTATCGTCTTCACCAATGACAGAAAAAACTATAAATCTATGAACAGGGGGATCGACTATCCCCTTGTATTGGGGCAAAACACACCGACACTTTATCAGGTGTTTTTGACCTCTCATGCAATATGCTTTTTTATGGTATTTTGAAACACAACGACGGCCTTCTGGTATCCTTCTTCAAAGGATACATCCAATATCCGCATGACTTCTTTAAGTTGATTTTCTGTTAAAGAAATCTTTTTTTCGTGAAGAGAAGTCGCAAGGTTTGAATTGGCAGTATCTCTTGCGCTGTTAACTAGAATCTTTGCGTCTCGTGCAATTTTGTCTATCGTGTTCATGAGTTCAACCTAATGTTTGCTGCGTCAAAGTAAATGGTACCGCATGTTAGATGAGTGATTTTCAAAAGAATCGAAAAAAAGCTTTGCATATCGAACTGGTTTGTAGTCATTTTTTAACATAGAAGTTATCATTCGTATGCCTTCATCAAGTTGCTGGTAGGTAGAGAAATAATTCACTCCATCAGGAATTCCTACTTCTATGTTTTTTGAAGACAATGACTTAATTCTCTTGACGAGAAACTCACCAATTTCTTGTCGTTCTGACAATTTTTGTTTCAAATTAATGATGTGCTCGGCAACTCTTTTCTTTGCGGTGCTATTGATCAACTTGATATTTCCATCGTTAACCAAACAGCTCTGCACATGCCCCAACTGTGAATAGTTAAGTGAAGATATTAGTTGTCCTTTTGTGCTGGAAATGACATCACAACCAGAAACGATTGCCAGATCAACTAGGACGTTGACCGACTCTAAGTCGTATGGGACGACGAACGGGAAAACTAACATGGTTTTCCTATCATTATTCACCTTGATAGTGTGAACTACTTCTTCAGAAAAACCTCTTACAAAGAGCAAGCAAGGAGTCTTGTTCTCAGACAAGCTTGTAAAAAGATGGTGCAATTCAGAGACATTTTCAACGTAACCATCAATGCATGCGACCTTACATGAACCAAGTAATGTTGGTGGTGTTTTTACTTGAGGTATCGAGTTAAAATTGTAACCTTCTGTTAGCTCTATGTAGGACTGTCTCTCTGATTTTCTAATGGAGATATTTGAAGTTGATGAAGACATGTCGACGATACTGAACAGCATCTGAAGGACGTCTTTTGAAAAGCGAGCTGCCGTCAGTACTTCTTTTACGTCTTTTCTAGACTTGCACAAGACCTCTGCGTCTTTTATTTCTTCGCAACACACCAGTTTAAGAAACAGTTTACCAGCACCGGGGCAAGTTTTTTCGGCGATCAGAGCAGTTGAAAGAACATGCTCATATTCGGCCTGTAATTTGCAAGGAGGTTTGATGCTGAAAAGATGCTGCATGCCTCTTTTCGTTTTCGTGTAAGGATCAAGAGAAAAACCAACGTCTATGTTGGCCAGAATGTAGTTTCTAACTTCTTGAGATAATGACACACCACATCATACAACTACTATCTAAATTTGTTTTCTATCCACTTCACAGATAAAGTTATGCATGCTCCGCCAAATGCGACGAGAAACCATTTGAGAACCGACCAGACATTGTTTTTATTCCTAGTCAAATCACCGACCGATTTCTCTAACTCAAATATCTTCTTCTTGTTGTCTGACGACGATGTGTCGTCTTCTTTCATCTCACGCCATATTTGTAATTCAGAAACGTCTTGTACAACTTCATTGATTTTGTTGGTATTCTCAAGTTTGTATTCACCTAACTTGGAGAATATTCCTTCGCTGGGATCGTATATCGCGTCATGTATCTTATCGACCTTTGAAACCAATTGACCTTGGCTTTGTTCGATCTTGTCGATTTTGTAGAGAAGAGTGTCGAACCCTCCATTCAGGGCAGCACTGCTGTTCAACTTCTTGTTGATCTCATCAAGAGCGATCGCTTTACTTCTCACTGACACCGGGCCGGATTTCGAGATGACTCTTTTCTTCATATACATTTCTCCAGTAATCAGTACTTTGAAATTACCATTAAATAGACAATTTCTAGAAAAGATCAAATATGAAATTTAGTGAACAGGTATTTGTTAATCCAAATAGGCTGATAAATGAACAAGCACAGATAATATTTGTCGCTGATCTATTTGAAGAAGATTATGCTGGAGGTGCAGAGATGACGTCAGAAGCACTCATCCAAGCATCCCCTTACGTTGTGCAAAAATTGCACTCTAAAGACGTCAATCTTGCAACGTTGCAACAGGGAAAAGAAAAGTACTGGGTTTTCGGCAATTTCTCGCAGATGAACCTCGAGTTGATACCCACCATCGTGGCAAACTTGAAATACTCGATACTTGAGTACGACTACAAGTATTGCAGCTTCAGATCCCCAGAAAAGCACCTCGCATTAACAAAAGCAAAGTGTAACTGCGAAGACCAGCTGAATGGTAAGTTGGTTTCTGCTTTTTACTACGGATCCAAATCTTTATGGTGGATGTCAGAGAAGCAGAAAGACAAGTATCTCACGTTGTTTCCATTTTTATCCGAAAAAGATAATGTTGTTCTGTCCTCAGTATTTTCTAAAAATACTCTGGGCAGACTCAAGACCCTCAAGAACAGTCTCAAAGATGAAGAACGTAAGGGTTGGATTGTTCTGGGTTCTCAGTCGTGGGTAAAAGGATTTGAGACAGCGAAGAAGTGGTGTGAAGACAATGGGAAAGAATACGATGTTGTTTGGAATGTTCCTTACGATCAACTCCTAGCGAAGCTCGCTTCCTCAGAAGGTTTCGTATATCTTCCTGCGGGGGCTGACACGTGTCCTCGAATGGTGATTGAGGCGAAGCTTCTCGGTTGTAAGCTTGAGTTGAATGAGTATGTACAACACAAGGATGAAGAGTGGTTTGCAACCGACGATCTACAGTCTATTCACGACTATCTCTTCACAGCACCTGAACTGTTTTGGAAAGCTATTAGGATTGCGATGGAGAAGAAACCTACCATATCAGGTTACACTACCACATATAACTGCGTGAAGCAGGGATATCCGTACTTAAAAGCAATTGAATCAATGCTTCAGTTTTGTGATGAAGTATGTGTTGTCGATGGAGGCAGCACGGATGGAACTTGGGAAGCACTTAACGATATCAAAGATTCAAGAGTCAAACTGAAACAAGTGGTGAGAGACTGGTCCCACCCAAGGCATGCTGTTTTTGATGGAATGCAAAAAGCAGAAGCTCGAGCGATGTGTAAGAGCGAGTATTGTTGGCAAATGGATTCCGACGAAATCGTGCATGAGTCAGACGCTACGAAAGTTCTAGAACTTTGTTCTAAGATGCCAAAGAACATTGACATAATATCTTTGCCTGTCATTGAATATTGGGGATCACTTGAAAAAGTAAGATTAGACATTCAACCATGGAAGTGGAGACTTAGCAGGAATGCATCGTACATAACCCATGGAATTCCCGCATCTTTAAGAAGGCATGATGAGTTGGGTCTCTATGCCGCTCCTGGCACAGACGGTTGTGATATGATACACACAGTGTCCGGAGAGCCCATAGGACATGTGACGTTTCACAACAACGAAACTGAGTACATGCGCCAAGCCGCGGCTTCCGGTAACAAAGATGCAATTGCTGCCTACGAAAATTGGTTCAACCAAGTCATAGAAGCATTACCAGGCGTACATCACTACTCTTGGCACGACATCGCAAGGAAGATGAGACTGTACAGAGACTACTGGACACGTCACTGGAATTCACTATACAATTCTGATCTTAAAGACACTGCCGAATCGAACATGATGTTTGATCTTCCTTGGTCTCAAGTTACGGAAGAGATGATAGAAATTCGAGCTGGCGAACTGGCGCAAAGAACCGGTGGATGGGTGTGGCATAGGAAGTGGGATGGTACCACCTTGCCACATATCAGCGTCAGACGTTCTCAACCAAAGATAATGGAAGAAGAATGAAGGGAATAATACTCACCGGAGGCACAGGAAGCAGACTGATGCCATTGACACGTGTGACCAACAAGTGTTTGCTTCCTGTGGGTAGAAAACCTCTAATATGTCATTGTTTGGATATTCTGACTCAATCTGGTATCGAAGACATCATGCTGGTGACTGGGCCCGAGCATATGGGTCAAGTTATATCTTTGCTGGGTTCAGGTGCCGAATATTCGTGTCAGTTAACATATAAAGTTCAAGACAAAGCTGACGGAATCGCCGCGGCCTTAAAACTGTGTTCTAATTTTGCGAGAGACGAAAGATTTTCTGTATTGCTTGGTGACAATGTTTTTGAAAACAAAGAAGAACTATCGTCAGAAATAAAGAAATTCACGTCTTCCGGAGACGAATACAAACTTTTCACGAAGAAAGTGGTCGATCCTCATAGATTTGGTGTCGCTGTTTACGATAACGAAAAGCTAATAGACATAGTTGAAAAACCTAAAGTACCACCTTCGGATCAAGCAATATTAGGACTTTACTGCTACACATCGACAGTTTTCGATGTTATAAAAGACTTGAAGCCTTCTGCACGTGGTGAATATGAAATAAGTGATGTCAACTCTCACATGGTCAAAAATTCACGTGGAAGTCACTACGAAGTAAAAGGTGGATGGGTAGATGCTGGCACCCATGAATCTTACAGAAAAGCCAACAAGATGATGTGGAATGTAGAATGAAAGTTTTTATCGGATCTGGAAAAGTAGCAACTGTTCTTCGTGAAGATGGAGACCTGTGTATCCCCCACAGTGAAATAGAAGTGAAAGACAAGACTTCTATTTTGGAATCATTAAGAAAGATTCCTAAAGACGCCGTAATAGTCAACACAGCTTCCAAGATTAATCTAGAGTGGTGCGAAGAGAACAAGCAAGAAGCTACGGAAGTAAATTTCAAAGGTGCTGTTAATGTCGCTGAAATTTGCGCCGAGCTAGGACGTCATCTAGTCCACATCAGTAGTGGTTGTATTTTTGATGGAATGGAATCAGGAAAAGAGTACACCGAAGATGACGAACCGACACCAGCTGCTTGGTACACAATCACGAAAACAGAAGCTGATAAAGCGTTGTTAAAATTAGGATATCAGAAAATAACGATCGTCCGTCCACGACAGTTAGTGTCTGCAGTTAAAAATCCTACCAATATGTTAACAAAATTCCTGACATTGAGGGGTGGACATTTCATACAATCAAGAAATTCCATGACTTGCATAGAAGACATGGGAGTGATGATAGACAACCTGATCTCGAAAAACAAATACGGTGTCTACAACATTGCAAACACCGGACACATTAGTCCTTTTGAGATCGCTTCTTTATTGAAAGAAATGCAAGATCCAGAAATGAAAGTCGAGTCTATTGCATACACCGATTACATTAAGCTATTAAAAGTAAAGAGGGTCAACACTCTCTTGAGCATCGAAAAGTACATAAGAGATACAGGTCACACACCACGTTCAGCAATTGATGCCGCGACTTGGTGCATAAAAAATTATGGAAACTCTCGCTCATGAAAGTTTTAGTAACCGGTGGTGCAGGTTTCATAGGAGGTCATGCGATAGAGCACTTCACTTCATGCGGAGACGAAGTGATAAATGTCGACAAATTGACGTATGCAGCTTCTTCAAGTAAATTGAATCTGTGCAGATTTGTCAAGCTAGATGTCAGCGATAGGCAGGAATTCCAAAAATTACTTTCAGAAGTTTCACCAGATTACGTAGTACATTTTGCTGCTGAAACTCATGTTGACAATTCTATCAAATCATACGAAGACTTTGTAAAAAGCAATGTAGAAGGTGCTGCATCGGTAGCCCTCGCATGCAGCAATTTAGGCATCAAACTGTGTCACATTTCAACCGATGAAGTGTATGGGCCTGCAGGAGATGAGCCTTTTAGCGAAGAAGACAGACTTAATCCAATGAATCCTTATTCTGCGACCAAGGCTGCAGGAGACATGTTGGTGAAGTCGTTTCACAACACGTACAAACTTCAGTATGTGATCGTGAGGCCGTCCAACAATTATGGTCCTCATCAACATCAGGAAAAGTTCATACCAAAACTTCTAAAGTCTATACAAGAGGGAAATAAATTTCCTTTGTATGGTAACGGATCGCAAGTTAGAGAATGGACCTACGTCAAGGACACAGTCGCAATAATAAGGAAATTACTGCTTGAAGAAAAAGATTGGTGTTCTACATACAATGTTACTTCAAATATTTCGATGACTAACAATGAAGTAATAGAAGCTGTTTTGAAGTTGCATCATAAAAACATTACTAGAGATGAAATTATAGAACACGTCATTGATAGAAAAGGACACGACAAGAAATACAGCATAACTGCAGAAAAAATTCACCGTGTTGTTCAACACACGTATGTTGATTTCGTGTCAGGAATGCAGGAGATCCTAGATGGAGAATAAGTTTGTATTCGTAGCTCCAATGTTCAATGCTGCAAATACACTGGCACGTATGCTGCATTCCATTTGTGGACAATCTTACGAAAATTGGCATTTAATTCTCATCGACGATGTTTCTGATGAGAAAAATAGAGAGACAGAAAAAAGCTTACTGTCCAAATTTTGTGACATCGCGCCGGGCAAGATACAAGTGATATGGAACGAAAAGAAAGAATGGGAAGTATCGAACGTCTTAAAAGGAATTGCTAGGTGTGATGATTCTGATATAATCTGCAGAATAGATGCCGACGACTGGTTGACTGATCTTGATTGCTTGGCGATATTAAATCATGCTTACAATAATTCAAGTTGTGACATCGCATGGACTGCACATCGATGGAGTTTCTCTGATAAAAATATAAGTGGGCCAATGGCCAATGGTGTAGATCCGTACAAGCATCCCTGGGTTTCAAGTCATTTAAAGACGTTTCGTAAAAGCTTGCTGAACGGTGTCAAAGACGAGAACTACAGAGGTGAGGATGGAGAGTACATAAAGCGAGCAGGTGATCAGGCGATATACCTGCCTGCATTGAGAAACTCTAACAACAGGCTCTTCGTCCCCAGGGTCATGTATCATTACACGATAAAAGATATTCCAGAAACATATCAGACTAATGATGCTATATTTCAGAGAGATGAAGCAGTTTTTCTAAGGAAAAGAGGATATGTCGAATGAATAAAATGCATGAAACTTTAAGCAAGCTACTCACGGATAGACTGCAAAGAAGAGTCGATCAGAAGTTTGACAAGGCTGCATGCATGGAAATTTATGGAGACATCTTCTACACTCTTTCTGAGATCATAAAAGAGTCACAAACTCCTCTCAGCAATGAAGCTGTCAATATGCTCTCGCAGATGTATTACGATGCTGTAACTGTCAATGGTAATCAAGAACTTGACCCTACCATTTTCACAAAGAGGGCAAAGACGGAAGAAATACCTACACATGAGTTGGCTCTCATGGCGACCATGATGAACGGTACGCCTTTCGGCGACTTCTTCATAGAAGCTGTGAAAAGAAGATCATGATAGTACATTTTGACAATGTTAATCTGAATTCTCGTTCCGGACCAAATAGTTTTGCAAAGAGATTGAAATTAGAGCTTGAAAAGCTTGGTCATGGTGTTGTAGAGAAACCTAACAATGCAGATGTTTCTTTGGTTTTCATAGAACCTTCAGGTTTTTCTTTAGCAAAAAAAGTTGTACAAAGACTCGATGGAATCTGGTTTGCTCCTCACGAGTTTGAAGCAAACAACGCCAACATAAAACTACTTTATCAAAGATCAGATCACATAATTTGGCAATCAAACTTTGACAAAAATATGGTCACCAAATGGTGGGGACATCCTAAAGCAGGAACTGTCGTTGTTAACGGTGTGTCATTCGATGCCTACCTAGACGACAATAAGCTGAAAGAGCAACTAGACTTACTTAAGGCTAGGCATGAAAAAATTTTTGTGTCTTCGGCTAACTGGCATCCGCAAAAAAGATTGCAAGAAAACTTAAAATTCTTCAAATGCTTAAAGAAGAAGTACCCAACTGCATGTCTAATAGTCATGGGAAGCAATCCGACATTGCAACGTGAAGAAGATGTTTACTTGACAGGCAACATAACTCATGATCACAGCATGCAAATAATGAAGAGCAGCGACTGGATGTTACACTTGGCGTGGCTAGATCACTGCCCCAACACAGTTGTAGAAGCCCTTTCATGCAAGGTACCAGTCGTCTGCTCAGAAGACGGTGGCACTAAAGAGCTAGTGCAGAATTACGGATTGGTGCTAAAAGAAAAAGTACCTTACAATTATCAACTAACCAATTACGAAAATCCGCCACAATTAGAAATTACAGAGATGGATTTACCTAATATCGAAAGTTTAGGTGCACCACCAGATGTATCCATAACAACAGCAGCGAGAAAATATCTACAAGTTTTTGAGAGCTTAAAATGAACAAGGTATTTGTCTTACCACCAGGTGAAAAATGGATAGTAGATCGATTTGTCCATGAATGGAATCAAGACAATCGAGACATGTCTGTTCTTGACCCAAGAGAAGCCGACGTCATATGGCTGTTGGCTGACTGGTGCTGGAGGCAGCTTCCGCAACAGTTTTTGATTTCAAAGAAAGTCATAACTTCTGTTCATCACATAGTTCCTGAAAAATTTGGTAATCAAGAAGTGCATGACTTTTTGGAGAGAGATCGTGTAACAACAGCATACCACGTCTACAATAAGTCGACTCACGATTTTATTAGAAAATTGACTCATAAACCGATACATGAAATAAAGTACTGGGCAAATCAAAACATCTGGAAAGACTCCGGTGACAAGAGTTTCTTAAGAGAAAAATACAAGATACCTCTCAATAAGTTTGTCATAGGTTCTTTTCAGAGAGACACAGAAGGTCATGATTTAATTTCACCAAAATTAGAGAAAGGACCTGATCTATTGGCTGACTTCATAGTAAAAACTTATGAAAACAGAAAAGATACTTTCGTTGTTTTGGCAGGCTGGAGACGACAGTACATCATCAAACGTTTGCAGGACAGAGGTATTCCATTCACTTATTTTGAGAGACCTGAACATAATGTCATTAACGATTTGTACCAGTGCCTAGACTTATACCCTGTGACAGCAAGGACCGAAGGAGGCCCACAATCTTTAATAGAATGTGGATTGCTAAACGTGCCTGTTGTATCTCGAGATGTTGGTATAGCAAGTCAAGTTTTGACACCCAGCTCTATAAATGACGACGTTTATTTGGCCACCCCATCTATTCCCAACATAGAGGAGTGGAAGTTACCGATGGGTTATTTAGGATACAGAAAATTGATACAGGAACTTTGAATTTTCTATAATCTTCACTATGAAGATAGCAGGCATTTGGTCAGGGCATGATTGCTCCTACTGTGTTTTAGAAGATGGAATTCCATTAGTTCACGCAGAGCTAGAGAGATACAACAGGGAAAAGTCGCCTGCAGGTGATGCAGCTTCTTTTATGTTTGATAGATCCCAAGAGCATGTTGAAGACATACAGCACGTTGCCTCCGTTCATCCTGTAAAAAAGACGAAGCAGCACGAAGCTTCTTACAAAAAGTTACAAGATATAACCACTAAAAACGGCGGAAAGATTCATTTCTTTTCACATCATAAAGCACACGCAGCGAATGCTTTCTACTCAAGCAACTTAAAAGATGCTGTGGTCATCACCATAGACGGTGGTGGTGTAGAAGATGAAAATGGTGGCGAAACTGCATGTACAATTTGGCATGGTGATGGCATAGACATGAAGCATGTCGTGAGCTATAAACCATATGAAATAAACATTGGTGGTGTTTGGACACGAATTACTCGTTACATTTTCAAGTTGCAAAACGGATGGCCTCTTGGAGGAGAAGAGGGAACCGTGATGGCCATGGCTGCCTTCGGAGATTCTAAAAAATACTTTAATGATTTTTGGAGAATGTTGACGGTCGATATATTGCCATCTAGCGTGAAACCTAAAGATCAACCACCAGGTGCAACATCTGATAAGGATCCTCAGCATCCATACCTAGAACCATGGGCGGCCATAGCAAGAAAATCAGAACAAGACCAATTTGATCTTGCAGCAAGTTTACAGGCTGCCACAGAAGAACTCTTGAAGAGATTAATAGAATCGGCGTTGAATAAAGTTCCTTCAAGAAATATCTGTATATCAGGCGGGGTTTCGCTCAACTCCGTCGCAATGGGTAAAATTAAGTCATGGTTTCCTGACAGAATAGATGAGATATACATTCCTCCTGTACCTTATGATGGAGGTCTTGCGCTAGGTGCTGCACAACTGGTATGGCATGAAGTCTTAAGAAATCCAAGAGTTGCTTGGAATAAAAACTCGTCTCCGTATCTTGGAGAGACTTGGTCGAAGAGTCACTTTGATGAAGTTGTTGCAAGATATGAAGTTGTTGTAGAAGAATGTTCCACTGAAGAACTAACCGACCTGCTCGCCGCTGCAAACATAGTTGCAGTTTTTAACGGAAAGAGCGAATCAGGGCGGAGAGCATTAGGTAACAGAAGCATTCTTGCCGACCCAAGAAATCCAGATACAAAAGATATAATCAATCAAAAAGTGAAACATAGAAAGTGGTATAGACCTTTTGCTCCATCGATACTGGAATCAGAAGTTTCAGAATGGTTTAAGGAGTATCAAGAGAGTCCTTACATGCAGTTCGTATTAAACTTTAAAGATGAAAAGAAACATCTTGTTCCTGCAGTGGTACATCAAGACGGTACTGCAAGATTGCAAACTGTTAGGAGAGAAGATAACCCTTGGTATCATGATTTCCTAACGAAATGGTACGCCAAGACAGGTGTGCCTATTATTCTAAACACGAGCTTCAACGATAGAGAACCTATATGTGAAAATGTAGAACACTCTATAAAGTGTTTCTTGGGAACGAGGATAGATTATCTGTATTTCCCGGAATTCTCTCTAATCTTAAAGAGAAAATGAAAGTATT
>Ga0172373_10009040_pt1 | contig 12487 bp, 8 predicted proteins | sample Lak10m_2_FD_114546 | JGI IMG/M metagenome (GOLD analysis project Ga0172373, IMG submission 114546) | Freshwater microbial communities from Kabuno Bay, South-Kivu, Congo - kab_092012_10m | ecosystem: Environmental > Aquatic > Freshwater > Lake | place: Democratic Republic of the Congo: South-Kivu... | reverse complement strand
CCAAGAATTTTGATAATAAAATAGCATTACGAGAAACCGGCTTTGTCAGTAATAACCTAATGGTACCCATAGCAGATTCTCCTGAAATTAAATCGCCAGTAACAAATGCTATTAGTAAAGGAACGTGAATAATAAGCATTTGAATGATAATATACGCAATTAAATTCCCATTTAAAATTTCGCCCTCAAAACTCAAAGATTGTTCAAATTGTCCGGTGATGAGTGAAATATAAAAAGCTCCGTCAAGTTTTAATGCAAACAAGATGATTGCAATAATGATAATAATACCAGCTATACCGATGTAGCTTCTGGGTTTTAAGGCAATTTTAATTAGTTCGTTGTATGTACTTTTTAAAATCATTATGAATTAATTAATCGTAAGAAATAATCTTCTAGTTTTCGTTTTGTTTCTATCAATGAAACACCAATGTTGTTTTTACAGAATAGTTTATTTAAAGTAGGAATCGAGTCAAAAGAAGTATGAATAAATAAATCGTCTTCACTTGATTTTATAACACATGGAGCGAATTCGGGTTCAGATTTTAATACCTGAATGGCTTTTGATAAATTGTCGAGCTTAAAATGAACGATGATTTCTTGTTCGTTTAATAAATCAGATACCTTACCTTGTACAATACTCTTACCCTTGTTAATGATAATCATTCTGTTAGCAATCAATTCGATTTCAGATAAGATGTGTGATGAAATAATGACCGTTTTTTTCTTTTCTGTTTTGAGTTGTATAATTAAATTTCTAATATCAATAATACCTTGCGGATCTAACCCTGTGGTTGGTTCATCTAAAATTATTAGTTCAGGATCGTTTAGTAATGTTTGTGCAATCCCTAATCGTTGTTTCATTCCATGAGAAAAACCACTTACTTTGTCATTTTCTCGACCAGATAGCCCTACAAATTCTATTAATTCACTAATTTTTGATTGATTGATATTTTTGCCTGATATACGGGCAAATAATTCCAGATTTTTTTTAGCGGATAAAAATTTATAAAAATCGGGCTTTTCTACAATGCAACCAATTTTTGATAAGATTTCATCTCTATTGTGTTGAAGCGATTTGCCAAAAAGGTTAATACAACCACTGGTAGGTGAAATTAAAGACAGAATGGTTCGAATAGTTGTGCTTTTGCCAGCACCGTTTGGTCCTAAAAAGCCAAATACATCATTTTGGTAGACATCAAAACTAACATCTTTAACTGCTGAAAAACTTCCATAGTTTTTTACTAAATTTTTAACTTCTACGATTTTATAATCAGTCATCGAAAATCCTAACGAATAAAAGACTGATTTGTTCAAATTTTAGAACAATAAATACTGATTTGCCCTTAATTTTTAAGCTCAGTTGCTTGAAAAAACTTTATCTAATTTTACTGCCAATACAGATTGATTTATAGTACCAATAAATAAGGTGTCCTCTATTATTTCTAAACTTGTTGCATAATGATTTTTGATTTCTGTCCATGTTTTTCCCTCATCTTTAGATAAAAATATATTTTCATAAGAACGGATCGCAATGTATTTTGATGAAGCGGCTATTTCATTTATTTCTGGATGTTTTTTTATTAATTCCCATTTAGTCTCATTTTCTCTAGTAACAAATAAACCAATATTCGTTACAGCATATATTAGATTCTCCTTTTTTAATTTATATTTTACATCACTTTCCCGAAAATTTTTTTCGTTTTCTTTTAGGTTTTTAAGTTCTAGGGTGAACTTTTCTTTTCTAGGAACGAATGAAAAATTTTCTTCAACATTTTTTAGGAATAGCCATTTATTCTCTGACTCATCTAAGTACATTAATTTTTTTTGTTGAAAAAGTGAAAAAATAGTATCGTTTTGGTTAAATATATTATTGTCATATTCTGATTCTAATCCTTCGTTGCAAGGTCTCCAAGTTTTTGCATTGTCAGTGGACTTGTAAATACCATTTCTAGTTTCTAAATAAATATTATTATTTTTATCGCTAACGGTTATGTTCTGAATATATTTATTTTTTAGTCCATTATTTAAAGGTTTCCAGGTTTTTCCAGAATTATTTGAGTGTAGTAATCTTTTATCAGTATTTGCTATGTTCAGAAATGTTTTATGAGTACTTAATGTCAGTAAATTTTTATTTGATGACGCAAATGAAATTATGTCTTCTTGTTCCATATTTACTTCTTCTTTTATTGAATTATTTATTTTTTGACTCTTATTTTCTGAAGTAGCTAATTGAATTTTTTTACTCCATGTTTTTCCAAAGTCTTCCGAATAATAATAGCCCCGACCATTAATATTTAAAAAAACAATATGATCCTTTAATTTAAATTCAGTAACTTGAATTTGTTCGGGTAAATTTGTGAATATTCTATTCCAAGTAAGCCCCTCGTCAAACGAAGCATAAAGTTTACTAATGTATTTAATATCTCTGTATTTGGCGTATTCATCAGTAGTATCGATAGGTCTATCTATTGTGTCTAGTTCGAACGTATTAATGAGAATGCTTTTAGGAGTAACAAAGGATTTATAAATTGATTTACCGTCAATTCCATGATTAATCGATTTCCATGTGAAACCATTGTCGGCAGATTCATAAATGCCTACTGTATTTAATTTATCTTCTTGCATTTTTTCTAAGTAACCATAGCTATATTGAACATCAAAGTACTTTATTTGAGGTGTAAGGATTTGAATGGTGGCATATAATTTTTTACTGTTTGAATGTAATTCTTTAATAATTCCGGAAGGTAAGCCTGTTGTTTGTCGTTGAGTCCATGAATTTCCATTATTTGATGAAATATAAAGCCCTTTGGATGTACATGCAAAGTAGTTTTTTTGATGTTTTAAAATTTGATGAATATTCTCATTAGGAGGTATTCCGTTGTTGATTAATTTCCAGGATTTACCTTTATTTATGGACATAAATGTGCCAATGTAGCCTTCTTTGCTAGTAACACCCTCAAATATTTTGTCTTCACAAGTTACCTGATTCCAACTTCTGTTCCATGAATATGTTGTATGGATTGGTAATCCATCATAAGAATTTTTGTGGTCAATGATTTTCCAATCTTTCCCATTATTTTTCGACATGGTTTTTAAGTTATCAAAATCAACCAAAATTTTATGTTTATGGATTTTAAAGAATTTAATAAGATTATTTTCTTCATAACTAACTTGTTCATCTGGAATAAATTTCCAGTTTAATCCCAGATCCGTAGAATAAAAAATATTTTGAATTTCATCTTGCGCAAAAATATTTTTGCCAATTATGTTTATATTACCACTTGTCCAATTAGAGAAATAATGAAGTCTTTCCCATGTTGTGCCTTCATCTTTTGAATGAAACATTCCCTCCGAAGTTCCAGCATAAAGAATATTGTTAATTGTTTTTATAAAACTTAAATATCCCATTTCAGGATGCTTATTTAATAATTTCCAAAGATTTTCATTATTTGAAAATTTAAAAATGCCATTAGTAGTTAATGCAAATACACTATTATTTGATGCTGTTAAGGAAGTGACTGTTTGGTTAATTAAGCCTTTATTCATTTTTATCCAAGTTTTTCCGCCATCATCAGACCTTAATACTCCATAAGAATTAAGTGTATCGTAGCCCTCATCGTTCCTTTCATTAGTTAGTTCGTGTTTTACGTGTTTACCTGATAGAGTAATAAAAAAGGATTGGTTATTTGATATTAATAAATTCGGTGAATAAACACTTGGGGTTATTTTATTTGCATAATAATTTATAGGCATCCAACTTGTACCATTATCATAAGAAACAAAAAGTCCTTTTGCAGTGTTAATTAAAACTGCATTTTCAGTTGTTGCTATTTGATAACTTTCATCTTTCAAATTATATTGGTTATAGTCCAATTCTTTTATTGAGTCGTTGTAAATTTTAATCAGCTCCCATGTTTCTCCTAAATTTTTTGAGATAAAAGCCTTTCTAAAATGATTATAGTAAAAACCATATCCAAAATCATAACCTATAGCGAAGAGGTTTTTACCACTCACTGCCATTGAGTAAATTTGTTTGATAGGTAGATTGCTATTAGATGATATCCAGGTTTTGCCATTGTTTTCAGATCGATAAATGCCTTCATTTACCGTTCCAGCAAACAGATGATTTCCTAATTTGACAAAATTTGTTATTCGTAGTTCTTTTGTTTTATATATTTTATTTTTTTGTTCGGTTGAGTTTATCCATGACTCTCCTTCATCTTGTGAAATGTACAGACTATCGTATTCCTTTTTAAAAGAATTATTCTTAGTTATAATTGCATACAAAGAATTATTATTTGCCTTTAAAGATTTAAGAATTGCTTCTGAGGGAAATTTTATATTTTTTGGTGTACTCCACGTTTTACCTCCATCTTTTGAATAGGACACACCATCTTTTGTAACATCAGAATATAAATCGGTAGAATCTGAAAACGCTGCAAACATTCCTGCTTTTGAAAGAGCTATTTTTTTAATAATTCCCTTCTTATTGGGTAAAACACTATCCCAATTATTCCCCTTGTCTCTTGAGTGATATAATTTTTTCTCAGAGGAAACATATACTATGTCGTCATTCGCCGCAATGGCAAATAATTTTTTATCTTTAAAAGGAGTGTTTAATTCATCCCATGTAACACCTAAATCTTTCGTCCTGTATAATTTATCACCAAGTACGAATATTGTTCTATTTTCCGCTGCTATTGAATGGATGCTTTCTTGGTTTGGTATACCTGATTGAATTATTTGCCATGATTTGCCATCGTCTGAAGAAATATAATAATGGGAATCAGAAGAATATCTTGAATTATTGGTTGCACGTATAAAAATATTTTTCCCAGAAGATTCAAGACTAGTTATAGATTTGAAAGGATGAATGCAGTTTGTCCAAGTTGTTCCGTTATCTTTGGAAATAAAAAGACTGTCATAATTTGCCGCAAATATAGTTGTTTTGTTGGCGGCCATTAGCCGAGTATTTTTATTTGATAAACTAGTGTTTTTTTGCCAATCGATGCCTTCATTTTTTGATGTATAAATATCCCTATCATCAGATATCAGAAAACATGAGTCAGTTCGAACAGCATTTTTAATTTCAAAATTTTGAAGAGAAATTTTTTTTGTTTTCACTTCTAATTCTTCTTTATTCCAGCTCTTTCCTAATGCAGTTGTAAAATAATTACCTTTACTGGTATTAAGGATTATATAATTCTCTTTACGATGAAAATAGTTGTATTTGGATTTTTCTAATCCATTATCAAATGATTGAAAGGAATCACCTCTATTAATAGAGCGAAATATCTCAAGAGAATCGGTAATAATAAATATGACGCTATCTCCATCAGTAATAACATTCTTAATTGAATTTTTTGTAGGTAATACCTTGCTTAAATCTTCCCAATTTGTTCCACCATCATTTGAACGCAATAAATTAGCATTTTTGTTTAATACATAAATTAGATTATCAGCAAGAGAAAAATACATAAGATCTTCTTGTACTTTTGTCCACTTTTTGTTTTCATAAACTAACATATCTTTAAAATTTTTAACACAAATTAATTTGTTATTGATGTTTTTTAAATCGTCTATACTAGCGTGGTTTAAATTTTTTATCACATATTCCCATTTAATATTATTATAAGGTGAACGCATCAGCCCTTTGGAAGAATTGTAAAAAATAAAATTTCCCATTTTATATATAGGTATTTTAGTAACTTCATCATAATCTCCCTCAGGTGTAATTTTTTTCCAAGTTTTCATATTATCTTCTGATTGATATAGTTCTCCCTCAAAATCACTTATAAAAAAAATGTTTTTATAAGTTAGAAAACAATTTGGCTCTATTGGTAATTTATCAATTTTTTTCCAGGTTAATCCGTAATTGCATGTGAAAAAGTAATTAATTTTATCAATTTCATCTTTGTTATTTACAAATGCGATAGCAAAACTACTATCAACTAATAAATTAGAAACTTGAAGTAAATCTTTTGTAATAGTAAATGGATTCCACGTTTTACCATCATTTTCAGTAAAGAGAGTTGTTTTATCCATGTAGTGAATTTTGCGATAAATGGTGTCTTTTTTAAGTTTGTATTTAATTTCATGACCATTTTCATCAAATTTTGTTGCTTTTGTTCCAGCAGGAATTAAACTTTCAATTTTATCAGTTACGCTTCCATACCCATTAAATATTAGTTTGTTTTTCCAGTATATTATATGGTCTACAAGGTTAATACAGCTACCATAGGTCGTATCAGTATATAATTCCCATTTATCATCTTCGTTTAAAAAATGTATACCATACTCGTTTCCCGCAAGAATTTTATGATTGTATGAATTCAAAATATAAATAGAATTTAGTTTATCTATTTCTTGGTCAGCATTGTCAAGATTTGTATAAATATTAGATTTGTAGTTATTTTGTTTTAGTGGGGTTGGGGCAACCTTCTTATCAAGAGGTTCCCATGTTTTACCTTGATTGATAGTATGGTAAACTTGAAGTGAATTATTTAAGGTGATAATTTTGTTTTGCTTGAATGCTAAGTATTCAATTTTACCTTGAACTTTAGCGTTAATAAATGCTTTCCATGTAGTGCCTTTATCAGAACTGGAATAAATATATTGGTTTTCGTCAGCCATGTTGTCAGAAAATACTGCGTAAATAGTGTCATTATTTGACACTAAATAATTTAATTTTCCACCGTAGGGTCCTATGTTATCAAAAATTTGCCCATATTGCTTAAATGGTAAAAAGAAATACGAAAGTAAAATCAGAATAAGATTAAGCCGTTTCATTTTTATTGATTTTTTTTAGTTAATATATTATTGTTTATAATAATGAGGTGATGCTATTCGTTATGTTCAAAATTAATGGTTTTTGTTTATTTGAGTATAGTATTCGCCAGCTATATCACCATATGAATAATTATTGAAATTATCTATTTTTCCACTTGGAAACAGTTTGATATTTCTCCATTTTTCTATTTCTGTTATGCTTTTCCAAAATCCAAGATTGTAGGCGGTAGCATAAAATGATACTTTATCTCTCTCAGAGGTAAAATTTAAAGTTGAAAAATATTTTTCAGCTATTTTATAATAACAACATAAGTAAAGGATTTGCCAATCCAATGTTTTGAGTCGATAAATCCTTGCCATTCGAATCAAATAATCACTTTCTGAATTAGCATGTTTGTATATAAATCGGTATTTATAAAAGGAGGTACTATCATTTTTAATCGTTTCTTCAATTTTTTCAGCAAATGAAGGCTTCATCTGAAATTTTCCAATTGAAAAATCTGAATATTCTTTCCCATAGCTGGTATATAAAAACTCAAGTGACCATGTTTCGAATTTGTCTTGGTAAACAGAATAACGCATACATTCAGGAAATACAATTGGCAGGAGCGTTTCAGTTTTTATATCAAATTTTTTGGCTATGCTATCTATCTTTCCACTAATGGATTGACAGAATAAATTCGCTTTATTGTATTCATTTTTGTATCGCTCTTTTATTGAAAAAAATGGTTGGCTAAATGAATTCAAACTTAATGCATGAAAACCAATTATAATGAACAGTTTAAAAGTAACACCCCTTTCTTTTATGCTTGTTTTTACCATGCTTTGTTAAATTTAAAATTTTTTTAGGCTCCTTAGTAACTACTTTAACAAATATATAAATAGTCCTTAAACGTTTATAAATCCTTCAAAGTGATTTTAATTCTATAAAGAAAAACAAGTATCTTGTTTCTTTATAATGAGTGAACAGCATAAATACATCGATGACCTGAATGCCTCAGCTTGGGAGGTCAAGAAAAAATCATTAGACCAAGCTTATCAATTGGCTCAAGATGCTCTTAATTTATCGGAAAAAAATAGTTATTTAAAGGGTAAAGCAGATGCGCATCGAACTTTAGGTTCATGCTTTTGGCTTTTGTCTGATTACGAGAAAGCTTTACTTCACTCTGATTTAGCTCAGAAAATTTATACCGAACTAAAAGAATGGGATGGTGTAGCCGACACCATCTCAGCTACCGGAGCAGTTTATGTTTATCTTAATGAAAATCAGAAACGACTTGCGTTAAATGAGTTATGTCTTGAATTGAGAAAAAGAACAGGAAATAGAGAAGGAGAGTTGGCGGCTATCAATAATCTGGGAGATACTTACATGTCTCTTCAAAATTGGGCAAAGGCCGAAGAACTTTTTCTAAGAGCTTTAACATTTAAGGATGTACCGGAAAGTAGTTTCATTATCATTTACCTTAATTTAGGAGAATTATATATATCGTGGAATAAAAAAGAAAAGGCTATTTCTTTTTTGGACAGAACTTTACGACTAGTTGAAAAATATGAGCAGCCTCGTTTTGGAAATGCAGCTTGTAGTATGTTGGCATCTATTTATCTTGAACAAAGTAAACCTAAAGAGGCCTACTTGTTATTAGAAAAAGGCCTCGAATATGCCAATATCATGGATGCCCCGGAGGATAAAGCTTTGATTTATAAATTATTGTCAGAGTTTCATGAGAAAAATGGTAATGCAGAACGCGCATTGCATTTTTTTAAATTGTTTTACGACAATAAAGAGAAAGTTTATAATCAGAATAATGCTAGAGAACTTCAAAAGAAACATTTACAATATCAAATAGAAAATGCAGAGCGCCATACTTTATTTGAAAAAGAAAAAAATGTTGAACTCAAAGCGGCTTATGATGAAATCTCTTCCCAACAAATTATTATCTCTCAAAAAAATAAAGATATCACCGATTCTATTCGATATGCGCGTCGAATACAAGAAGCTTTACTAACGCCACTATCTTATATTTCTGAACATTCAGGTATGGATTTTTGGTTGTATAATGAACCCAAGGATGTGGTTAGTGGAGATTTTTATTGGGCGCACAAACACCTTGAAAAAGATGATTTTTACATGTGTCTGGGAGATTGTACGGGCCATGGAGTACCTGGTGCATTTTTGAGTTTGTTAATGATTTCGTTTATGCATCAAGCTGTTTTATTGGAGAAAAAAACAGCTCCGAATCAAATTTTTGAATCTGTGCGCGTTTCCTTGTGGCGTAGTTTTGCCGGTATGAAACATGAGCACGAAGGGAAAGATGGTATGGATGTTATTCTTTGTTGTTTTGATTCGAAGTTAAAAACGGTTCGATTTGCTGCTGCAAATAATTCATTTTGGCTAATACGAACCATTCAATCTGATTCGGATTTTTTGACTTATGAACGCAACGGTAATGAGGTACAGGTAATACCAAAGTATTATCAGGTAGAAAGTAAAAAAGGATTTTATGAAATCAAACCGGATAAATTGCCGGTTAGTAATCAGAACATGGTACAATACTATAGTGAGTTTAAATTGAATGTTTTAACCGATGATGTATTGTATTTGTCTACCGATGGTATTGGTGACCAATTTGGTGGGCCAGAAGGGAAAAAGATGAAAATTCGCACTATACAAAAGTATTTGTTAGATATTTCTGTTCTTGATATGGAACAACAAAAAGAAAAGGTTGTTGATTATTTTACAGAATGGAAAGGAAAACATGAGCAGGTAGATGATGTTCTGATAGCCGGATTTAAAATACCATGATATTTAATTAATCAAACTTAGTAAGTGTATTATAAGCGTATTTTTCTACAAGTTATTATTTTTCTATTTGGGTCATTAGGCTCTAAAAATTATTTGTATTCTCAAGTGCTTTCTAATCCTGTTTCGGCGCTTAAAGAAAAGAGAGAATTTATCTATGGGATTGATAACCGAAGGACTCATATTAAAGAACACAGCACAATTATTTACGGAATATATGTAGGAATTGGTTTTGGAGGCAAGCTTAGATTAAAATCAGGAATTAGTGGCGTACCGTTTGAAAAGGGTAAATTTTTAGACGAACAAGGTTTAGTCAGAAAAAACAAACTTGTCTTTTTTAATCTCGGCGAGGAATTTGATTTTTTTATTCATCATAAATTCAGATTAACCACGTATTTGCAAAGTGGCATAGGGTATAATTTTTTTAGAAAGCTTGATAAATTTGATACTGAAATAGAAAAAGGAAACTATCTAATTATACCTATAGAGTTAGGGATGCATGCAAATTATGACATCTATACATGGCTAAGGTTTAAAGTAGGAGGAGGGTGGCGTTTGGTAGCTCCATATTATGCTAACGATTTAAGCGGTTATTATCTTAAACTAGGAATAGGTGTTGATGCAGAGCTATTATTTGAAGTTTTTAAAAATAAAAGAGTTCATCCCATTCTAATGAATTAAAGTTCATTTGATTACTAAACTTGTTTTAAGAAATTAAAAAACGTATAAACATTTTATATGAATGAAATAGAAAATTATATTCAGCAATTTCCTGAAGAGGTTCGAGAAATATTAACAAAAATCAGACAAATCATCAAGTTGAATGCTCCGGATGCGGAAGAAATTTTCTCTTATGGAATGCCGGGATATAAAACTAATAAAAAACCACTTATTTATTTTGCTGCATACAAAAAGCATATTGGGATATATGCTACACCATCCGGTCATGCTGCTTTTAAAGATGAGCTTTCACAATACAAACAAGGAAAGGGGTCGGTTCAATTTCCCATTAATCAACCATTTCCATTCGAACTTATTGAAAGGATGGTAAAATATAGAGTTGCCGAAAATAAATCCTTACATTAGTGAAAATAAAAAAATAAGGTTGAATTAAATTTTAAGAACATGAAAAATAGAAAAACGTTAGGGATATGTTTGTTAATGATGTTTTCGATAACCACATATTCTATGCAAATTTTTGTAAAAACACTTACCGGTAAAACCATTACGTTAGATGTGGAAGCAAGTGATATTATTGAAAATATAAAAGCTAAAATTGAGGATAAAGAAGGTATTGCGCCTTTTTGCCAAATTTTGATTTTTGCCGGAAAACAATTAGAAGATGGAAGAACGCTTGCCGATTACAATATTCAAAAAGAATCGACGTTGCATTTGGTTTTAAAGGTTTTTAAATATAAATATAGCATTTCTGATACGCTCATTCATGCTAATGATTCTTTTACAATCATCATAGCAGATTCTGTGTTTTCATCAGCGCCTAGTTCGTTAATTGCTATGCAAAGTGACAGCACACAGTTGCCTTCTTGGATTAATTTTAATCCTTCAAATAAAACATTTATCGGAGTATCGCCTGATGCAAATGCTTTAGAAATAGTTTTGTACGCTCAAAATTCTTGTAACAATACAAAATTTGCAACTGATACATTTAAAATAGTTACTCAAACGGTTACTAATATTGATGCGGATGTTGAAAATATGGATCGAATGTACCCAAACCCTGCAAAAGAATATTTGCATTTATACCGACGTAGGTATAACCACGAACAATTTTACATATACAATACCAATGGTATGCTAGTGAAAAAAGGAGAACTGACAACTACTGAAATTAATACTAGTGATTTGAACGAAGGAATGTACATTTTGAAAATAGAGAGTGATAATTCAGAGGTAACGAATACGAAATTTTTGAAACAATAGGTTCGCCATTTTTTTTTGAGAAATACATTTTTTCAATTAAAAATTTTAGTCTATGCATGCATTAATATTTAAAATAGTTGAACGTGCTTTGCGAACTATAGGACGAAAAACAGGGTTCACTTATAATGAAATCAATATCATTGTTTATTTTTTCTTAATTCCGTTTTCCTGGCTCATACTATTAGATGTTATTTTTGAATTCAATTATTTAAAAATGGCATTTGTTTTATTTACATTGGGCTTTATGGTAGGATGCCGCAATTTTCGTAAATATTCAGATTGGTTATTCTATAAATCAGCGTCTTTTTTAGATTACTTTAATCGTTTCGGCAGTAATTATAAAGCCACTTCGGTTTGGCTATGTGTGTCTTTACCAATTCTTATTTATGGAGTATTAATCTATTTTGTTTTAAAATAAAGATGAAAATAATACATTGAGATGTTAATCTCAATGTATTATTTCTTCTAATGATTTAACGAATTGTCATTTATTTTCTCTTTTTATTTCCCTCCATAATATATTTTTCTCTCAGTTGAACCTAAGTGCGTACTAGTTGTTAATGCAGTATGCAAGGAGTAAAAAAACAGCATTTGCCATCTAAGATTTGTAAAACCTGTGGAAAGCCTTTTGTGTGGCGAAAAAAATGGGAGAAAAATTGGGATGAAGTAAAATACTGTAGCGAAAGGTGCAGAAAAAGTAAGTGAAAATGGAAAACGCTGTCAATTTTAAAGAGCAAAAAATACTTAGACTTATCCTTGGCGATCAGTTAAATAGCCATCATTCGTGGTTTCATAAGGTAGATGAGCGGGTTACCTATGTGTTGATGGAAATAAGAACTGAGACAGATTATGCAAAGCACCATGTACAAAAGGTGGTTGGTATTTTTGCGGCTATGCGTCAATTTTCAGAGGAGTTACAACAACTGAATCATCAGGTTATATATTTAAAAATAAATG
>Ga0172373_10009039_pt1 | contig 12488 bp, 9 predicted proteins | sample Lak10m_2_FD_114546 | JGI IMG/M metagenome (GOLD analysis project Ga0172373, IMG submission 114546) | Freshwater microbial communities from Kabuno Bay, South-Kivu, Congo - kab_092012_10m | ecosystem: Environmental > Aquatic > Freshwater > Lake | place: Democratic Republic of the Congo: South-Kivu... | reverse complement strand
TTTTCCAAGAGGGAAGACGCGAAATTCGCCCTGAAACGATTGTTTTTTTGTCACGGTGTTGCTGACGCCTACAATTTTTTCATTTTCAGGAGTGATGCACCATGACGCTGACCTTTGCCACCTGTGACCTGTGCGACGCCAACAAGGATGCGCGTGACGATGTTTTTCGGGTCGTGCCCTCCGTGCTCAGGGACTTCGGTGCGCGCCACGCGTTTGCTGGCCCCGTCGAAACCGTCAAGTGCTTTGAAGACAACTCGCTGGTGAAAGCGGCCGTCGAGTCGCCTGGCATGGTGGACACCGCACACGGACCCGTCGGCAAGGTGCTGGTGGTCGACGGTGCCGGGTCGCTGCGTCGTGCCCTGCTTGGGGGTAACCTGGGTGCGGCAGCAGCGCGCAATGGTTGGGCCGGTGTGGTGGTGGATGGTTGCGTGCGTGACGTGGCTGAACTGGCGGTGCTGGACGTTGGCATCCGCGCGCTGGCCAGCGTACCGCTACCGACCGAGCGCAAAAACCAGGGCCTGAAAAATGTGCCGGTGCAGATTCAGGGTGTGTGGGTCCACCCCGGCGATTGGCTGTACGCCGACGCCGACGGCATGGTGATCAGCGCCAAGCCGCTGGTCTGAAGCTCGGTCTACGCGGTGCGTCGGCGTGCCGGCCAGGTGACCAGCAGCACGCCGGCCAGACACAGGCCGAACGCCAGCAACTGCCAGGCGTTCAGGCGCTCTCCCAGCGCCAGCACACCTACCGCAGCCGCAGAAATGGGCAGCATCACGGTAAACACTCCAGCACGCGCTGCGGCAACCGTCTTCAGCCCGGTCATCCACAGCCACACCGTCCACACGCTGGCGGCCAAGCCATAAAACAGCAACAGCAACCACATGGGGAGCGTGACGCCAGCAAAGTCAAACGACCACGCTGCGTACAACCCCAAAGGTGTCATCAGCGCAAAGCCCCATACGTTGATCAACGCGGTGATGCGTTTGGGCGAGACCACGCCAGTGAGCCGCTTGCCGATGACCGCGTACGACGCCTCGCAGACCACCGCAGCAAACACCAGCAGGTTGCCCCAAAGCGCATGGTTCAATGTCAAATTAGCCTGTGGCCCTTGATTTGTATGGATGGGTAGCTCTTGTTTTGAAAGCGTGAGCAAACCGATACCCAGCACCGCCAGCACAATGGCCGCGCCCACGCGCCAGCCGATGCGCTCGCGTAGAAACATCCAGCTCAGCAGCGCCACCATCGCCGGAATGGTCGACATGATCACGCCAGCCGACACCGCCGATGTCAGGCTCACGCCGTACAACATGCACACGGTAAACAGAAAATTGCCCAGAAACGATTCCAGAAAGATCAGCCCGCGCGTACCACGACTCATGGGCGGCTCGTCGGCGGGTTTGATCAGCCAATGCGGAATCGCCAATGCGCCGATGCCAAAGCGCAACCAACCCAGCAGGAATACCGGCAAGGCCGCCACCAGCGGCTTGCTCAGGGCCACATAACTGCCCACCAGCGACATGCTGGTGGCCAGCAGCAGATAGGCCAGCCAGGTGGGGTGAGTGGTGGAAGGTGCAGTGGCAGGAGGTTTCAAGATGAGGGTGTCGCAAGGAGCTGTACCCCCTGATGATGCCCGAAATGCGGTGTAGATCGGTTGGCGCGGTGTTCCACCCGACACAGGTGCGCACTGGCTTTGCTGCGGCCGCGAGAATTGGCACCTTCTGCATGGCTGGAATTACAGATACTTCAGGGGCCGGCGCAGGCGCCGCTGTGGAGTGCATGCTGCAACGAAACACGCGAAAGGATGCTTGTATGTCAACGGGTCAATTTGCCTACGCCAGTGACACCGGCCGGTTTTTGGCGGCTGCGCCGCTGACGGACCAGCCGTATGCAGTAGTCGGCGTGCCGTTTGATGGCGCCGTCACCCACCGGCCCGGGGCGCGTTTTGGGCCACAAGAGATTCGCCGCGCCAGCCTGATGTTGTGCGACGGCATTCACCCGTTGTTTAACGTCAGCCCGCTGGGGCAGTTGGGCGACGCAAGTGACATGCGCCTGCCCAACGCGGGCGGGCTAGCGGCCGTGCGCCAGGAGATTCAGACCCAGGCGCAAGCGCTAATGGCCAGACACCACTGCGTGTTTTTGGGGGGTGACCATTCGGTGACCTTGTCGCTGCTGCGCGCGGCGCGGGCGCGCTACGGCCAGATGGCGCTGATTCACTTTGACGCGCATTGCGACACCTGGCCGGACCACTTTGGCGAGCCGTCCGGGCACGGCACCTGGACCTATGAAGCGCTGCAAGAAGGCCTGGTTAGTGCGGCGCACACGGTGCAGATTGGCCTGCGCTCCAGCGGTGAGCGTGCGGTGCGGGAGTACGTGCGCGACCAGGGTGGACTGATTCTGACCGCGCGTGATCTGCGGGGGCGTGACGGTGCTGCGCTGGCACCGGTGGTCGACGAGATCCGCGCGCGGGTCGGTCAGCGGCCTTGCTACCTGACGCTGGATATCGACTGCCTGGATCCGGCGTTTGCCCCCGGCACCGGAACGCCTGAGCCCGGCGGGCTGAGCACATCCCAGCTGTTGACGCTGCTGGAAGATTTGGCGCCACTGAATCTGGTCGCGATGGACTGTGTGGAAGTCGCGCCCGCCTATGACCACGCCGAACTCACCAGCAATGCCGCCGCCACGCTGGTGTGGACTTACTTGTGTGGTCAGATCGCAAAAACAAAAGGGGCAAGCGCATGCTGATGCAATCCGACACCCAGCTCAACCAACGCAGCTATTACGAAGCCAGCGTGCAGCGCCCCGCGCCCACGCCCGCGCTGCAAGAGTCGATCAGCGCAGACGTGTTGGTGGTGGGCGCTGGCTTTGCCGGGCTATCCGCCGCCATTGAACTCTCTCGCAAGGGCTACCAGGTGGTGGTGCTGGAAGCCGACCGCGTGTGCAGCGGCGCGTCTGGGCGCAACGGCGGCCAGGCCATCGTCGGCTTTGCCAGCGGCCAGGAGCCGTTTGAACAGCAACTGGGACCGGATCAGGCGCGCCTGGCGTGGGAGTTGTCGATGCAGTCGCTGGATTTGATCGACGCGCGCATTCGTGAATTTGACATTGCCTGCGACTGGGTCAAGGGCTATCTGCACGTGGCCGATTCACCGCGCAAGGCACGCGCCCTGCAAGCCGAGATGGCCGATCTGAAGCGTCATTACGGTTTCAAGGTCGATCTGGCCACCGGACCGGACGTGCAACGCCACATCCACAGCACCCGCTACTGCGCCAGTGCCTTCGACACCACCTCTGGGCATCTGCACCCGTTGAAGTATGGGCTGGGGCTGGCACGCGCGGCACAAGATCTGGGCGTGCGCATATTTGAACGCAGCGCGGTGGTCGGGCTGGAGCGTGGACCTCGCTTGACGGCGCGCACGGCCAGCGGCTTGGTGCAGGCGCGCTTTGGCGTGCTGGCGGGCAATTACGCCTTGCCCGAATACGGCCCCAAGGTGGCGCCAGACATTACCGCGCGCATCATGCCGGTGGGCACCTACATCATCGGTACCGCGCCGTTGGACCCGGCGCTGTGTCGGCAGCTGATCCCCAGCAACGCGGCGGTCTGCGACAACAATTTCATTCTGGATTACTTTCGCTTCAGCGCCGACCATCGCATGCTGTTTGGAGGGCGTGTCAGCTACACCACGCGCACGCCGACCAATTTGCAGGCGGTGATGGCCGAGCGCATGGGCAAGATCTTTCCGCAGCTGCACGGCGTGCCCATCGACTATTGCTGGGGCGGTTTTGTCGATATCAGCATGAACCGCGCGCCCGACTTTGGTCGGCTGGGTGACAACCTGTATTACCTGCAAGGCTTCAGCGGTCACGGTGTGGCGTTGACCGGGCTGGCCGGGCAGCTGGTGGCGCAGGCCATTGCCGGCCAGGCTGAACGCTTTGACGTCTTTGCCGCGCTGCGTCACCGCAATTTTCCGGGTGGTGAATGGTTGCGCATGCCCAGCCTGGTGTTGGGCACGCTTTACCACCGGCTGCGGGATGTGCTGTAACCTAAAGGAACATTGACGCGCTGGGACGGTTGAATGGTAAGTGGTACATTTCGACGCTAAGCAGATATGTAAGATGTCAGTTAATTTCCGTTGTTTAGCAATGGCTATTGATTGTCGGCTGTTGTTTCGTTTTTTGGGAAAAAGTAAGGCGATTCCAGAGTGGAGGACCATATGAATTGTGGGAGTTGCGGGACTGACAACGAAGAATCAGCATGTTTCTGCCGCCATTGTGGTTCCGCGTTAAGCAAAGTGAATTGGGACTCCGTTTCTACCCGGAGTTTTTGTCATCAGTGTGGTTCGGAAATCAACGCGGGTATTACCTTCTGTGGCAAGTGTGGTGCGCATCTGTGTACTGCTCCACAAAGTGTGCTTGATGAGACGCTTGTGCCCCAGACGCATCAGACGGAAACAATTGCGGACAGTCATGGGTCTGCGGTGATGCTGGAGGGCACGTCTCCCCTTCCGAGGCCAAAAACATCTCAGCATTTGCCCACTGCGCCAGCGTTGTCTCCTGCAAAAGCAGCCACCGTGGCAACAACGCCTTCGCCATCATCAGGAGTTCTGCGGGAAAAAGCTAAAGCGTCCGGGGCCGCCCCAACTACTCAAAGAATTTCAAAAAGGGTAGCTTGGTTGTCGTACGCAATCATTTCCCTTTTTGTAATAGGGGTTTTTGGGGGGGGCGTATTTATTTTCCTGAGTTCCGACGGTCCATTGGAATCAAACACAACGGCAGTCGTGGTTACCCCACCAAGGGCTGTGCAAGAGGCCGGCGTCGGGGCGATCAGGCAGCTGCCTGTTGTAAAGGCTCATGCTGATGAAATCGAAGTGCAAACTCAACAGCCGACACCCGGCAGAAATCCGGTGGTATCTGTTCCAGTAGTTCGGGCCGCGGGTCGCCCTCCCAAAACCGAGCGAAGTAGTGTTTTCGGCTCTGCAGTCATACAACCTCACCCTCCGGATCCGCAATCAGCGTCCGAAGTAGTATCACCCGATGTGCGCACGGCGACGCCAACTGATACCCCTCCAACACAACTTGACAACCGTCCGAGGACTTGGCGTGAGTCGTTCACAAAAGATATCGAAAAGTGTCAACAAGAGGGGTTTTTAAACCGAGTGGTATGCGTTGAGAAAACAAAATGGAAGTACTGTCAGCCAGACCTATGGGGACGTGTGCCCGAGTGTCCAGGCACGACAGTAGAACAGCATGGTAAGCAGTAAAAAAGTATTCATCCATCCCACAGGGTGATCAACAGTGCTTGAATGGATTTAACCAAAACACTTTTATTGAATCTAGGAGTCAGATATGCGATGCTTGAACCCGAGTTGCGGCAAGGAACTGGAACCTAACAGCCAGTTTTGCACTTTTTGTGGCACTAAAACTACCTCGGGCACTGATTCGTCGTCCAGTCCCTCAAACGCAACACCACCGAACGGCGTATCAGCATCGGCGAGTGCAAGTCGACCTCAGTCGGTCGCTCGGTCCGAGATTACCTCGGCATCTGACTCCAATTATTCATCAGCCGGGGATTTCCTCGTGATGCGAGCAGGAGAGCAGATATGGGATTTCGCCGAGAGCGAAGGAACGGTTCAACCCGGCAAGCGCCGCCCGACTATTGTTGTCGATGAGCAAAGAACACATTTAGCACACACAGATCGCATGCTATCCATGTTGGAACTTTACCGTCGAGTGCAAGTTGCACTCGAAACCTATGAGGTACCAGTGGATGTAAAACTAGTCAAAGCCCACTGGATCAATGACACCAAGGAAGTTCGCGAGAGAATCGTTGCGTCGCTGCGTGGGCATGTCTTTCAGGACGTAAAAGTGATCTTTGGACTCGACTACATGGGTCGATGGGCGAGCATTCACATCTCGATAGGACAGGAGCCCACTGCAATTGAAGCGGATAAACCATTCCGAATGTCACCCTATGTTCTGTACGCGATCCTAGGCGGTGCGGCGGCTTTGGTCACTTCTGCCGCAATTGGCAAAGGGGCGATCGCATTGGCAGGTTTTGTGGTCACTGCGTTCGGGGTGTGGAGATATCTTGCAGAGCGAAAGGCGTATGAGTCGGAAATGGTCAAGAAAAAGGGAGAGGCGGCTATCAAAAGGGCTATTGAACGGCAATCACGCACCTATAAGGTAGATGACATGGGGTTGTTTTGTACTGCGATGAAGGCCGTTTACCAATCTGTGGTCGACGATATCGTGAAAAGTGGCGCGCAAGTTGTTCGTGTCGACGGTGGTCGCGGTGGTTACTTCTCCGGCGGTGACAACCAAGTGCGTGGCCCGAGCGCTAAGCTCACCGACGCAGCAGAATCGGAAGTTTGAGTGTCCTATTATGAAGTCGGAGGCGACTGAGGACCCTTTTGCATTTCGTGTCACAAGTGGTGCAAAGCTTGCATCTTGGGGGGGGGCGCGTAACGCAGGCGAAACAGGGGTTGAGGTCGTTGAGGGGTTCATCGTTCAGACTGTGTTCGAGATTCCCTCTGTCCCGGATTTTAGCTCGGAACGTTTCCCAGATCTCGCGCGGCTTGACGAGTCACAGCGCATTTCGGCAATTGCCGCCAAGCAGGCTCAGTTTCTGTCAGCCCTTCATCAGTTGGGCCCACACACCAGCCTCTCACTTCGATACTGTCTCTCGCCCACACACGAAGGAACTAAGCGCATACGCGTTCTCTTGATCGGTCGGGCGTTTGCGACAGCTATGATCACAGCGCTTGACACGATAGAGCGTATGCGAAAAATGATAATCGCAGTATTCCCTCGGGAATATCAACTTGAGGAGATTCCAAGGTCAGATAGCGTGTCTGCTCTCGATGACATCATCGAGTTGCGCGACGTTGCGTCGATTGTCGAGGTGCTCAAGCCGGAGAAGTTGGTCCAACCATGGCACGATCCTGCAGTATGTGGGTTCGCGATCTATTACCATCCAGATGCATTCCTTCCTGCTGACAACAGTATGGTTTCCGTTTGCAGCGCATTGATAAGAGGGTCTGTATCGCGTGTTGTGGTTGATGTGTGCATAGTGCCGACGGGACCGATGACCGAGGTCGAGCATGAGGAGGCAAGGAACTGGAGTGCCTTGTGCGAACGTTGGTCCCGCGATCAGCGAATTGAGATTCAAGGTGGACTTTACAGTCGCGCCAGTACCATTGAGGTTAGCCCTGATCCAGCGGCTCGTGATATAGGCGCGGTGTATGACCAAATCTTGGCTTCGTACTCGGGCACCGATCGGTTATTTTTATATGCGATCCGCATAATGTCCGCAGATATTGAACCTCCAGTTGATCTTGCAGTGGCGGTGGCTTCTGCGGCGCTAGCCCCTGGTGCCGGATATTACCTTTGTTCAATGGGGCCAAGTGACCCCGTCTTCACGAGGGCACTCGCCGCAGCGCGTAACTGCTCGCTCAGCCCTGCGGTATGTAATAAAAGTATTTGGAAACGAAATGATGCGCCTGAAACGTTGCGGCGTTTACATCGGATGGCAAACCTCCACGAAGTTGCCAGTTTCTTTCGCTTCCCAATCCCTGGGCGTGCTGGTTGTCCAGGCGTCCCTACCGACGCCGGAGCGGTTGTGTCTCCTGGGGTAAGCCATGCACCTGGGGTATCGGTATTCATTGGGACGGCGATCGACGCCAATCGAATAGGTTCTGAGAAAGTAGTTATACCTCTTCGCGATCTTGCAAAGAGCGCCTTGATCGTCGGTATGCCAGGGTCTGGTAAGACCACCATGTGTTTTGCAATCCTTGAACAGCTTTGGCGCGAGCACCGTGTGCCATTTCTCGTGCTAGAACCTGCTAAGACAGAGTACCGTGCACTGCTCACGCTTCCAGGTATGTGTGACGACCTCTGGGTCTTTACTGTTGGTAACGAGCGCGCATCGCCGTTTCGCTTAAATCCCTTTGAGGTGCCTGAGGGTGTTGCGGTATCTGAGCACATCTCAGCTTTGGTTACGTGCTTCTGTGGTGCGTTCGAGCTGTGGGACCCCTTGCCGATGATTATTGAGCAGGCAATTCGGAACGCATATGAGGCGCTAAATTGGTCAGAGTACGAATTTGGGGGCGAGCATCCGAACCTGGAGCCGCCTACTATGGACACTGTCTTTCGTGCGGCACTTTCAATCGCAGGTAAGTCCAGTTACCGTGGTGAAACAGCTGGTAACATCAAAGGCGCACTTGAAGCGAGGATTGGTAGCCTACTCGTCGGACCAAAGGGACGGTGCTTTAACAATCGACGATCTGTACCCGTTAAAGAACTGCTCGCGCGGCCAGTGGTGCTGGAATTGGATTCGTTGAATGAAGACGAGAAGGCTTTGCTGATGATGTTTGTGCTCACCTTGGTGAGGGAACATGCTAAGTCGACTCGCCGCTCCGGTGCGTCGCTGTCACATGTGATGCTGGTTGAGGAAGCGCACGTTGTGATCGGTCGTTCCAACGGTAGCGCCTCTGGTGATCACGCAAATGCCGAGAAAGTTGCTACTCGGATGTTCACGCGTGCGCTTGCAGAAATGCGAGCTCTTGGGGAAGGCATTGTGATTGCTGACCAATTGCCAACTGCCATCGCCACTGAAGCAATAAAAAATACCAGTCTAAAGGTCATGCATCGGCTGGTGTCGATGGACGACCGGAGTGAACTTGGCCAAGCAATGATTTTCGACGCAGGACAGATTGAGCAGGCAGCCACATTGTCACCAGGTCGCGCCTTCGTTCACATGGAAGGGTGGGCGCGTTCCAAGCTAATTTCCGAGCCAGATTTTAAGGCTTTAAACCAGGTGGCAGAACCACCTTCCGATCACTTCGTTGCACATTCGATGAAACAGATTTGCGAAATCGAATCCGTGCGGACTGCTTTTCTACCTTACCACGGATGCGAGAATGTTTGCCACATTTGCTCGATGCGAGTGCGTGAGGATGTCGAGCGTGCCTGCCGTAACGCGATAAGGGGATACGTTGATGATACTGACGACGCGGATTTCGGGAGTCCACGTACGAAAGCAATGCACGCTTTCCTTAGCATGACGGATGTTCCAATTCAAAACGAGCTAAATGTTGGCGACGAGCGCTTGAGAAATGGCTGCGTCGGAGTCCACTTGGTGGAATTACTTCTACCGCAGATGAACGAATAATTGAGAAGGACAATCACATGGGCGACAAATCGCGCAAGCTTGAAAGTCTCAAGCATGAGGGAAAAGAACAAGTAAGGCGAGCTGAGAAGATGAAGGAAGATGCGATGCGCCATAAAAAAGAAGTAGACGGATTGGAGGAAGCGGCTACGCTTTTGAAGCAGGGGCAAACCGAGCTAGAAAGTGCTGAGGGCGCGGATGCTATTCGCGGGCTGGAACGCGCTAAAAATGCGGCGAAGATGGAGATTGATCGAATCAGGACAGATCGCGAGCGCCTACTTGGTGAGAACAAGAAACTAACCGAGAGTGTGAAGAGGGCACAGCAGATCAGTAGAAGTGTTGGTCAACGACTTGAGCAAATTCGTAATTCGGCTCAAGGTGAGGTTGCCAGAGAAATAACTACGGTGACAAAATCACTTGGCAACGAATGGAATGGCCTCATTGAAGCCGACTTAACGCTCTCGACGGCGAGGCTAAAGTTGCAACAGATTCGTATTGAATGAAATGCGTCTGCTGGGGCGGATCTATCAAATTAACTAAATTTGTTGATCGGGAATCGCGGTAACGATAGGTGAATTATTGAACCACTGGCCCAGAAAGCGCCTTGGATTCAAGACACCCCACGAGGTGTTTTACGACTCGTTAAAACGTGTTGCGGTTCGTACTTGAATCCGCCTTGTTAATAACTACCAAAATGTCAGTAAGTAACCAAAAGCCATTTGCAGTAATTGTTAGGGATTTTGAATTTTCTCGTGATTTTCGATCCATTCAATGGAAAGCGACACTCAAGTATAATTTATTGCGTGCTGCAATGACTGGTTGTGTTATTGCGCTAATTGGATTTAATGTGCCTGCGCTATCTGTTGATAATCGATTTTTAGTTATTCTTGTGCCTTTTTTATGGCCCGTTTTTTACATATTTTTTGTTATTCCATCCAGTGTACTAATGTATTGGTTCTCGGAGATTCCTTTTGTGGGGTTGTTTAGCAGATTTTTGTCACTAATTAGTGTAACGCTAGGTGATCCTTTTGTTTGCATCATTAGTCATTATTACCCAAACGTTGTTCCAGTTGAAGCTCCACCACTTTTCAGTCTTACTCCCGTGTTTTGGGTTATTGATGCGCCAGAGATATCAGTTGCTTCATGACACGTAAAAATCTTGCTTTTAAAGTAGTAGCGCAATCACCGGCCCAAAGCGTTCAATCTCCGCCAGCGGCGCGTAGCCGTAGCCAATGACCAGTCCGCGCAGGTCGCGTCGCTTCAGGCAATACGCCGACAGCGGCCGCACGATGAGTCGTTGGCGCGCCAGTTGCGTCACCAGAGCGCGGTCGTCGACCGCGGCGGGCAGACGCAGGCACAGGTGCAAGCCCTGTTCGGCGCCCGAGATGTGGGCGGATTCACCCAGGCAGGGTTGCAAAGCGGTCAACAAAGCCTGACGACGCTGGGCGTAATTTTGGCGGGCCTTGCGCAGCGCGCTGGCAAAGTGCCCCATGTCGATGAACTCGGCCAGCGCCGCCTGCACCGGAATCTGGCCGGGGCGATTTAGGTCGTAGTGAACGCGCTTGAAAGCCTCGATCAGGCTTTTGGGTACCACCATGTAGCCCAGCTTCAGGCCGGGGTAGAGCACCTTGGAAAACGAGCCCAGGTAGAGCACCCGGCCGCTGTCGTCCAGACCGGCCAACGACGCCATGGGCGGGCCACTGAAGCGGAATTCGCTGTCGTAGTCGTCCTCCAGAATCCACGCCTGATGCTGGCGCGCCAATGACAGCAACTGGTGGCGCCGCTCCAGCGACATCACGGCACCGGTGGGGTATTGGTGCGAAGGCGTCAGGTAGAACAGCCGCGCTGGGGTGTTTTGATCCTTGGTGCGGGGCGCCATGCCCTGCTCGTCGACGGGTACCGGTTGCAGCGTCAAACCCATCGCCATGAAGGCCTTGGCTGCACCCCAGTAGGCTGGGTCTTCCAGCCAGACCGCGTCGCCCGGGTCGGCCAACAACTGCGCGCACAAGCCCAACGACTCTTGCGTGCCGCTGGTAATCAGCACCTGGTCCACGTCTACCGGCACACTGCGAAACACACGCAGGTAATCGGCTACCGCGCGGCGCAGCGGGGCGTAGCCGCCGGCGCTGCTGTAGTCGAGCATGTCGGGGTAAGTCATGCGCCAGTGCTTGGCTTGCAGGCGCTGCCACAGCGCCAGCGGGAAAGCACTGAAGTCGGCAATGCCGGGGGTGAACGGTTGCACCTCCAGTTCGCTGGCACAAAAGCGCTTGCTCAGGGTCTGGCCCCGCTGTGACAGTCGATCAGTGGCCGAAACGCTGGCCCGGCTCGTGGTGCGCGCGGGCTGTGGCACGTTGGGGCTGACAAAGGTACCGCTGCCCACGCGGCTGACCAGGTAGCCTTCCACGCTGAGCTGGTTGAGCGCGGCCATGACCGTGTTGCGCGACAGTTGCAGGTCGTGCACCAGGTCGCGGCTGGACGGCAGGCGTTCGTCGGCCGTGAGTTTTCCGTCCAGAATGGCGCGGCGCAGGGCTTCGTAAAGTTGCCGATGCAGCGGCAGCTGGGTTTGCGCGCCCAGGCGGTTCATTTCGGTCAGCAGCAATTCAGAGAGCATAAGATGATCACCGTGATGATTTTGATCGCGCCCGGGTGTTGCACTTTCTAAAAGTGGCACCTTCAAGCCGAATCAAATGGCTCTTATTTTCAACCAATTTCACACGCACAATGGCCGTGTTGCCACGTAGTGCGTGCCGTCGCACCGCCTCAGGAGACTGCAATGACCGACAAAAAAGCAATGAGTTTTAACGACCTGGAACAGTGGCTGAACGAGCGCCACGTAACCGAGGTGGAATGCCTGGTGCCCGACTTGACCGGGGTGGCGCGCGGCAAGATTCTGCCGCGCGTCAAGTTCACCGAAGACCGTGGCATGCGCCTGCCGCAGTCGGTCGTGGCGATGGGTGTGACGGGTGAATTTCCTGAAAGCGGGCCGTATTACGACGTGATCGACCCGACCGACAAGGACATGCAGTTGCGCCCCGACCCCAGCACGGTGCGCATCGTGCCGTGGGCCACCGACCCCACCGCGCAGGTGATCCACGACTGTTTTGACCACCACGGCAACCTGGTGCCGTTTGCACCGCGCAGTGTGTTGCGCCGGGTGTGCAACCTGTTTGAGGCCGAGGGCTTGCAGCCGATTGTGGCGCCCGAGCTTGAGTTTTACCTGACCGCGCGCAACACCGACCCGAACACGCTCTTGAAAGCGCCGATCGGTCGCAGCGGTCGCAATGAAACCTCGCGGCAGGCGTACAGCATCGACGCGGTCAATGAATTTGAC
>Ga0172373_10009035_pt1 | contig 12492 bp, 8 predicted proteins | sample Lak10m_2_FD_114546 | JGI IMG/M metagenome (GOLD analysis project Ga0172373, IMG submission 114546) | Freshwater microbial communities from Kabuno Bay, South-Kivu, Congo - kab_092012_10m | ecosystem: Environmental > Aquatic > Freshwater > Lake | place: Democratic Republic of the Congo: South-Kivu... | reverse complement strand
GTGGAGAGCGGTGTGGTGGAGAGCGGTGTGGTGGAGAGCGGTGTGGTGGAGAGCGGTGTGGTGGAGAGCGGTGTGGTGGAGAGCGGTGTGGTGGAAGGCAGGGCCGTGGAGGGCAGGGCGTGAGCCAACGACGTCAGGAGGGCAAGGCCGAGCCCGATGAGGAAGAGTTTTCGGATGCTGTTCTGGGTGCTGGGCGCCATGCAGTTGCTCCTCGGCGCATCCGCCCGCCTCCGAGGAGAAAAACGCGGCGCCGGCAGGCTTCAACCACGCAGCGGGCCTGAGGTTCCGCCATTACGGTGCCTGGCACGATTCCGACGCGCTTTTCCTTTCCTGAAGTCCGCCAGCCTCCACGCCGCCCGGCGCCCCTGCCGCTACGGCGTGAGAGATCGGACCGGTCGCACTCCGGAATACACAAGGCGTCCTTCCGGCTTGTAGCGAGCACGGAAAGCGGACCGCGAGAAATCGGCGGCGGCGTACCAGCTGCCGCCGCGCAGCACGCGTTCGCTGGCCGCCTCCAGTCCGTCGTCGCGCAATCCATCGCCCACCCGCGCTGCGGCGGAGGCCCCCCAAGTGTCGCCGCACCACTCCTCCACATTGCCGTGGACATCGTGGAGCCCGAAAGCATTCGGGAGCAGGCTGCCAATGGGCACAGGCCCCTGGCCTAGATTCGCCACCCCTTTCAACTGCGCCTCTGCATCACCGCACCACCACTGCGTGGTCGTGCCCGCTCGACAGGCGTACTCCCACTGCGCCTCGCTAGGGAAATCACACCAGCCCATTTCGCGGCGCCACATCGCGCGTATGTCATCCCAGGCAATGCTGGTCGCGGGCATGAGCGGAATTTCCTTGCGGTATCCAATGCCCCTGCGAACGGACAAGCGTGCCCACTGCTCGTGTGTGAGCTCGTACTTCGCAATGAAGAAGGGATGCAGATCGACTTGGGCGATCCACTTTTCCTGAAATCCCGTGTTGGCGCTATCGGGAACTCGACCGCCTGGCAACAAAACGAAGACCATCCCCGTTTCTGGAAGGAGCACAAGCCGACCCTCCTTGGCGCGCGCGACGGCACCATCCGGACCGCGCGCGGGAAGGTCGCCGGACTGCAGATGGACAAACTCCCACAGGCCTGTGACCGGGTTCTCGCCAATCGGGAGCAGGCCGATCTGGGGGGTGATACGCTCGCCGCTTGGCCATCGCTGACCAGCATAGAGCGGGGACTCGGCGATCGCCTCGATCGCCTCAGCCCAGAGACTCTGCGCTTCCTCTGTAGCCACGCTCCGGATGGCTGTCGTTCGCAGATCGTCCAGCAACAGGAGTTCCGCATGCAGGGCGCTCAACTGAGCATGCCACCATTCCAGCTGGCGATCGGCAAAGCGCCATGTCCGCCGCTCTTTGGACTCCTGCCGCAGCGGCATCAGGATCGATTCGTAGTGCTCATGAACCAAAGCTTGCCGTTCGGACATCCTCGCCTCGATGTTTGGAGCCGAAGACCCTTCTGCCAGCTGGGCCCGCCACGTTTCCAGCTCCGCAAGGCGGCTGCTCTGCTGCTCGGAACTCCACAGCAGGGCCTCCTGAAGCAATTGCTGCCGGCTCTGCTGCGCGACGGCACGATTGCCGCCTGCAACCGTGATGGCAGCGTTCATTTGCGAAATGGCCTCGTTCGTGTGACCCAGCCAGAAGAGTGACCACGCATAGGTTTCGCGCATCTCGTATCCCGTTTCCGGAGGACACAGATCCACGGCGCGCTTTGCCAGGAGCTTCGCCAGCACCAGTTGCTCAGGATTTCCGCGATTGCCTGCCGGTTCAACGTATCTGCGAGCCTGCTGATCGAGTCGGAATCGGTCTTTGGACTTCAGAAGGGCCGTGTGGGCAGCGGCGACCTTCACATCAGCGGGCCATGACTTGCCGCTGAGCCGCACTTGCCCGTAAGCGACAAGGCTCTGCAACCTCTGGCGTGCCGCTGACGACTCCTGTTCCAGCTGTGCGCGAAGGACAGCCGGATCCAACTTCTCCCGGCGTTCCTGCTCGAGTTCACGAATGCGCTGCTGTGCGGGATGCACAAGCCGGTCTCGGGCGCGTTCTTCACTCGACCAAGGCAGAGAGTGTGATCTCAGTTCCTCAAGCCGGGCCTGAACATCCTGCAGGCCAGGGCGCCACTCCGTTCCGCTGGGGTGGTCCTCGGCCTGACCGTCCAGCAGGCGACTCGCTTCCTCGAGCCACCAGCGCCACGCGGGCATACCGAGACTCTCGAGCCCATCAGCGCTGCGGCATTGCGCGCGGAAACGCTCGACGTCCTGAATCAACCCGCGCACCTTCTGCTCGCGTGCCTGTGCGCGAAGGCGATCGTTGGCTTCCTGAGTGCGACGGCGTTCCGTCTCGACCGCCCGTGCTTGAGATAGAGCTTCCGCTTTGGCTTCCCGTTCCGCTTCGGCGAGCAGTTCGGCTCTTCGTGCGTTGCTCTCTGCCTGCTGTTGGTTGGCAAGCGCCTGTGCCGCATTGCGCTGCGCTTCGGCTTCCTTGCGCTGGGCGAACTCCATGCTATCTTTGGCCAGCATCTCGCCGCGCGTGGCGCGCTCCGCATCCAGCTTTCGCTGGCGTGCGAGATCGAGCGTGTAGAGCGCCAGACCGCTGATCACCAGCATCGCCCCCACCCCAACGGCGATCCCGACGCTCACGCTCGGATTGCGCCGCACCCACTTGCGTGCCAGATCCACGCGGGTCGATGGACGCGCCAGTATCGGCTCATGCCGGAAGTAGCGCTCGAGATCGTCTGCGAAGGCTCGCATCGATTCGTAGCGCGCAGCCGGTCGCTTCTCCAGTGCCTTGAGGCAGATGGTGGCAAGATCGCGCGGGCAATTGCCCCGCAGCTTGCGTGGGTCGATGGGGTCGTGCGTGCGCACTTTCTCGAGGATCTCGTGACTCGTCTCGCCCTCGAAGGGGCGCTGCAGCGTGAGGAGTTCGTACATCACCACGCCCAGGCTGAAGATGTCCGTGCGGTGGTCGAGTTCGGCCGATTTCGACTCCGTCTGCTCGGGACTCATGTAGTAAAGAGTCCCCGCCACATGTCCTGTGGCGGTCTTTCCAGGCTCATCGGTCATTCGGGCGACGCCGAAATCGACGATGCGAGGCCGTCCGGATCGATCCAGCAGGATATTTTCCGGCTTGAGATCTCGGTGGATCACTCCGGCGTCATGCGCAGCCTGCATGCCGAGTGCGGCGTCGCGGATCGTCAGGGCAACCTGCGGGTAGTAATCGACGGGACGAACCGGCTCGCGCCGCAGTTCGTCGAGTCTGATTCGCAGGCTTTTCCCCCCGACCACCAGCTCCTGAGCGATCCAGGCCAAACCCTCGCTCTCTCCCCGCCCGAAAGTGCGCACGAGGTTTGGGTGGTCGGCTCGCCCCCCAGCCCGCGCCTCCAGTTCAAAGCGTGCGAGCGACTGGACCGAGATCCGGTCGGAGCGCACGAACTTGAGCGCTACCCGGCGCTGCAGCGATCGCTGGGTGGCTTCCCAGACCTGCCCCATCCCGCCTTTCCCGAGGCGACGCTCGAGCCTGAAGTCGGCGATCTCCTGTCCCGGCTTCAGAACCAACGGCGTCGGGTCGTCGTCTTCGATCTCGATGACATCGTTTTCATCGGCGGTCGCAAAGAGACTGCGGTAGCGCAGGTCCCTCTCGTAGAGCTCGCGCAGCTCAGGAGCGAGATTGGAGTGCTCGCGACAGAGGTTCTCGAAATCCGCCGGACTTGCCTCACCTCTTTGCCGCTTCGCCGCGAAATCGAAGTAGAGACGCTCGGCGGCAGACTGTGACTCGAGAGGGTTGGAGCTGCCCATCGGAGAGAATCAGTCGGCCTGCCGGTGCCTGCGAGTAGTCCGCATGTCCACCCTGCCCAGGCGGATCCGAGGGGTCGGCGGAAGTCGCCGCGGCTTCTGGAAGCACCCTGTTCGAACACCGAGCGCGAAACGCGGCCGATTCGCCCTCTCGAGGCAGCAGCCCCGCGCGCACTTCCTGTGTAGCGCTGTGCTACGGCTTCTGGAGCTTGCGCTTTCTCGCATCGCAGTCCTTCGCAATCTTCTGGAGCTTGGCTCCATGGTCCTTCACTACTTTGCGAATCTCGGGCTTCGCCAGAATCGGATCCCCTTTTTCCGAATCCGAAAGGAAGTATCCAAGAGCTCCACTCACAAGGGCGATCTCAAAGCAGGCTTGGGATCCCAGATCCGATTCCCTGAACCCATGCTTGTCCATCAGCGTGGTGAGCCGCTGGTGCGCTGTGGTTAGATTGTTCGTCAGTGCATCCAGCGCAGCTTGGACTTCTGCCAGCGTGGGTTCACCCGACGTGGCGCCAAGCCAAGCTTCCGAATCCCGATTCTGACAGGCGTCGAGGTCTTTTCGGATCTCTTCGCACACAACCATCTCGAGCAGACCGAGCTGGTTGCTCGGATCCAAGGACCGGACGCTCTCATGGTCGAGATCATTGGCGGTCTTGGTCGTGAGCAGCAGCTTGCAGGCACGGGCTTTCTTGCCGAGTTTGTTCTCGGGATCATCCGCAAGGGCGGTGCGCACCGCCACGACAAGCGGCTGATACGGTACCGGCCACACCGAAGCACCGGACTCTTCGAGTTTCAGCGCGCAGGTCTCCCAGACTGCCCAGCGCTGCTCGGTCGGAGCTTGGTCAAGCTGCTTCGCCAGGCTCAAGGATTCTTCGGCAAGCCCGCGAAACATGGCGCGACGCCGCTGGAGATCCTTAAGCGTCGCAGCTGGCTGCAACCACTCGCCGGCAACGGTCTTGCGCTTGGCCTTGCGCTGACTCAGGGAGGGTCCTGGCTCTGCCAGGGAGTATGGGATGCCGCTGGGGAGGGCCTGCACCAGTCCGGGTACGGACTGCAGGGGCAGGAACGAGAGTTCCTTGACGGCAGCTAGCTTGGAGCGCGAGAGCCGAACCAGCACGTATTCGGCTTGGAGAGGCTCCTCGCATTCCGGATTCCTGGCAACCTTGGTCTCGAATTCCTCGGACCAGGGGTCGCTGGGATCGACGATCAGCAGCAGGATGTCCTTGCCAGATTCGGCCGCCTGCCTGCTGGCGACGGCGTAGTCCTCCGACCACTGCGGCAGCGCTGCAGTCAGGGAAGACAGAAGGAGGAGTGCGCCAACTCGAAGGAGTGTCTGCCGCATGTCGATGTTCATCAGACTGAGGGGGGGGGGTCAGAAGCCACCGAAAGGGCAGCTCCGCGCAGCCAGAAGGAACGGAGGATCCCGGACCTCTCAGGGATTCCCACAAATACGCCAATACGGTGCCTGGCACGATTCCGGGTTGCGTCCCTGCATAGGAAGCTCGCCGAACCCCACGCCGAACACTCCCTCCCGCCAGCAGGTTCCAGGGGCGATCCGGAGCCCGAGCCGACGGTTGGCATCGCGGCGGGGCGCCCTGCGGGGGGGGGCAGGCTACTGCACCGCCCGGGCGGGGCGAACTCCCAAGCTGCCAGCGGGTGTCGTCGGTGGATTGCTTCCGCGGGAAGCGGACCGCACGTGCATCGGCGCATCTCCAAAGCAACCGCCCCTGTAGACCCGAGGGGCTGTGCGCCTGCCCTCGACCAGCGGGTCGTGCGCCTCCAGCGGCGAGTAGCTGTCGTACGCATCCGCGCACCATTCCTGCAGGTTGCCGGCCACTTCGTGCAGACCAAAGTCGTTGGCCGGAAACTGCCCCACCGGCGCGGTCGTGCCGAATCCATCGCGAACCTGCGGCCCCCAGGCGGCAATCGCGGCGTTACCCCCGTCGGCCACGTAGGTCTGGTCGGCGAGATTCACCTGCTGGGCCAGCGAATCGCTGGCAACTCCCGTCCACCACGGACTGTTGGTCCCGGCCCGGCAGGCGAATTCCCACTGCGCTTCGGAGGGGAGCATGAGTCCCATTCCACGCAGCGTGGCTTCGCATTCCAACCAGCTGACCTGCTCCACGGGGTGTCGACCGGTAATGGGACCGCTCGTCTGGAATGGCAGGTTGCTCGGATTGCGACCGGCGAGGCGCGTCCACTGCCCCTGTGTCAGCTCATATTTCGAGAGGAAATAGGGGCTGAGATTCACGCGATGGACGAGTTCGTCATGACGGGTGTCCGGATCGAAGTTGGGACCATCCGGATCCCGGCTCTGCGCGCCCATCCAGAAGCTCCCCCCGGGGATCAGCACCAGTACGATCCCCGTGCCGTGCTCGCCGCTCTCCTGAAGTTCGTGCGCACCGCTGCTGCGCCGCAGGCAGGCGCCGCTGCTGTCGCGCTCTGGTTCGTCTCCTGACTGCACATGCCAAAACTCCCACAGGCCGGATCGAGGGTCAGGGCCGATCGGGAGCAGACCCTCCTGCGGACGGAGACGGCCCCCTGGGAACACGGTGCCGCGATAGCGTTCGCTGGCGGCGATGGCCTGCAGCGCTTCGTCCCAGCGGAGCTGGGCATCAGGACCGGTGAGCGTGCGTTCGCGGACCGTCCGTGCAAACTGCAGGCGCCTGGCAATGCCCCAGCCGAAAGCCGGCGACACAGCCGTACCCATCAGACCGGTGCGGGGATCCTGAAGCGATTCGAGCTCCGCCACCAACCGGGACAGCTGTCCGTCCCACCAGCTCTGCTCGGCAGCTTCGTACTCGTAGGTTCTGCGCTCGCGCGTCTGCGCCTCCAACTCAGCGACTTCGGCGGTCAGTCGCTCGTGCTGCGCGCGGATCTCGATCCGTTCCGCATCCTTCCAGCGCGCCACGATCGCCTCAAGGGCCACGAAGGAGGACTCGAGTCGTTTGCTCCCCGGCTCGGCGCGGCCGAGTGCGCTCTGTTGGAGCGCAGCATCGAGCTCTCCGGTGCGGAACAGCGCCCAGCCCAAGCTCTCTCGAACCGCTGCACGCTCATCCTGCTCGGCCACAGCGAGGGCTCGAATGGCGAGCAGGCGAGCGCGCACTTCCTGCCCGTGGACGAGGTTGTTGGGATCGACCAGATCCCACGCGAGCCGGTTCAGGCCGCTGGCGGTCGCGGGCAGCTGCACGCCATCAAGCTCAGCCGTGATCTCGGACTCCGTCGGCCACGGTTCTCTGCCCAGCATTCGCGCTTCCCAGAGCAGTTGGGCTCGCTTCGCCAGCCACTCGGTGTACCTCGGATGTGATTCACGATCGCTGCGGATCTGCTGCTCGGTGAGCGGCTTGGCTGCAAGCCTCATCTGAGCCAGTTGAGCCTTGTGCTCCGCCAGACTCGGACGCCTCTGGATCCCGCGCGATTCATCACCAGCCCGTCCGTCGATCAGTTCACGCGCCCGGCGCAGCCACTCCTCGTAGCGCGGAATCATCGCGGAATGGGCGGGCCACAGCTGCTCGGCCTCGGCCACCAGTGCCTCGCAGTCCTTCTCCGTCGACAGCGCGAGCACGGCGGCGGTCTTGCGCGTGGCCTCGCTCCTTGCGAGAGCCTCGGCATCCGCAAGGCGACGGGATTCCCTCGCGCTGCGCTCGGCCAGCTCCAGATTTTGGCGGGCGGATAGTTCTCCACGTTCGGCGCGTTGCGCCTGACGGAGCGCCACCAGCGCGACGCCGCTGACCACGAGCAGGGCAACGCAGCCCACGGCCAGGCCCACGCTGGCAGCCGGATGTCGCAGGCTCCACTTGCGGGCGAGTTCCAGTACCGTGGCCGGCTGCGCGAGAATCGGCTCGTGGCGGAGATGGCGCTGCAGGTCCTCGGCCAATTCCTGCATCGAGCCGTAGCGCGCGTCCGTACGCTTCTGCATAGCTTTGGCGCAGATCACCGCCAGATCGCGAGGACACAGGGCGCGGAGCTTCGAGGGGTCCGGAGGGTCGATGTTGACGATGGCCGCGGCGATCTTCTGCGTGGTGTCGCCCTCAAAGGGCCTGCGCAGCGTCAGCAATTCGTAGAGCACAACACCGAGGCTGAAGATATCCGTGCGGTGATCGAGGCCCGTCCGCTGGGAGGTCACCTGCTCAGGGCTCATGTACTGGTACGTGCCGCCCATCTCGCCCGAGTTCGAGCGCAGTGAGTCACCGATGACGCGGGCTAGCCCGAAGTCCGCCACCTTGGGCTGGCCCTGCGGGTCGATCAGGATGTTCTGAGGCTTGAGGTCACGGTGGATCACGCCCGCGGCGTGAGCCGCCTGCATGCCGCGGGCGACGTCGCGCATGAACTCGGCCACGCGCTGGTAGTAATCCCTCGGCAACTGCTCCTCGCGTCGAAACTCCTCGATCGCATCGCGCAAGCTGTAGGAACCCTCCACCAGCTCCTGCGCGATCCACTCGATCCCCTGCGCCTGGCCGCGTGCGAAGGTTCGCACCAGATTGGGATGGTTCGCCTTGCCACCGGCGCGCGCCTCGCGCTCGAAAAGCTCCAGTGACTGAGCATCCACGCGGCCGGGAAGAATGAACTTCAGCGCGACGGAGCGATGCATCGAGTTCTGGCGCGCTTCCCAGACCTGCCCCATTCCGCCCTGGCCAATAAGGCGGGCGAGCGTGAAATCGCCGATCGTCTCCCCCTCCACAAAGCTGCGCGTCAGGCTGGGCGATGAGGAGTCCGGTGCGGCTCGGTCGCGGCGAAAGAAAGCCGAGCGGTGCGGATCCGCCGGCTCGGGATCCAGTTTCCCGAACAGGCCTCGCAGCCTTGCATCCCGTTCGGCGAGCGCCCGCAAAGAGGCTTCGAGCAGCGGATGCTCGCGGCACAGGACTTCGAATTCCGCATCCCCCGCTTCGCCGCGATCCCGCCGCGCAGCGAACGTGTGGTACAGGCGCTCGACGGGAGTCTGGGAATCCATGCGTCGTTCACCATATACCACATGGGGACCCACGAATTCGAGCCATCCGAGCCCCCGACGGGTCGCGCCTTTCGACGCTGTGCGATAGATTTTCCTCAGACACGGAGGGTTCCCCGAGCCATGCTTTTCCTGAAAACCGCGATCGCCGTCCTCAGCCTTTCCCTCGCCTCTCTCGCGCAAAGCAGCGTGGAAGGCTTCACCAACGGCTCCAATCAGGGCGGCTGGACCTGGGGGGCGGGCGACCAGTTCTCACCGACGGGCGGCAATCCCGAATGGCACCTGGAGACGCAGATTCTCGACACGTTCGCGCCGCAGCCGCGCACGGCCGCGGGCGCCTCCTCCGTCTTCACCGGTGACTACCGTGCGCGCGGCGTCCGCTCGCTCGGCATCGATCTGGCGACGGTTTCGACGCAGTTTCCCTTTCAGCGGCCGCTGACGCTCATCCTCGAAAACGACCGCGGCACACCGGGTAACCCGCTCGATGACCAGTCGGTGTACTTCATCAGTTCGAGCTTCGTGCCGCAGCCCGGCACGGGTTGGTCGGCTTTCGATGTCGGCGTACCGTCACTGTCGCTCACCATGCCGGCGGGCTGGCAGGTGCTGCAAGGAGCGGGCGCGCCGAATCAGGTCTGGAACGAGGTGATCGGGAATGTGTCGAGGGTGCGCTGGTTCTACGGCGATCCGATGCTGTTCTTCATCTTCGACATCTGGCAGGTCGGGATGGACAACGCCCGCATCACCACGGATCTGGGCACGGCGTTCTGCTTCGGCGATGGTTCGGGCACCGCCTGTCCGTGCAGCAATGTCGGCGGGGCGGGCCGCGGATGCGCCAACTCCGCGGGTGCGGGCGGTTTTCTGCGAGCGCAGGGCAGCAGCAGCCTCGCGGCCAACGATCTGATCGTCACGGTCGGGGATCTGCCCCCGGGCGTGACCGTGCTGCTGTACTACGGAACCGCGCAGGCCAATGGCGGAGCGGGTTTCCAGTCCGCGGATGGCCTGCGCTGCGCAGGCGGAAGCATCACGCGCCTCAGCACCCGCTCCGCCATCGGTGGCGCGGCTCAATGGGGTCCGGGCTTCCTGCCGCCGACCACACCCGCGCAATCCTTGCACTTTCAGGGTTGGTATCGCAATCCCACGGGGCCCTGCGGTCTGGGTTGGAACTTCACCAACGGCCGTTCGATCGCGATCACGCCCTGACGAAGGCGGATTCGGCAGGATTGCCGACGCATCGCGCGCCGCCTAGCATCGCGCGATGCGTCTTGCACTGCTGAGCCTGACCGCCTGCCTGACCCTGAGCCTTCTCGCCCTCACGGGCAGCACCCCGCGGGAGACTCATGCCCTCGAGAAAATCGAGGGCTGGAGCGTGCGCGTCGACCGGCGGTTGCTGGAGGGCGAAAGCGCAGGTCTGGGAGCGCGCGCCCTGGGGCTGCTGCGCGCGCGACTGGTTGCGATCGCGACGATTGTTCCAGAGCCTGCGCTCGCCCGACTGCGTGCGGTGACCATTCAATTGGATCGGGAAGTTCCAGGCCTCACCGCCATGCAGTACCACCCCAGCGCCGAGTGGCTCAAGGAACACGGCTATTCCGAGAACCTCGCCAAGTGCGCGCACATTCCCGACGTCGAGGATTTCCTCTCGCCCTTTGAGAACCACCGCATGCCCTGGGTCGTGCTGCACGAGCTTGCGCATGCCTACCACGATCAGGTGCTCGGCTTCGAGGAGCCGCGCCTCAAGGCCGCCTGGGAGCGCTTCGCCGCCAAGGAAAGCACACAAGCGGTGCTGACCAGCCCGGGCGGCACGCGGGAGCACTACGGACGCACCAACCCGCAGGAGTTCTTTGCCGAGATGACCGAGAGCTACTTCGGATCGAATGACTTTTACCCGTTCGTCACGGGCGAGTTGAAGGAGTCCGAGCCTGAAGTATTCGCGCTTCTGGAGCAGATCTGGGGCCCCTTGCCGGGGCAAGCGCCGGCCCAACAACGCTGAGTGGGCCTTGGAATGACAGGCTCGTTACGCATGCGCTGGGCAGAACGCGCGTAGCGGAGCGTCTCAGGCGGCCGACACCGGACCGAGCCAAGCGCCCATGCACTCCATCCACGCCCTGTTCTTGTTCCTCGCCACCTTCCTCGCCTGCGACGCCGGAGCGCGACCGGCTCCCAAGCCCGCGCAGACCATGGTCCACGGCGAGGAAGCGCCGGGCCCCAAGCTGGCAAGCCTCATCCGGAATGCCGCTGATAGCGGGGACCGGATCTGCACCATCGTGGATGCCCGGCACTGGCGCGAAGCTCGCAGCGCGGCGGCCGTGCAGATCGTGCTTTCTTTGGATCCGTCGGCCTCTTCAACGGACAACGCGGCCCGAGTCTTCGCCCGAACGCGGCGCTAACATGCGCTGCATGAGCACCCTGATTCTTGCCCTGCTCTCGCTGCTCTGTCTGACCCTTGCGGTCTGCGGCCGGACGCCGCCTGCGGAGCCGAGCCAACAGCCCGCCGCCCCGCTGTTTACCGCCGTCGACGCCTCGCGCTATGCCCGCATGGCGCTCGAATGCGTGCACAAGGAGTACCCCAACAAGATCGCGCATGTGCTGAACTCCAAGGAAGATGCGCGCGCACCCAGTGAGCTCACACCGGCGTTCCACGGCTGTTACGACTGGCACTCCGCGGTGCACGGTCATTGGCTGCTCGTGCGCGTGCTGCGCAGATTCCCCGAGGTCACCGAAGGCGCTCTGATCCGAGCTGCCTTGAAAAAGAGCATCACCGCCGCGCACATCGAGGCCGAACTCACCTACCTCAAGGAGCCCGGCCGCGTGCCCTTCGAGAGGCCCTATGGACTGGCCTGGCTGCTGCAACTCGCCGCCGAGTTGCGCCAATGGGACGACTCCGATGCGCGCGAGCTCTCACGCACGCTCGCGCCGCTGGAAGTGCTGTGCGCCGAGCGTATCCGCGACTGGCTGCCGAAACTCACGCACCCCATCCGAACAGGCGAGCACAGCCAGACGGCCTTTGCCTTCGGCCTGATTCGCGATTGGGCCGTGATCGTCGGCGACGAGGCCATGCTCGAGTTGATCGACGCGCGGGCGCGCGCCTATCACCTGCAGGATCGCGGCTGGCCGATGAGCTTCGAGCCCTCGGGGCAGGACTTTCTATCGCCGGGACTGGCTGTCGCCGATCTGATGCGACGCGTGCTGCCGCAGAAGGAGTTCGGCGAGTGGTTGTCGGGCTATCTGCCGGAGATTCCCCGCGAGCAGGCCACCCCATGGATCGCTCCGGCCGTCGTCACCGACAAGAGCGATGGCAAGCTGGCCCACCTCGATGGCCTCAACCTGAGCCGTGCCTGGATGCTGGAGGGCATCGCGCAGGCGCTGGAGCCGGGTGACGCGCGCCTGCCGAGTCTGCGCGCGACGGCGCAGGCTCATCGCAACGCGGGTCTGGCGGCCGTGATCGACGCGCCTTACGAAGGCAGTCACTGGCTCGGGAGCTTCGCGGTGTATCTGGTCACGGGCCGAGGACTCGGCGACTAGTCTTCCCGCAGGGACGGAGTTGGCGTCGAGGAGGAGCCCGCGCCTGCCGGGTTGAGGGAAGACCCGCGAGGCTTCAGCGCTGCTCTTCGACCTTCAGCGCGCGATAGCCGCCCGCCGCCTTGAAGTACAAGAGCAGCAGCAGGTAGATCAGCGCCATCGCCAGCGGAATGAACGAGTCCGCCTTGAGCGTCATCCGAT
>Ga0172373_10009031_pt1 | contig 12496 bp, 29 predicted proteins | sample Lak10m_2_FD_114546 | JGI IMG/M metagenome (GOLD analysis project Ga0172373, IMG submission 114546) | Freshwater microbial communities from Kabuno Bay, South-Kivu, Congo - kab_092012_10m | ecosystem: Environmental > Aquatic > Freshwater > Lake | place: Democratic Republic of the Congo... | reverse complement strand
TTTTATACCTATATAGTAGTCACCTTGTTCTAATTTTTTCTTGCATTTTACCCATGAATTCGAAACAGTATGTGAAATATTATGTCTAAAACTTTCCTGTTTATAAATAAAATCCTCTTTATTAAAAGCGGGTTTCAATATTGCCCAATCAGGAGCAAATATACATTCTATTGCACGAATATGATTATCCTTGATGTCTTTTGAAAATTTATCAGGTGTTAATATATGGATATTCAATTTATCTGATTTATATTCAACTTCAGGCGCAGATGCATTTGCTATTAAGACAATGTCCCAATCACTTGATTCATTTGCAGTACCATATACATGTGAACCAAATACATAGCACCCTTTTACCATTTTAGAGTGCTTCTGTACTTCATTACATATTTCTTCTAATGTAGGAATCATTTTAATTTAATTGCACTATTTAACTCTTTAACTCTATTAGGATAGAATACTTGAATAATTAGCCCTGCTAATCTAGAAAAAAACCTTTTATCCGGACTCATTCCCCATTCTTCCAAAGAGTGTGCCGTACAATAGGCAGCTTTCAATGAAGTTTTACTTTCAGTTTCTTTCCAATTTTGGTAAGCATTCTTAAATTGACGTAAGCAAAATGCGGTCATTCGCCAGAAAGGAATAACATTTGTATATGTGTAGTCACATGTTCTTTTCCAGATTTCAACTCTCCATTTCCAAAGATTTGGTTGATGTCTTTCTTCGACTTCATAATTCCATCCTTTTTCTTTAGGTGAAAAAACAAATTTATACCAGTACAAATTTAATTTACGAGTTTTCTTCTTAATTGCTTCTTTTCCGAGATTATAGTGGAAATTCCATGAGTCTACAGCGTCTGCAATCCCATATCTTTTCTCTAAAGCATTAATAAGCTCTGACCTTGTTATATTATCAGGTCTTTTACCTAGAAAATAATCACCATCTTCAATCCAAACGACATCACATTTATTTGCAATACATTCTGTATCTGGGCACTGATAACCATCTTTCAGAGAAGGTAAACCATTTGGATTAGAGACATGTTCAGATAAATCCTGATATCTGTCTTGGTGCGTTACTTCTAAAACATTTAGACAACATGGGCATTTAATGTGTTTTTCCATTTTCTTATGAATAAAACTGTGTTCGTATTTCAACTAATAGTTTGTGTACTAGACTTGGTTCTACACTGTCAGGTAATCCAGATTCTGCAAATATTCTGTCAATCTCTTTAATTTCATTCTCTGCATTATCAATTAAAGTCTGTAAGTCAACTTCACCTTTTCTGATTGCAATTAACTCTGCAGCATTAGGTCTTCTTACAATGATACCTTTACCTTCACCTATTTCTTTTGCCATTTCTAGCAATCGTTTACAGTGCATCATGTTTTTACCATCTATTTTCTGGTCATGGTTTTTAACGTCAGTCCATCTTTGAAGATTTCTATTTTCTAACCATTCTTCATATGACTTATAGTCTTTACAGTGTTCAGAATAACCATCTTTGTTATAGATAATATTACAAATTGGTTTTCCAAAGTCTTTTGGTATAGAAGACAATCGAAGTGCGTTTGATTCAGCCAAATTAGCACCTTCGCCCATTTTAACAAGACCTTTAAATCCGTATCCTAGAGGTTGTTGTTCCTTTATTCTCCATTCTTTATTCTTTTCACGAATCTCTTCTGGTATATGTTCATTAAAGCAATTATTTGCATCTGTATCAAAATAAACAGCATATACATCTCTGGCGTTCGGTACATTTACAACACCACAAAACTTTTCATCATAACCCCGATGTTCATTCCATATTTTCCATGAAATTGTTTTACTGCCTTCAATAACATAAACAAAATCAAGTATGTCTTTTCGTGTTACCTTATCTTTTTCCCAGTTTTGTTTTTTGTTTTGACCTTTTGCCTTCTTGATTTGCTGTATACCATATCCTCCAAATGATTTAGCACATGTTTTTGTAATAAATTCATCTCTTCTTTCGATTATTTTCTGAAAAAGAGGGTGAATATAAATTATACAATCTTCAGGTGTATTTAAAAGTTCCAATATTGTAGGATTATTAGACGCAAGGAGTTCTAAGAATCTTCTGATTTCATAGAAGACTGTGTCATTCTTGTCATCATTTATTTGTTCCTTATATTTTGTACCAAGAATGTCATCTTGTTTTTGAATGTATACTCCTGCATAATCGGTATCAGATGTCGGTAAATTTGTACCATATGCTTGTGAACCTCTGATTACTATCAAAAGAGGTTGTGCACCTGGGCACCTTTCTTCTATGAATTTTAAAAAATATTCTTTCATTTTCTTTGATTTATAGTACGAATATAACAATAAAAATCTTTACTTCAAAGACTTTTATAATTTACTTAATTCTCGATTCTTTTCCCGTTCTGCGTCTCTGGCTTTAATTGTTTCTCGTTTATCATATTCTTTCTTACCTTTTGCAAGAGCGATTTCGAGTTTGAATTTACCATTTATTTCAACTACCTTTATTGGTACTATAGTAATACCTTTATCTAGACCTTTTTGCAAGTCTTTAAGTTCCTTTCTTTTTAACAATAGTTTCTTAGGTCTTTCTGGTTCATGGTCCATATTCTTGGTACCCTGATGTACAGAAAGGCCTTTTACAAAAAGCTCACCTTCTATAAAATAACAATAAGAATCTGTTAACGATGCCCAACCACTTCTTATAAATCTTGCTTCACTACCAGAAAGTTTGATACCTGCACTATACGTTTTTAAAAACATATAGTCAAATGAAGCTCTTTTATTTTTAATCATTTTTGTATAATTTACATTTAGACTTATCGTAATTACCTACTTGACAAACATTATGTGTTCCGCCACTCCAATCGCCTTTTAATACAAGTTCATCTTCTAATACACCTACAACTTCAAAAACTTCGCGATGATAATAATATTCTGTTGTCACTTTGTCTCCAATTATAAAATCTTCAACAGGAAATAAATGGCAAACATTTACAGAACGTCTTCTTGATTCCTCATGAAAATCATTTTGAATTGTACCCCATAGACCAGTTTTTTCTAAAATTTTACCAAGGGTTGCTTTACCTTTGTTAATTTTTTCAACTATACCTGTTACAATTTGTACTCTACCATTACTTTGTTGCGAATATCCATATCTTTTACCGATTACGATATTCCTTCCTGTTGCATCTTTCATTTTAAATTAAATCTAAAATATTAAAATCTAACTTCATTAAAAAGTAATTATTTTCAGGGTAAAAACCTGTTTCTACTATCGCTATTTTCGCCTTTTCAGTATCAGAATCAATATCTTCGATACTATCTTCTTTATAAATTAATTTTAAACCAGGATTTATATTTGTATTTGTGTTTTTATAATCTTCGCATCTATATACAAGTACGCTTGTATCATCAAATCTCATATATGGGTCTACATATACCTGCATTCCGCCTAAAATTCCTATTGGATATACTGAAAGAGGTGTAAATAAACCAACTGAACCTTCTAGTTTATTAAATGTAAATCCTGCCATATCTTGTATAATTGTACCCATTGATGTGCTTACTATGACTTTATTAGCAGGACCTCTTCTTGAGTTTACAGCAATAATATTACTACAATGAAATATTTTAGAAATGATTTTTCTTCTCAGAATATCTTCTTTTTCTTTTGTAGTATACTCAATTACTCTATGAATTTCTTTTCTTGGTCTAAAGAAACTCATAATCCACTTTAACGGTGATTTTGTAAAAGAAGGTCTGTGCTCAGTTTCAACAGCAGGTTTCGGCAAGTTTAACTCTATTTTTGAGTTTGCAATTTCAGGATGCCTTTCTGCATGTTTTGCACCTAGTTTAAATGAAATATTTTTGGCATCTCTTGATATTTCACTTATCAAGTTTTCATGGCCTTCTGTTTTTCTAGCTTTTATTTCACCTAATTCAAATGATTTAGATAATATTTTTAGTGATAATTCAGCATGCCCATCTTCAGAAACGTTTTCTGAATTAATATGGTCGATATAAGTACATGTACCATTTTCATCTTTTATACCTCCTATTAAATTGAAAAAAGGCGTAATTGCCTCATTTGTAAAAACAGGATGTTCTTCTGTATTTAATGTTTTTTTAACTTCTTCCATTTTTATAATTTATTATAGACGTTTATTACTTTTTTTCCTAGACTTTTAGCATACTCAATTTCTGCTTGTACTCCTGTGGATTCTGCAACCGCATTATCATCAAAATTAACTACCCATACTTCATCACACCAGTCAATAAAAGAAAAGTCTATCTTTGACCATACGTCCCATGTCCCAAGTAACTGTTTATTAAATGCATAATCTTTTTTAGATTGTTCTACAATTGGATGTGACATAGAAATAGGTGAAAATGGTATATTACCCATCTTTATAATTTCATATGCATACCTGTTTGCTAGTTCGAAACTCAAATCTTCATGTCTCGTATACGGTATTGCTAAATATATTTTTTTCATTAGTCTAATTCGTTTCTAGATATTATTGATATTACTTTACCCGGCCATGTGCTTGAACCGCCTGCGTAATTTGCATTTGAAAGTGCATAAACCCATTTAACAGGGTCAGTCTCATTTAAAAGTCTTTTGTAAAAACTCTTGTTATATACGAGCATACAAAAACTTTCATATGAAGCAGTATCACTTTCATATGTTCTGAATCCATTCTTACCCTTTATTCCAAAGTGGTTATTTGAATTTACAGCAAGTTTGCTTTTACCTCCTGCTGATTCTAAATATGCAATTGCTAATATCAAGGAAGAAGGTACACGGTAAATACTTTCAAAGCTATCAGCAAGTGGTTGATACTTTTCAAAGTAATTAACATTTTGTGACTTTGAAAACATAGCAATTGAGATAAATGTTACTAATAATAGTTTTTTCATAATTTTCCTATTTTTAAATTACATGATTTGCACTGGTCTAATATATCAGTACTTAGTAATTTACACCAACTTTCTGTTTTGTTTCCAAATTTTTGCACATATTCATCATCCATCCAATTTGGCCTTTTATCTTCAGGTATATCACCTATTTTAATATTACTGTAAAACGGGCATAATCTTGTCGTAAAACCCCAATTACCGTCTTTAAATTTTATAAATCCAGAAGTAGGTTCATAACAATATAAACCTACTGGGATTTTTTTCTTTATTTTTCTAGGAATTCTCATCTTCAGAACCTTCTAATATAATTCTTGTAGTTTCAGGAAATAACTGATTCATTCCGACACCTAAGCATACATCAACGTATTTAGGCTTTATTTCTTCATTGATGTTTTCGCTAAATGACTCTGTTGCTTCAGCGTTTTCTTTTTTTAAGTCTTCTTTCATTTGTAATTTTTTTTATAATATTCAAGTTGCTCTTCTGTAAACATTTCTTCAAGTTCTTCCTTTGATTCCCATCTGTAGTCTTTATTAATCATTCTCATGTAAGCGCATTCTGACATCCAGCAATCACATATTAGACATTCACCGTTATGGTCAAATGTACAAGGTAGTTTAGTGTCCTTCATTCCAATTTTCAGTTATTTCTAAAAGAAATTTATTTTCTTCAAGAAGCATTCCTGCGTGTTTATATAATTCAGAATCTTTTTCTGTATTATTCATTTCATTTTTAAGCCATTCAATTCTTCTGATAACTGACTTTCCGATTTCAGAATAGTTTAAACCGTCTTTTGTGAATTCTGGTTCCTTTTCATTTTCCTTTTCCCTTAACCACCAATCGGTATTTTTAATACATGAACCTTCATTTGTAGGCCAGGCACCTAATTCTATTAAAAGTGACTCAAGTTCTTTTTCATTTATAGTTTCAGCTTTAAAATCACCGTGATAAAAAATAGAACAAACAAGGTCAATTACTCTTTTTTCTAATTTCCACTTTTCCATTTTCTTAATATTTAAAAAAGTTATAAATTTCCGTAAAAGGTGGCTTTGAATCCCTGTGTTCATTTGCAAAATTCCAGCTTTTACCGCTACTATCTTTGATATCAAATGTACCATCAATAAAATCTAACAATTCGGCTTCAGATAATTTTGCAACCTCTTTTTTCCATTGGTCTTTGATGATGAACTCAGAACCATTCTTGTATGCTATTAGACACCATCCTTCATAATTAATTAATCCTAGACTTTTCATATTCATTAATTTAGCGCAAAGTTATACTCTTTTTCTTCTTCATATACTTTGCCAAGGTCTGCAAATCTAGTTGAAGAATATCCAACCCAAGGTAAACCGTACTTTGTAGTCCCTTTATTGTTTACACCTTCTAATATGTAAACAATTTGGTCAAAGTTATTGATAAATTTGTCTACTACATTATATTCTCTTCCTTCTACGACTTCTGCACCTGGTGGTTGCTTTTCGTCATTAACGCATACTACTCTTTTAATCATGTTTTAATCTTTTAAAATATTCTTCAACAGTTTCTATATTGTATTGTATGCGTTCTTTGTCAGAAAGTTCCTTTTCTTCATCGCAATACTCACATTTCCACTTTACAAAGCATCTAGGATATGTTGTTGTTAGACTCCAGGTATGTTTACCGTTATTTAAACAGGGTGCTTTCCAAGCTTCATGTGAATACATTATCGAAGTATTATATGCGAACGTTTTACCGCATTTTTCACATTCTTGTTGATAAATTTCATCTTCTTGATAACCGTAACCATCATCATGATTAATGTCTTGTAAATGTTCACAGTATGGGCAATATACGTCACTCATCTTTTAATGTACATTTAATTTTACTTGAACTACCATCTTTTCTATGTGAAAAATGTATATGAGAATCAACTGTTACATTTGAACGATTTGGATTTTTCTTCCATCTTTCATGTCTAATTACCTGTATAATATCGAAAGCCATTCTGCAACTATCATGAACGCTTTCATTATAGATACCCCATGATGCATGTTGAGGCAAATCCATGTCATTCATAAGTCTATTTCTTGGATATATGAGTGCTACATCTACTATATCTCTAACGTCATGGTATCTTGAATAATCAGTTGAATGATGTATATTTTCAACATCATTCCATTTTCTTATTTCTTCACCATTTCCCCAGCTACCTTTAGTTTTAATCCATTTCTTTTTCGGATGTATTTCTACAATTTCACCTCGCTGAGTTCTGTCACCTACTTCTAGTTCTTTTTGAGGTGAGAACTCATTGTATAAGTGTTCTTGGAAAGTCGGGTGGTCTTTGATTACATTGAATTGACCTATGCCTATTCTAGAATAGAAATCTAGGGCATCTTGAACAAGTGTTAACTGCTCATCAGTTAATTCTAGTGTATTTAATTTCTCTTTCATATCAATGTGTGTAATATCTAAATTTAAAATTAACTTTACCCATTGGAAAACAATCTTCTACTTCCATAAGAATATAAAATCTTATTTTTCTAATGTTATTTAATAGTAATTCTTTTACTACCTTTCTGAAAAAATCTTCAGTTTCATATGCACCGTTTATATAAGACTCTCCCATTCTGGAATGTTTTATTTCACCCGTATAAGGTAAAGAATATCTGTTAGACTTAACAGAAGATTGTATTCCTAGACTTGAAAGTATCTTAATTAGTTTAGCCTCATTGTTTTGTTCAATCTTTTCCATGAATTTATGGTAAAGCTCTTCTGTCCTTTTATCATCTCTGTTCATGATTAATAAAAGTTGACTGTTTAAATTCGGTATATTTCTCATTTTAATTAATTTAAGTCCCAACATGGTCCAAAAATAAATTTATCATTAGGACCCATTTTTTTCAAGAGTTCGATTTTGTGATTTTCATTGAATCTTGCAATTTCTTCAGGTGTATCATTTGCCCAAAGTTCAGGTTGGTCAAAATGGTTTAATTTCGCAATTCTTACCATTTCATTATAGTCCTTTTCTTTAATCCATCCTTTTAGAGGTGTCATTGGACTTATACATGAATGCAAAGTAAATTGTCGACCATCGTAAAGACAGTAGTAATAGTCTTCCTCGTCGTCTACTATACCTACGAATCTATATGCTTTGTCATGCATGAGAATATATTGGCCCTTAAGTTCTTTATATTCTTTTTCAATAAGTTTTAAATTTTCGCCCATATTATTTTTATTTCATTTCAGTAGCTCTTACCATTTCAAGTATTTCAGAAGCAGTATAATACTCTTTTTCTTCAATGTCAATGATTTTTACATTGTCACTTTCTTTCTCTTTAGCTATTTTATTTTTAGCCCAATTTATGATTTCTTTCATCATCTCTTCTCTAGAGTTATATCCGATATAATCAATATTGTTACTTTCTTCCCATGTAGATTTAATATCTTCAAGTGATTGACTTGTTATCCAATTCTTATAGTGCCAATTATAAATCCAACTAGTGAACAGCATTTCATGACGATAATCCCATTTTTCAATGTATGACATTGTTTTTTTGTCCCATACTTTAAAATGATATATTTTGAAACCTACTGTTAAGACTTGTTCTCGACCATATACTGTTAATAACGGAAACATAGCCGCTATAAAGGTTATAAATAATATTAAACCTGCTGCACTTAATTCAAATACATAACCAGTTGTCGACCATAAATATATCCACAATATATTCCATCCGATAAACAATAATGTCGACACCCAACATGCGATACTACCGTCTGTCCTTTTCCATTTTTTTTCCAAGTAATCCATATTAAACATTTAAAATTTTTCGTATTTTATTTTTAGCTTTCATTAAATTTGTTTTTGAAGCACTTAATGATATATTTAATTTTTTACTTATCTCTTCATGTTTTAAGCCTTCCATATAATACATATCAAATGCAATTCGATAGGAAGGTGGTAATTTATCTAATACAGAATAAATCATATCAACATTATATAATTCCTCGTATTCTTCATCTGTAGTTTCGATGTCAATATAGTTGAAATCATATGAAAAGATGTTTTTCTCTTTTCTAATTTCATCAATTATAGCATTCCTCACTATTCTTCCTATCCAGCCTTCTAGTGTACCCTTATCTGCATATTTATGTAAATTATCATAAACCTTAATGAATCCGATTTGACAGTAATCTTCTGCTTTATTTCTGTCTTTTGTATATTTCATACAGACATTATTTAGAATTTTATCCCAATATTTTAGATAAATTTCTTCAAAAGAAATAACATTAACTGAATTATTAATAGACAAATTCATACCCCTCTGTTCTTAAGTAATCTGTTATGATTAGCCCATTAATACTTTCATATCTACTACCACCCCAGTCGCCGTTATTTCTCCATAATTGAACTTCACCGTTTTTTCGAATCCAGATATAACTGTCATCTCGGTGACCATTCATTGTACTGGTAGTATTGATTTGAATTTCTAGTCCTGTAGAATCCCATTTACCATCATGATTTGTCATAAATCTGATAAAAGGCTCTCCTACTAGGTCGCAAATTTTTCTTGCTTGCTCTTCACTAAGTTGATTTAATTTTTTCATTGTTTATTATTTTTAACAAATATAACAATATGAAATTAAACCCCAAAGCATTTTTTTATTTTTTACAAGATTCTCTGAGCTCGACATACCATTTTTCAGGATTATCTTTGAATTGATTATCAAGGACCATTGATTTAATGATATATTCAGTCCATTTTTCAGAAATAGGATTAGATTCTTTCCATTCATCATAGGAATATGTTAGTCCACCTAAACTATAGATAAGCTCATTTCTTAGTTTTTCCCAGTTTTCTAATGAATTTCTTTCTTCTGGTTTAGGTCCGATACCATCCATATATTCAGGTGTCTTACCTTTACCTAGGTTATAAATTACTCCTCCTACAAGACCTGTATATAAGTCATCTAATTGGTCTACTGTAGGCTTATAGCTTTTACCTAACTCAACTGTTAAGAATGAAGTATATGCGACAAATTCAAAATGGATACCCATTTTTTCACATCTTTCTTTAATTTGTTCTATCATTTAATTGTCTTCATTTGTTATTAAATAAACTAAATTCGGCGCACCATAGCCCCCAATTTCTTCAATAATTTCAATTATTCTCTCTGTTTCGCTCATCTTTGTTTTGGTTTAATATTCCTAATATATGTTGTAAAAAGGGTAATGATAAATCATTGAATGTGGTAGTTTGTTTACTGCCACCATGATTAGCCATCATAACCATCCAATCACAATCTTTCTGATGTACCCTAATCCCTTCAATTTCTATTTCAAACATAGAAATATCTTTTATGTGAAAATCATAATTTATTTCTGGATGTCTATAAATTCTCACCTTTGTTTTGGTTTATCAGTTCTTTTAATCTTTTAATTTCTGCAATGACATCATCACCTAGTTCAATCTTTGACATAAGTGACAGGTCAATCATTTGAATATAAAGTACTTCTATTAGTTGAGATTGGGCATCAATTAACTCTTCAATATTTTTTTTATATTCTTTTTTTAAACCTCTTACTTCTTCAAGTAATGCTAAACCTACTCTGACATCTGAGTCAAACATTCTTGTAAGGCTTGACTCTAATTCAAATATTCTTTTTAACGTTTTATCGCTCATCTTTTCTTATTTTTAAAATTTGTTCTTCTGTCATATTTTTAATGATAACATTAATCGCATAGTGGAATATTTCAGTTGGCATTACCATCAAATCTATACTGTAAACTTTGTCACCCCAGTCATTTTTTGTAATTTTGATCTGACTTTTAACATCGTTCATTACATTTTTAACTAATGAGATTGCAAGTTCATGTTCAACTCTAGCATTTATATCAAAATCGACTAAATTTTCAAGATGAGGATTCACTTGATGTTGTACCCTTTTTCTAGCGGTGTTTAAATGTGCTAAAGCTTTAGCATCCATTAATCTATGGAATAAGGCTTTCTTTTCTAAATCTTCCATACTAATCTTTAATCTTTATACAGTCTTCGTTCAATTACTGTTTCAAGTTCTTTGATGATTTCAGCTTCAATATCATCATCTATACTGTCCCAAACATCATCAAATCCTTTTCTATCATATAATTTGTCAATTATTTCACCTACAGTTTTTTTAACTTGTATTTTATGCCTGTTTGGTCTAGAAGGAGCTTTAAGAAGGCACTCTTCTAGTAATTCAACTCTTCTTTCTTGTGTTTCAGCCTGGCCCATTCTCATTGACCAAAGTTCAACATATTCTTTAAAATCATTGCTCATATTCCTTTGATTTTTCTTCCCACCATTTATTGAATTTTGATAATGCAACTTCTTCTGCATCATCACCACCGTGATAGTCTTCATAATGAAATGGTGACCTGGTTTCACCGTCAGCATGTCTTAAACCACTTCTGATACTACAGAAACCGTGTCCTGTTGTGACTTCAAACCATTCAATCATTGACATTACACCGTCACCTAGCTTAAACTCTGGTCTCAATTCTTTAATGTCTTCAATTGTAAGTAAACCAGATGACCTGTCTTCAATTATTAGTCTGTCGATTGGTCGACTAGTTTCTTGATTAATAATTAAATGTTGAAATCTTTCATAGAATTTAACATCCTTTGCTTCAAATCTATGAATATACCAACCTCTTCTTTGTAGCTTTAAAATGTCTTCTTTTGAAAACCACTGCCACAATTTTTCTAAACTATCTGTTGCAGAAAGCCATCCTACTATTTCAGGGTCAAATTCCATTTCAAGTTTTGAGTTTGTGCAAAAATCAAATCTATCATGAATTAATCCTGTAAAATCTCCTTTGTAGTCATACCATAATCCTTGTAAAGTTTTTTTATGACAAACTCTATAAAATGTATTTTCCATATTATTCATATTTGTCTAATCTATTTTCAAAATCTTTTAATATTTCTTCCATTTCCTTTTGGAATTCTTCATCATTGATTAGTTTAGCGTCTGACCATGCTTCAGATGGGTCACCGTAGTAAAACCAGAGCCTAAAGAAATCGTAAATTAATTTGATTTTTTTCATAAGATTAGATGTTAGGTTAAAAATTATTCTTCAGTATTATTTTCAAATTCTTCTTTCAATTTCAGATAATTTTGATATCTTTGTTCTTTAGCCCACTTTTTATCTCTTTTGATATTAGCTTGTCTTTTAGAAAATTGCTCATCTGTTTCTTCAATCATACGAGTAACTATTGCATAATGATGGGGGTCCCAAGAATTATTTTCTGAATAATATCCTTCGTCATATCCTATTTCAAGTCGGTCATCGTCTTCAAATTTGATGTCTTTTAGATCTTTCCAAGTAAAAGGATTTTGTGATTGCTCTCTGAAAATTTCCTTTTCTACTTTTATTTTGTTTGGACTGAGCTTATTTTCCATTTTCTTTTATTTTAAATGTTAATAGAAAAGAAGTTGTTGCAAAACAAAAGGATGAAAACCAACCTAATTGTTCATATGATTCACTATTGAGTGCACTAAATAATCCTGCAATCATAGATATTAAAAAAATTACTCTTAAGTATTTCAT
>Ga0172373_10009030_pt1 | contig 12497 bp, 17 predicted proteins | sample Lak10m_2_FD_114546 | JGI IMG/M metagenome (GOLD analysis project Ga0172373, IMG submission 114546) | Freshwater microbial communities from Kabuno Bay, South-Kivu, Congo - kab_092012_10m | ecosystem: Environmental > Aquatic > Freshwater > Lake | place: Democratic Republic of the Congo... | reverse complement strand
GTGACAATAATCATTTGAATGACAAGGTAATGTTAGTATAGAAGTTCCAGCAGGAATTAAAAATTCAAATAATGGCAATCTTTTTTTGCCAGTTCCTTCTGTAATTAAAGGATTTAATGATGTGGTTACAAATGATTTATCTACCCATTGACCTTCATCTATGAACATTTGTAAAACTTCTTTACTTTCTACGGAACGATATGTCAATATATTATATTCCAATCGTTGTAGTTGTTCTCTGAAAGCATAATCCATTTCACGAATTGTAAATGCATTCATTGCACTTTTATATTCCCTTTCCCTTTTATCGCCTTCTTTTGGTTTACCTAACTTTAATTGTCTCTGTATTTCTGGTTTTGATAAACTTGGTTGTGAATATCTTAATATATTATTTATTCTTTCCGTGTTCAAATAATAATAACCCAATGCCATTAGAGTTTCTTCATCTATTGTTTTTGGTGTTATTAGAGAATGTTTTGATGTTGCAATCATTTCTGCTCGTTTATACAACTTTGTAAAGTCTACTTTCTTATCACCCACTCTTAAATCATACATATCAATTATGTCTTCATAATCATACTGTAATAGATGTTCTCTTGTTTGTGGGTATAAGTTATTAGATTTTTTATACAATTTTTCTACATCAACTTTATTAAGAGCACCAACAGTTTTTAATCCTGTTTTACTTTCAGTTCCACTCTCAGCAGGAGCAGTTGTTGTAGTTGTATCGGTTGCGGTTGTAGTATCAGTTGTAGGTGTTTCCGTTGGTGTTTCTTCAGGTGTCTCTGGTGTTTCAGCGGGAGTTTCCGGAGCGGATTCTTCTTCTTCTGTTTTTGTTTTCTTTTCTTTTGGAGCAGATTTTTGATGTTTTGCAGGATCAAAACTTTTCTTACTTATGTAATATGATTTTCCACTTTCTTTATTAACAACAAGCATTTTATCAGGATCTTCACTTGCAGGTTTTTCATCTTCTTCATATAAAGAAAAAGACCTTTCCAGGTTTTCAATAACTCTCCGAGTTTCCTCACGGATTAGTTTTTCAAGACTTGAAAAGGTCATATTATCTCCATTAAAAGTTTTCTGAATCAAGTTTGTGTTGTCTCCTAACAGCGGCATTTCTTTTTTCAGATTTTTTCTTTGATGGTTTAATGTATTCCATGCGGTTTTTATATTCTTCAAGAATACCGGCTTCCTTTACCTTACGCTTAAATACCTTAATCATCGTATCTACATTCATTCCACCCGCTTTAACTTTAACATGAGCAGGTTTTGAACTGGTATAAACTCGGTCTGACATAACCATTTTCCTTTATTTTTTTATTTCGTAAAATGTTCCGAGTTGTTTACCTATATTTTCGTAGATAGACTCCAAGGTTCTTTGTAACTTAACTATTCTTTCTGATATTTTTTGAAACTCACTCACTGATTCTCTCAATCGTTTTGAGTTTCTTCTATGTGATACACCTTCAAACCAATCACCAGATTCCTCAACCATATTTTTACTTGCAAATTCAACAAGTCTTTTTATTTCTGAAACTATCTCTGGAAGTGCCTTTGAACGATGAACTACTTGTCTGTATTCATTATATTTTGAAATTGCTTCGATGTATTTTTGTTTTTGTTCCGATGTTAATACTTTTGTAGTAAATTTTTCATTCATTACTTCTTGAACAGCATCGGAAACTAATTTTTGTATATCTTCTCTTGTCATTGTTGTTTTTGTTTCACCGACTTTTTTGGGAAGACCTTTGTGAGATGTTCCGGCATATTTTGTCAATTCTTTTTCAGACATTGATGATGCCAAATCTTTTACAGATTTACTAACATCACTTGAAGCAACTTTACCTCTTTTGTAAGCAAGTGCAAGCCCCATTAACTTCTGTTGCTGTTGTGATAATGCCGGCATCGTTATCTCCCATCAAATATGCATTCACAAACATTACCAATTTCACAAATAATGTTTGTTATATTATTATGGATGCGATTTATTTTAGGATCTATTTTTGTGATTGTTGTTGTTGATATACCTTCTGTAATCAATCCTTCATGTAAACCTTCTTCCATTCCTTGTGGATACATAAATGCACCATGAGTTGATGGATTTGAAACAAAATCCCAACCAATCAATTCAAAATCGTCTTGAACTTCAACTGTGCTTTCACTTATTTCTTCAACAGAACCTAACCCCCTTGATGATATTCCAAGACGAATACCTGCACCAAGAAGTTGTTTTAGTATATTTCCGGATGGTGTTGGTAGTATCTCAACTGTGCCAACTACATCATTATCTTTCCAATTTACACCAAGAACATTATGTGAAACATTACGAAGATTGATTACGGATGAATCTGGATGGTCAAGTTCACCGAGAGCACGATTTTCTTTTATTTGATTTTCGGCATACTTCTTAACTTCACGCATTAAAATCTTTTTGGGATATACTCTACCATTTTGATTTTTTGCTTCAGCTCTTTGTAGTACTCCGGAAACTATAACTTTGCCACCATTTTTCTTTTCAGATTCGGTAATCATTTTTGGGGTTACATTAAAAAGTATAGTATCTACGAGTAGTTGTTTCATTTTTATGCACCTAATTCGTTAATTTTTTTTGTAATTCTGTTTATTCTTTCGGATATTTTTCTCAATCTAGCCATTGATTCACCCCAAAGAGTTCTTTGATCAACATTCATTTCTGTTTTTAATCTCAATGCATGTTCAACAACTCTTTCTACTTCGTAGATTGTTCTGTTTATATTCTTAATTGAATCATTTATTTTTCTGTTTGAACTTCTTGTTTCATCCGTTCTAAAATCTTTATATGTTCCTTCCGAAATTAAACCCATTGCCTGTTTGTAGGTTGATTCATAATTTTTCTTTTTTGTTTTAGGAACAAGTTTATATCCATAAACTTCTGCAGTTTCTTTATTGTGTTCTTCAAAATCTTCTTCACTCTTAGCAAAAGCATTTGGCGTTTGGTATCCGGGAACACCAGCAGTTGTGCTCATTTCATCTAATGATAATTCTTCTGCAAACTGACGGTATTCTTCTGATTCTTTTAATTTTTTTATGAAAGACTCTACATTCATATATTACCTAATCATTTGATTACGAATTAAAACATATACGGTTCCACTATCCACCTTTACACTCTGTAATGATAATTCGTGTATAACCGCAGCAGTACTGGCCATAGCAGAAAGTGGAATGGTTCCACCTAAAGACAATGATGCAGTTCCCGTAGTTCCATTTGGTACAATTATACCACCTGCACCAAAATTAGAGGCAGTAAAAGTTGTAGTTCCAGTTCCACAAGTTATTGATTGAAAGAATTTTCCAGGATGTCCCTTTCTTTCAAATTCACTTGCCTGTGAAGCAGGAAAATTATATGGGTGTATTTCATTAACTGCCATTATTTACTCCATGATAAATCGTCTATTAAACTGTAATAACGAAGTAGAGCAGAGATATGATTTTCTTCTACTTTCTTTATCGTTTCATATTCATCCAAAAGTCCTGCAACTTCTTGTAATTTTATTTTTAGGGATTTGTCTTTTACCCTATGCATGTTTTTTGTAAACAATCTTTTTATAGTTACCGCTTCTGTTTGAACAAGAGACTTTAAGTTATTTGTATTACTAACATTTTCTATGTATTCTCGTAATAATACCTTTTGTGATTCCGTTAAATTACTATATTTTGCATTAAATTTTTCAACTAGATACTTGTAAGCCATCAAACGAACTTCTTTTGATTCTTGTGCAATAGCAAAATCTTCTGTTATCACGGATGTATTTGGTTTTGATGTTATACTTTCGAGTATTGTTATACGAGACTTTGTAATTTCAATTGGATTATCCAACTCATTATATTCAAAAACTTTGTATACTGACGCAAGTATTTTATAGTTTTGAACTTTTGTTTGAAAAAATGTATCAATATCAAAGTTTTCTTTGATTGATTTTATCAATTCATACTTTTCGTTCTGTAATTTATGTTTGTTTAACCCACGTCTTGCTTTCAATACTGCCTCTATTAACATATTTGCCTTTGTGTCTGACTTTAATTTTTCATCACAAAGGGTTTTATAGAGTTTATATTCCTTAATAAGTTCTGTGTTCTTATTAAAGAATTTTTTAAGAATCTGTATTGCTACGGATTCGTTAGAAGAAATAATGTCTGATGTTATCTGACGAGTCAATAACTCAAACAACATTGCAGTATTTTTGAATTTAGAATGTTTAATTTTCTTCATTGTTCCTTATACCTGTTTATGTGCACTTTCATAGAATAAATATAGGCAATTTTACAATTCATCTAATAAATTGTTCTCATTCAACAAATTTGATTCGTTTTCTTCTTTAATAGACGGTTTTAGACTTTCCGATATTATTTTTTTTGTTTTAATCTTTATACCGGACATACTATTTATCAACTTACCTATATCACGGTTTTCAAGTGATAGTGGTGAATTTCCTTTGTAATTTACTTTTGGTGAATTATTAACCTTCAATGTATTACCAACATCTTTCTTTCCGATTGGATCTCTACCAAATGGACTGTTATCTGTTCCATAACTTAAATTCTTAGCAGGTCTTCCTGCACCTGGCCAACCACCTTCTGGAACTTCGGCATCGTTTATTACTTTACCACCACCACGAACTTGCATACTTGCAATGTCATGTGGTGTTCCAAATGATTCCTTTGTTATCGCAGGATCATTGCCTTCATTTTCAATTTGTTTTTGACGGAACATATGTTTAATATCTTCAAGAACTTCATTCTTTTCAAATTCTGCTTGGTCTTCTGAAAGATTGAATATATTGGAATAGATGTATTTCATAGAAAGTAATTTTTTTTCTATTAGTGTCCCAGCCAAGTCCACTTTTTCTTTCATAAGAGCAACTTTTTCTTGTTCATATATTATGGAAGGTCCTGTTAATCCTAATTCAAAATTTACCAAATCAGCATTTTCATATCCTTGAGCATACAAATGAACAATTGCAATCTTTGTCAATTCAGAAACCACAATTCTTTGCACTCTTTCTATTGTTCTAGCAAAACGAATATCAAGAGCAGCAAGTGTTGCCTTTCCTTCAATACTTTCATCATAGCCCAAATAAGGTTTTGGCACTTTAAGTGCAGCAAAGATTTTACTTTTTAGATATTCAATATCCTCAATTGCTTGATATTGTAAACCTGCGAGTGTTTCAATTTGTGTACCAGATTGTCCACCACGAACTGGAAGATAAAAGTCTTCCAAAAGGTTTTGCATATTAAAACGAAGATTATAGTCACCAGTTTGTTCATTTACGAGTGGAGTTTTCTTCATTCTGTTCATAAGGTTATTCATGTATTGATCTACTTCGGCAGGTGGTATATTACCAATATCAACTTTGAAAATACGTTTTTCAGGAGCACGCATAATACGATGTATCAACATCGCATCTTCCATCAATATCAATTGTTTGTAAAGTTTTCTTGCACCTTCTAACATTGATTTACCATAAGGTAAAAAGTTAGTATCACCAAGTAAACGAAAATGAGCCATTTCATAATTTTGAAATTCACCCCTACCAAGAGGACCTTCGTATACAAATTTTGTCATATAGATATGTTCCGGATCAGTTCCTTCTTCTCTTTGAACTTCATATGGTGAAAACGGAACAACATTTGTAACACCCAATTCTTCTTTTACATCCATATACAAATAAAAATCACCGTATTTACAAAGATTACGGATCCATGGCCAAAGATTATATTCTATATTGAGAACATCATAAAAAAGATTACGAAGAATTTTACGTATATTGTCATTGTCAGTTTTGATAGTAAGAACATCACCTTGATCATTTTTGAGTGTGCTTTCATCTGCATATATGTCAAGTGCAGATGATATTATGGCATCTGTGTCCATTGCTTCATAATCAGTATAAAGGTCTATCTTTGTTGCTGCGAATGAATTGTATTGATTGTATACTGATATTGGAGTTCCTTTTGTTCCATGTAATCTACCATATCTATCAATAACTTTTGATGTGTGTGGGTTTCCATCACCTTGATAGCGAGCAGTATCAACAACTTTTAATTTTTTACCACCAACATTACGAACAACAACATTAGTAGAAAAAAGTGTTTTTAGTCTATCAAACAATGATTTATTTTGTGCCATTTGTCACCTATTTTATGTAATATAAACTTAATATAAATATGTAGGAAAAAATACAAACTCTATTTTATTAACCAAGTTAAATCTTCATTATGTCCATTTACTGTCATATTCCATCCATCACGGTCATCGCCGTATTGATAAGAAGTTTTTAGTGGTGTTGTTGATTTCCCCATGTAATCTAAACTCATTCTCGTCTTCAACAATCCTTCTTGACGAAGTTTTAGAGCAGTATCTCTAACCCAAAGTCCTATTGCAAATGACATAACCAAGTCATCATTATATCCTGTTTGTGCCTCTGCCTTTGCACCATTCCAAACAAACACATATAGTTCTTGTGTTAATCTTGAAGATTTTATTATTGGTAATCTTTCACGAAAATATGTTTCCAATTTTGAAATCAAAAGTGGTCTTGTTTTAGCACTTGTAGTAAATCCAGGAATCATTTGTGCCTTGTCTTTTAAGTCATAACCCTTTGGAATATGAACGGATGGATCAGTATACCCATCTTCACGGTATGTATAATAAAGATTTGGATAACCTCTATCAATAATCTGTTGAATTGCTGCCCATCCAATGTTAGCATTTTCAACTACAAGAAGAGCATCGTTATATTCTGTTGCAACTGATACTAACATATTACCATAAGTTTTTGTATCAAGTTTTCCTTTGTATTCTGCAACTTGTTCCATGTTTTCAACATCAATTACATGAAAAGCTGAGTAATCATTTCCGTCACCACGAGCAACGTCAGCAATAACCATATATGTTTTATTTGGTTCTGGATAATCCCAAATCCAATAAGCATCTTCTGCACCACGTTTTTCTTTCGGCTCACACACATATGTTTGTTCATACCATTGGACAAGTTCACCATCAATAACAGAACGACCGGATGAAAGAAAGTTTCCGTCACATTCTTGTTTTGCCATATCAGGACCTAACAATATGTCTTGTTCGTCTCTCCATTTTTGGTCACGGTCTGGATGAACTTGCCACAACAATTCTACCGGATTAAATGCACTCTCTTTGTTTATTGCCTTTACCCATTGTTTATGATAAAAGTTACCAACACCGTTTGGCGTAGAGTTAATTATTGCAGTTCCACCAGTAGCAAGTGTTTGTTGTGCAGATGCCCATATTCTATCTATGTCATCAATAAAGGCGGCCTCGTCTATGATAAGAAGTGAAAGTGCCTCAGAACGAGCAGAGTCAGCGGCAGCAGAAACGGCTTTTATTTGTGAACCGTTCTTAAATCGAAGTGAAAGTTTGTTATCTTCTTGAACACCCGTTTTCAACCAACTCGGCATATTGTCATACATAACACGAACTTTTGTTACCAAGTTTTTAGCAGTTTCTTGTTTTGTAGCAATAACAAGAATGTTTTTATCTTGATTGAATAACATCAACCAAAGTGAATATCCAGCAATAACTGTGGATATACCTAACTGACGAGACTTTAATACAATGTTCCATCGGTTATTATTAAATTCTTTGAGGACATCTTCCTGAAAAGGATATAAGTCAAACAATATCTTGCCACGGGTTGGATGTTGAATTTTAGCATAACGTTTCATAAAGTATACCGGATTAGCGGCACACTTTGCATATTCTTCTTTGATAATATCTTTTAGATTTTTACTCATTGAACTGCAAATAATATCCCAAGAGTAGTTCCAACACCAGTGAAAAACCAAAGTAATTTATTATCATACCAACGTGGTTGTAATTCTTCATTTATTTTTTCAAGTTCTATACTTCTTTTTTTACAAGCATCAATAATTTGGTCACGATTTTTCAATTGTTGGTGATATAAGTCAAAACGAGTTTGATGAAATTCTATTAAAGTATCTTGAGCATTCACAACTGCCGTCAGATATTCAACAGAATCACGAATGAGTTGAATACGATTTGCCATCTTTACCACATCTGTTTTCTTAAAACATATAACAGAGTCATTTTCAACTGCAAACATAGTTGTTACTGAAAATAATAGGGCAATTAAATATTTCATAAATTAGTCTTTCAGAAAGTTAATAATATACTTTGTGGCTTCATCAGGATTTTTTATTTCTTTATCACGATAAACATAGAATTTTTTTCGTATGATAAGAATACTATCCTTACGAACTTTAATTATTGAGTCTAATTCGTCTGCTCTTTTTTTCAAATTTGTATAATCAAATTCATATTTGTTTATTAGAGCTTCCAAACTATCTTTTGTTTTTGTTGATGTCTTTATCTGTTCTTTTGAACGATTGTTGTCATAAACTAAATAAACAAAAAGTATTGCAAAAACTCCAATGACAAACATTTTTACATATTTGCCAATTTTTTCTTCCAAAACACCATTCATAATTAACCTTTCGTATAAGTTGAAACCATTTTTGCCTTACCACGAGCAGTTGCACCTTTTTTTCTCTTTCGTGTTACGGCACTTCTTTTTTGTTTTGATGACATCGAAGCGGCTTTTGCTGCAGGAACACATTTTGGATATGCTCGTTTACCACCTTTTCTGGCCTTACTACCAGCAGATGCTCCACAGGCAGGATGTCCACCGCCTTTTTTCTTTCGAGAAATGTCTACCCATTTTTCTCTAAACCAACCGGTTAAACCACCACTCGGCTTTTTTCCTTCACGAATGTATTGGGAGATATACTCTCCGATTATTTCTTTAACTATATTTTCTGTTGTTTTATTCATATTGATAAATATGGGTAAACATCAAATTATACTAATCCAAGGAAGAATAACAGGACTTCCAGTTGATGTAGTTCCATCTATACTACCTTGAATTGTTCTTTGAAATGATTTTAATGAAGTTGTGAGTGCATCTAAATGTTTATCAGAATACCCAAGAACAAACGAATAAAATATGTTTGAAGCAAGTGGTTCAAGTGTTCCAGGAATTTTAACAACAGGACCTCTTATGGTGGTGGTCATAGCCGGTATAAACGGTGTTGGTGTAAATTTTGCAGATGCCCAATATCCCATAAAACCAACTGCCATCAATGTATATGCCGTTCTATTTGAAGCACGTGTTGTATCTGCATGATTTGCGTCTAATGCATCATTTATACATTTTTCCAAAAATGCAGTATCACCCTTTATCAATCTTGCACCGAATGTTGTTCCAGTAAAACCAACCGTTGAAAGTTCATACGCCTTTGCCATTATGCTGGCAAAAACGGATCTATTTGCAACATTGTTTGCATCTAGAAGTGGCCTCATTACTGATTTGAATACATCGGAGTTCATATATTAAGTTTTATCTATTGCACCTTTACCAGAACTTGGCCACCCAAAACGGCATGACCAATATCTTGCCTTGTGTCTGGGTCCGGGTGATTGACAATTGTGACGAGCACGGAAAGACTTTCTTCGGGCTGCATTGCTCTTTTTAATACGCATTGTTTTCTTTCCACCCTCACCCTTGTGACCAAAGTTTACTTTTACGATATTACCGTTTGGTTTTTTTACATAAACGGAAAACTTTTTAGGACCACCCGGTGTTCTGAATGGTTTACCTAAACTTACTTTTCTACCACGATATTCAGCTTCATTCATCATATTAGGTTCATTTTCTTGAATACGAAAATGTAATTCACTAATTTTTCCACAAGGATTTGTAGCATATCCTTCAAGTTGATATGTAGGTCTTTCAATAGTTTCTTTTACATTACGAAAACCACCACCAGCGGCTTTGTATGCCTTTACAAGAGCACCGGATGCATACGCACTTGGCCATACTTTATATTTACTTTTAATTCTTGATTTTATTCTTGAATAAAGTTTTTTATTTGTAGGAACTGCCCTTTCAATTATTATCGATTTCATAAGTTTCTCCGATTTCTTTTTGGTTGTTCATCAATAATGTCATTTTCATCATAATCCGAATGGTATTCATCGCGATTTATTCTTGTGAATTTTCCGGAAAATTGTTCAGAAGCAACTGAAAATAAACTACCAACCACTATGTAAAGAAATCCGTCAAATATAAATTGTTCTATTTTCTTTTCATAAAAGGTTGATAATACTGCCATAAATATCATAACAAGGAAAGAAAAAAACATCATTACTCTTTTTGATGATATTTCACCACCAATTCCTCGTAATGTTTCTGATATAGGATTATACTTCTTCACTCCTTTCTCCTAAATCCCTTTCCAATTGTTCGATGAAATTTTTTCTAAATTCTGCAAATTCGTTTTCTATCTTTTCTAGTAATTCTTCTTTGTTAAATGGTGTTTTCCATTTTTCATTATCACCGAAATCATTTGTAAATTCCATTCTTGATAACTCACTTGCAATGGCATCTTTATCTTTTTCCGCTTCACTCAACCAAGCAAGTGCATTTTGTTTCAATTTAGTTTTTTCATATTCATCCCACTTACCTTCAAGACGAATTTTGTGTTCCATATCAACTACACAATCAAAACACATTCCGTGTATTCGTTTCATTTTTTGGTCAATTTTCTTTGGCATACCACAAGTGCAAGTTTCTTTTGGACAATTTTGAAATGTATTTAGATATTGATGTAATTCTTGTTGCCATTCTTTTCCAAGTTTTACTTTATATCCATTCTTTTGTTCCCACTCATTTCCGTCTTCGTCAAACCACTTATCACCAATTTTACGGGATATTTTTTCTTCTGAATTATCCCCAACATAACCTACCGCAATTTTGTTTTGACTTTCATGTTTTCCATCAAGAAGTTTTTTTACATCTTGTATACTATCAATTTTAATATCCATAACATAACCTTTTACTTTATTATTTCATTGTAAACTTTATTCCAAAATTTTCTCGTTATCATGTGCATTGGTCTTAAACCATTTTTATCAGATTTGACTTCTTTCATTTTTCCACGTTTTGTATTGAACTTGGAAACAACCATATTAAATATACCAACATCAAACCAACCAAATATAGAAATAAAACGAGACTTTAATTCAGCTAATTTAGCACTTCTATCACTTAATGCGGCAAAAATACTCTTTGATCCCATTTTGCCAAAACTTGGAATATCGTAACGAACATGATTAACAATCATATAATATACATACGGATTTTGAATATCTTTATATGTCAATTGACTACTACCATTCCAACGCATCAATCTCTTGTAATCCTTCAACTTTGATACATCGTCTTTATCAACCGCATAAATTACAATGGTGCTATCGTTATCAAATTGTTCGATAACATCTGTTGCATGAAATGGTGTATTTGATTTCATAATCCGCTTAACATTATGACGACGCATAATTGCAGACTTTTCATCAAATGTTAGTGGTTTTTCTATTGGATCAGTGGTATCGTCTGTAACAATATAAACATTTTCTTTATCAAACTTACGGCAAATTCTATCATATTCTTCTTTGTGATATATTGCCATCGGTTGAAATTTACCAGGATAAATTACAAGAATATCCTTATCTACCAAATCATTTTCATTGAATATGGCAAGGTTCATTTCCTTAATCAATTTTGTAATTTTGTTATTCATTTTCTGTTCCAGGTTTTACAGGCCAAGATATATTAAAAGGATCGGATTGTAAAGTTATATCTCGTAGTAACTGACGGTATAATTTCCATTCTTCTTTTTGTTCGTCTGTAAAAGGACTGTCAATAATTTGTGTCCAATCACTTTCTGATAATAATTTATTTCTATTTGCTCTAACATTTTCCCATTGAGATCCAAACTCTTCTGAAATTTCTTCTTGTGTTTTTTCTCTAACAGTCTGATATTCAAACACTTCATCATTTTTTATCTCACAATAAGATCCATCGGATCTTTGATTAGATTGAATATCTGCGGGAACAAAGGTATATTTATACCAACCATAATTTTTTAATGTTTCAACGTCAAGTAAATGAAAATTTGAAACATTTGCCCAAATAGTAGGCAAAGGTTTATTATTTTCTATTATTACACCATTTTCAACGTAAGAATATCTCATTAAATTACCATAAATACTATAAATTCATTGTAGATATAAATATCATCACTCAATCAAATCCCACAATTTCTTCCAATCAATATAAGGATCCAATTGTCTTTCATAACCCATATGAAGAGCAAGTGATGGTATAGGTGTAAACAATTTTACTTCCCAACGCCAAATGTGATTGATTGTAGTTCCTTCTTGTATTTGATTTTCTTCACCCCACTCTGTCATGTATTCAGTTGCACAAGTATAAAATCTACTCCAGAACTTACGGACTATTTCAGGATTGCACATGAAAGTAAATGTTGAATACTTGTTTGTTCTCCAATGTCTATCTCTACCAAGAACAACGCGAGTTTCATCAATAAACTTTGGTAAG
>Ga0172373_10009028_pt1 | contig 12501 bp, 23 predicted proteins | sample Lak10m_2_FD_114546 | JGI IMG/M metagenome (GOLD analysis project Ga0172373, IMG submission 114546) | Freshwater microbial communities from Kabuno Bay, South-Kivu, Congo - kab_092012_10m | ecosystem: Environmental > Aquatic > Freshwater > Lake | place: Democratic Republic of the Congo... | reverse complement strand
GGTGGTGGTAATCCTACAATATACGGCCCATTTGATTATGTGTGGACTACTTTGACACCACCGGCAAGTGGGGCTGTGACAACAAACAACGGGAACACTAGAACTGGTGTTACTTCATATCTTATTAATGATACTGATGGAGATGCCGTCAATCGTGATGCTTTATATGATTCAGTTGCCACGGGAAATTGGAGATTAGGGGTAACTACTGAAACAGGAAACAGTTATATTTTTACAGTTACCTCAGTGGTTGATAACGGTGCGTATCACACCTTCGGTGTGACATTTTTGTCAGGAAGTGCCAACGAAGCTCCAACGGAAGGTTTACCAACATACATTCAATTGTATGATTATACCTCTCCAACAAATGCTGCGGTGGGAGCTATTGGTGGTCAAGGAGCTCAAGGAAACAAAGGTGCCCAAGGGGCTCAGGGACCCTCAGGTCCTTCAGGAAGTATTGGGGCGGTTGGTGCACAAGGTGCCCAAGGAGCACAAGGACAAAGAGGAAACCAAGGGGCTCAAGGTGCTGGTGCTGCAACAGGGGCGACAGGGGCACAAGGAGACTTGGGTCCTACAGGAGCTCAAGGAGAAAAAGGATTACAAGGTGCTCAGGGAGCTCAAGGAGCTGTGGGTCCGAAGGGAGACTTCGGATTCGAAGGTGCACAAGGAGGTCAAGGGGCTCAAGGTCCAAGAGGACCACAGGGAGTACAAGGTGCTGTTGGTGCACAAGGAGGAACGGGAGCTCAGGGGCCAAGAGGACCTCAAGGAGCTCAAGGGGCAACAGGACCAACAGGTAACGAGGGTGCTCAAGGTTCGAGAGGTCCCCAAGGAGATGGTTCCGTACCTGGTGCCGGTGGAGGACAAGGTGCTCAGGGAGCACGAGGGCCACAGGGTGACATTGGAGCACAAGGTGCTCAAGGTGCTCAAGGGGCTCAAGGACTAAGAGGTCCACAAGGTGCTCAAGGAGCTCAGGGGGCTCAAGGAGCTCTCGGGGCGCAAGGGGCTTTCGGACCCCAAGGAGCACAAGGAGCCCAAGGGAGTAATGGTAACACCGGTGCTCAAGGTGCGAGAGGTCCACAGGGTGCCCAAGGTGCTTTAGGTGCTCAAGGTGGTACAGGTGCTCAGGGGGCAAGAGGTCCTCAAGGAGCCCAAGGAGCGGATAGTGTAATTGGAGGACAAGGAGCTCAAGGACCTAGAGGACCTCAGGGTGCTATCGGTGCTCGAGGAGCTCAAGGGGCTCAAGGTGCCCAAGGGTCAAGAGGTCCTCAAGGAGATATTGGTGCTCAAGGTGCACAAGGTGCTCAAGGTGCTCAAGGTTCTCGTGGTCCACAAGGAGCTCAAGGTGCCCAAGGTGCACAAGGTGCACAAGGTGCGCAAGGTTCAAGAGGACCACAAGGTGCACAAGGTGCACAAGGAGCTGATAGTGTAATTGGTGCTCAGGGTGCGAGAGGTCCTCAAGGAGCTCAGGGTGCTTTGGGGGCACAAGGTGCAACAGGTGCTCAGGGTAATAGAGGACCACAAGGAGCACAAGGGGCTACAGGTGCAACAGGAAACCAAGGTGCTCAAGGTTCTCGTGGTCCACAAGGTGACACCGGTGCTCAGGGAGCACAAGGGGCTCAAGGTGCGGTTGGTGCCCGAGGCCCACAAGGTGACATCGGAGCACAAGGTGCACAAGGTGCTCAAGGTGCTCAAGGACTCAGAGGTCCACAAGGTGCTCAAGGTGCTCAAGGTGCTCAAGGTGCGACAGGTGCTCAAGGTCCGAGAGGTCCACAGGGTGCACAAGGAGCACAAGGTGCTGTAGGTTCTATTGGTGCTCAAGGTGCGAGAGGTCCACAAGGTGCTCAAGGTGCTTTAGGTGCTCAAGGAGGAACAGGGGCTCAAGGTGCGAGAGGTCCACAAGGTGCTCAAGGTGCCAATAGTGTGACTGGAGGACAAGGTGCTCAAGGACCCAGAGGACCCCAAGGAGATGTTGGTGCTCGAGGGGCACAAGGTGCTCAAGGTGCACAAGGGTCAAGAGGTCCTCAAGGAGATATCGGGGCTCAAGGAGCTCAAGGAGCTCAAGGGGCTCAAGGACTTAGAGGACCTCAAGGTGCACAAGGTTCACAAGGAGCTCTTGGTGCTACAGGTTCTCAGGGTCCAAGAGGACCCCAAGGTGCTCAAGGGGCTCAAGGTGCTTTGGGTTCCCAAGGAGCTCAAGGTCCAAGAGGGCCACAAGGGGCTCAAGGAGCCTTAGGTGCACAAGGAGCACAAGGTTTTCAAGGACCGAGAGGTCCACAAGGGGCTCAAGGTGCTCAAGGTGCTACAGGAGGTCAAGGAGCTCAAGGACCGAGAGGTCCACAAGGGGCTCAAGGAGCTCAAGGTGCCACAGGAGGTCAAGGAGCTCAAGGACCAAGAGGTCCTCAGGGAGATGTTGGATTCCAAGGAGCGACTGGTGGACAAGGGGCACAAGGAAATATAGGTCCACAAGGTGTACAGGGTGCACAAGGTGCAACAGGAAACCAAGGGGCACAAGGACCAAGAGGACCACAAGGTGCACAAGGAGCTCAGGGGGCCACGGGAGACCAAGGAGCACAAGGACTAAGAGGTCCTCAAGGAAACGATGGAGTTCCTGGTGCTGGAGGTGCCACAGGAGCACAAGGACCTGTTGGTCCACAAGGTGCTCAAGGCCCACAAGGTGCTCAGGGTGCAACTGGTGCACAAGGAAACAGAGGTCCTCAAGGAGCTCAAGGTTCTCAAGGTGCGGGTGGAATCCAAGGGGCTCAGGGACTTTTGGGACCAACGGGGGACTCAGGGGTTCCTGGCGCCGGGGGTGGACAAGGAGCTCAAGGGCCTGTAGGACCTCAAGGTGCACAAGGTTCACAGGGTGCTGCGGGAGGTCAAGGAGGTCAAGGGCCGAGAGGACCTCAAGGTGCACAAGGTTCACAGGGTGCGGGTGGAATCCAAGGTGCACAAGGAACAATTGGACCTCAAGGGGCTCAAGGAATTCCGGGTGCTGGTGGAGGTCAAGGGGCTCAAGGTCCAAGAGGACCACAGGGAGTACAAGGTGCTGCAGGTGCTACAGGAGGTCAAGGAGCTCAAGGACCAAGAGGTCCTCAAGGAGTTCAAGGGGCTCAAGGTGCCGCAGGAACTGGGGGTGCCACTGGTAATCCTGGACCACAAGGGGCACAAGGAATTCCGGGTGCTGGTGGAGGTCAAGGGGCTCAAGGTTCAAGAGGACCACAAGGGGCACAAGGAGCAACAGGACCACAAGGGGCTCAAGGAGTACAAGGACCAAGAGGTCCTCAAGGCGCTCAAGGTGCCCAAGGTACCCCTGGTGCACAAGGTTCCCAAGGTCCACGAGGACCTCAAGGGGCACAAGGTGCTACAGGAGGACAGGGTGCTCAAGGACCAAAAGGACCCACAGGTGCTCAAGGAGCGGCGGCGGCACCTGGTGCGACAGGTGCTCAAGGGTCACAGGGGTTCCAAGGTGCAACTGGACCACAGGGAGCTCAGGGATTTACAGGTCCAAACCCTTGTTATTCACTCACTCTTGTGGGATGTTATGACAATGAAAGTGATGCCTGTGCTAGTGCGGGAAGGGATTGTCCTGGAACAGGTTATTCTGACTGTACGGCAATTGCGACAGGATGTTTTGTGTACTCGGACAGTAGTTGTTTTGTTCCACTTTGTAACGATGGTTCGTGGTTCATTGAATGTGCAGGGCCATCGGCTTGGCAAGTTCAAGGAGGTATGGCCGATAATAAATTCACCTGTGGGTCTGATGTCAGACTCAAAGACGAAATCGACACAATTGACAGTGCTTTGGACAAAATTCTTAAGTTAGAACCCGTAGAATTTGATTGGAACGAAACCACTCCTGAGTACGATTATTTTCTTGAAAAAGGTAAATTACACTCGATTGGATTCATTGCACAGAAGGTGAATAAAATTTATCCTGAATTGGTAGAGCGTCGCTCGAATGGTTACTATACCGTTCATTATCAAAAAATTAATGCTATATTAGTTGAGGGTATTAAAGAACAACAAGTATTTATAGAAGACTTGGAAAACACCATAACAAAACTTGAAACTTACTTTAGAATCTGATGGCAAACAATGTAACTCTTTTACCTTCAGGTTATACAGGTTCTGATGACCCTCAAATAGTTTTCGAGGATGGTGTTGGTTCCAAAATATCCGTCAGATATGGTGATGACAACGAACTTCAGTTCTCGGGTGTTAACGCTCCCGATAGAGTTGTTATAAGTGCTTCTGCCGTTACTACACAGGGTGCTAGTATAACTTTGTCACCTCAAGGAGTTTGGGCTGGTGAAACTCAAATGATTGATGAAAATGCCATATGGGTTGGACCACCAACAAACATTTTAGGATTCCAAGGAGCACAAGGACCACAAGGAGCTCAAGGTGGGACAGGGGCTCAAGGAGCCCAAGGTGCTCAGGGTGCTCAAGGTGCTCAAGGTGCTAGTGGGACTACAGGAGCACAAGGGGCCACAGGATTGGAATCAAATGTTACTGGAGGCCAGGGTGCACAGGGAATTCAAGGAGTACAAGGTAACATAGGTGCTCAAGGAGGTGTCCAAGGTGCTCAAGGAGCCCAAGGAGCCCAAGGTGCTCAAGGTGCTCAAGGTGCTCAGGGTGGTGTCCAAGGTTTTCAAGGCGCACAAGGACCTCGAGGTGCTCAAGGAGCTACAGGTGCACAAGGAGGTGTACAAGGAGCTCAAGGAGCTCAAGGAGCACAAGGAGCCCAAGGAGCTCAAGGAGCACAAGGGGGAGTACAAGGGGCACAAGGAGCACAAGGTGCTCAAGGAGCTCAAGGTGCTCAAGGTATTCAGGGTGGTGTCCAAGGTGCTCAGGGTGCACAGGGAGCTCAAGGTGCACAAGGAGCCACAGGTGCTCAAGGGGCTACACAAGGTGCTCAAGGAGCTCAGGGTGCTCAGGGAGCTCAAGGAGCCACAGGTGCTCAAGGGGCAACACAAGGTGCATTAGGTCCCACGGGACATACAGGTGCCCAAGGAGCCACAGGTGCTCAAGGAGCGGTACAAGGAAATACTGGAGGAGAAGGTGCTCAAGGGGCTCAAGGGGCGACAGGTGCATCATTCCCAACTCAGGGTGCTCAAGGGGCTCAAGGTGCCCAAGGTGCTCAAGGTGCAACAGGTGCTCAAGGAGCGGTTCAAGGTGCTCAAGGTGCCCAAGGGGCCCAAGGAGCCCAGGGAGCAACAGGAGCTCAAGGAGGACCACAAGGGGCTCAAGGTGCTCAAGGTGCCCAAGGGGCTCAAGGAGCAACCGGTACGACAGGTGGTCCACAAGGAGCACAAGGCGCTCAAGGGGCTCAGGGAGGTGTTGGTGAAGTTGGTGCTCAGGGATTACCCCAAGGAGCTTTAGGCCCAACAGGACATACAGGAGCACAAGGAGCCACAGGTGCTCAAGGTGGTCCACAGGGTGCTATCGGAAAAGAAGGTGGAATTGGTGCTCAAGGGGCTACGGGAGCTCAAGGAGCTACTCAAGGAGCCCAAGGTGCTCAGGGGGCCCAAGGAGCCCAAGGTGCGACAGGTGCTCAAGGAGCGACTCAAGGAGCACAAGGTGCTCAGGGAGCACAAGGAGCCCAAGGTGCGACAGGTGCTCAAGGGGCAACTCAAGGGGCTCAAGGTGCTCAGGGAGCACAGGGAGCCCAAGGTGCGACAGGTGCTACAGGGTTACCACAAGGTGCTCAAGGAGCTCAAGGAGCTCAGGGTGCGGATGGTGCTCAAGGTGCTCAAGGAGCAACACAAGGAGCTTTGGGACCAACAGGACACGTAGGAGCACAAGGGGCAACTGGTGCTCAAGGAGCAACTCAAGGTGCAACAGGAGGTCAAGGTGCTCAAGGAGCCCAAGGAGCAATCGGTGCTGACGGATTACCCACAGGTGCTGTAGGAGCTCAAGGAGCACAAGGGGCTCAAGGTGCCACAGGGGCTCAAGGTGGACCCACAGGGGCTCAAGGAGCGCAAGGAGCACAAGGGGCTCAAGGTGCTACAGGTGCTCAGGGTGGCCCACAGGGAGCTCAAGGTGCTCAAGGAGCGCAAGGTGCTCAGGGTGCGACTGGAACAACGGGAGGTCCACAGGGAGCACAAGGTGCTCAAGGTGCTCAAGGTGGAGGAGGACAAACAGGTGCTCAGGGAGCAACACAAGGGGCATTGGGGCCCACAGGACACACCGGTGCTCAAGGAGCGATTGGTGCTCAAGGTGCCACTCAAGGCGCAACAGGAGGTCAAGGTGCTCAAGGTGCTCAAGGTGCAATCGGTGCTGACGGACTACCTACAGGAAATACAGGTGCACAAGGTTCGCAAGGTGCCCAAGGAGCAATCGGTGCTGACGGATTACCCACGGGAGCTCAGGGTTCTCAGGGGGCTCAAGGACTTATAGGACAGACAGGAGCACCAGGATTACCGACTGGAGGACAGGGTTTTCAGGGTGCTCAAGGAGCTCAAGGAGCAACAGGAGCTACAGGTGCAGTTCAGGGTGCGACAGGAGGACAAGGAATCCAAGGGGCTCAAGGTGCAACAGGAGCTGCTGGTGCTACCCAAGGAGCTTTAGGACCACAGGGGGCTCAAGGTTCTCAGGGTGCAACGGGAGCTCCCTCAGTTGTTCAAGGTGCAACGGGAGGACAAGGAGCACAAGGTGTACAAGGTAGTGAAGGTGCTGCGGGATTACCACAAGGTAACCAAGGAGCTCAAGGACCTAAAGGTGCTCAAGGAGCTCAAGGAGCTCAAAGTCTCGTTCAAGGAGCCCAAGGAGCTCAAGGTGCTCAAGGATTCCAAGGAGCAACTGGAGCAACTGGTGGAGTTACTGGAGCCGCGGGTGCCACAGGTCCTACAGGTGCTCAAGGAGCTACGGGTGCGGCATCTGTGGTACAAGGGGCAACTGGTGGACAAGGAGCACAAGGACCCCAAGGTGCGCAAGGAGCTCAAAGTACCACTCAAGGTGCTCAGGGTGCACAGGGCGCACAAGGGTTTCAGGGTGCTACAGGTGCAACAGGAGGGGTCACAGGTGCTGGAGGAGCCACAGGTGCTCAAGGTTTCCAAGGGGCAACAGGTGCCTCAGGACTACCACAGGGTGCTACCGGTGGTCAAGGAGCACAAGGACCTCAAGGTGCTCAGGGTGCGGCAAACGTTATCCAAGGAGCACAAGGTGCCCAAGGGGCCCAAGGATTTCAGGGGGCAACCGGAGCCTCAGGACTACCACAAGGAGCACCTGGTGCACAAGGTTCTCAAGGTGCACAAGGAGCTACAGGTGCTGGAGGAGCTGTTCAAGGGGCAACGGGAGGACAAGGTGCACAAGGAGCTCAAGGGTTTACAGGGGCTAACAGCAGTGTGCAAGGTGCTCAAGGTGCTCAAGGTGCTCAAGGTTTCCAAGGAGCAACAGGTGCCAATGGACTCCCGACAGGTGCTCAAGGTTCTCAAGGTCCTACAGGTCCTGGAGGTGCCGCTGGTACTACAGGAGGACCACAAGGTGCGCAAGGTCTTGGATTACCACCTGCAGCCCCTGGTGCTACAGGAGCACCAGGAGGAACCACAGGTGCACAAGGTATACAGGGTAATCCCGGCGCGTCAGGACCGGCTTCGGCAACTCCTGGTGCCCAAGGTTCACAAGGTACAGCACCTCAGGGTGCTCAAGGACCAAAAGGACCACAAGGGGCGACAGGTGCTCAAGGTTTTCAGGGTCCTCAAGGACCACCTTCGGATGAAAGATTAAAACAAAATATTACACCACTAAAGACACCTGATATTCGATTGATGGGACTCAAAGGTGTAAAATTTGATTGGATTCCTGATATTCCTCAACTCAAAGATTATCCTAAAAACGAAAAAAACTTACTCAGAGGAAAAAGTATTGGCTTTATTGCTCAAGAAATCGAAAAGTATGTACCTGAAGTTGTAAGTATCGATAAGTATGGATATAAAGAAGTTGAATATAAAATTTTAGTCACAATCGGAATTTCTGCGGTACAAAATAATCAGAAAAAAATTAACTCAATAGACCAAAGTATTGGTTCCTTAAAATACATAGTCAATGGCTGAGAACATCATTATTTATCCTGGTCAATCTAAGTTTGTATTTTCCGATTCGGGAGGTACTGAAACTACATGGACTTTTGTAAGTGCGGCTACGGGATTGAGGTTTGCAAATCAGGACCAAACAATTGTGGACATTCTCGATGCAAATCCTTCCTTTATTACTTACAATTCAGACTTATGGGTAAATAGTATAAGTACAACCCCATTCGGACAAATTATTTACCCTCTTGGTTGGTTAGGTAACAGGGGCCCACAAGGTGCTCAAGGTGCCAAAGGTGTTCAAGGTGCAATCGGATTTACAGGATTTACAGGTGCCCAAGGAGCTCAAGGAGGACAAGGCGCCCAAGGTGCACAAGGTGGTCAAGGAGCTCAAGGAGCTCAAGGAGGACAAGGTGCCCAAGGTGCTCAAGGGGCTCAAGGGGCAACCGGAGCGCAAGGTGCACAAGGAGGACAAGGATTTCAAGGTGCTCAGGGTGCTCAAGGTGGCCAAGGTGGCCAAGGGGCGCAAGGTGCTCAGGGTGCTCAAGGTGCTCAGGGTGCTGTAGGTTCACAAGGTGCTCAGGGTGCTCAAGGTGGTCAGGGAGCTCAAGGTGGTCAGGGAGCAGAGGGTTCTCAAGGAGCAATAGGTGCTCAAGGAGGTCAAGGTTTCCAAGGATTGAATGGCGCAACACCAGGAAATGAAGGACCTCTGATTGGAGCTCAGGGAGCACAAGGGGCACAAGGTGGACAAGGATTCCAAGGGGGTACCGGAGCACAAGGTGCACAAGGTGCACAAGGTGCACAAGGAGGACAAGGTTTTCAAGGCGCCCAAGGAGCACAAGGAGGACAAGGTGCCCAAGGAGCTCAGGGAGGACAAGGGTTTCAAGGTCCACAAGGTTCCCAAGGGGCAACTGGAGCACAGGGTGCACAAGGAGGTCAAGGATTCCAAGGGGCACAAGGTGCGACAGGAGGTCAGGGTGCACAGGGTGCACAAGGTGGACAAGGTTCACAAGGTGCTGTTGGAGGTCAAGGTGCTCAAGGAGCTCAAGGTGCTCAAGGGGGACAAGGATTTCAGGGTTCAAGTGGTGAAGTTGAAGGAGTATTGGTTGGTGCTCAAGGTGCTCAAGGGGCACAAGGTGGACAAGGGTTTCAGGGAGGTCAAGGTGCTCAAGGAGCTCAAGGAGCACAAGGTGCTCAAGGTGGACAAGGATTCCAAGGAGCAATCGGATTACAAGGAGATGTTGGTGCACAAGGTGCTCAGGGAGGTCAAGGGTTTCAAGGACCTCAAGGAGCGCAAGGAGCAACCGGTGTTCAAGGAGCCCAAGGAGGTCAAGGATTTCAAGGGGACCAAGGTGCCCAAGGTGCTCAGGGAGGACAAGGTGCTCAGGGAGGACAAGGCTTTCAGGGTGCAATTGGTGCACAAGGGGCTCAAGGGGCTCAAGGTGCTCAAGGCGGACAAGGTTTCCAAGGTCTTAGTGGTGACTTAGTTGAAGGTGTTATTGAAGGAGCCCAAGGTGCTCAAGGTGCCCAAGGAGGACAAGGATTTCAAGGAGGAACAGGGGCGATTGGTTCTCAAGGTGCACAGGGTGCTCAAGGGGGACAAGGGTTTCAAGGTGCACAGGGTGCTAAGGGAGTTGCGGGTGCTCAAGGTGCTCAAGGCGGACAAGGTTTTCAAGGACCTCAAGGAGCTCAGGGTGCCACAGGAGTACAGGGGGCTCAAGGTGGTCAAGGTTTCCAAGGTGCACAAGGGGCTACAGGTGGTCAAGGAGCTCAAGGTGCTCAAGGAGGTCAAGGTTTCCAAGGTGCTACAGGGGCAACTGGTGGTCAAGGAGCTCAAGGTGCTCAAGGAGGTCAAGGTTTCCAAGGGTTAAGCGGTGAGGCTGAAGGTGTATTGGTTGGTGCTCAGGGAGCACAAGGTGCTCAGGGTGGTCAAGGGTTTCAAGGAGCAACTGGTGCTCAAGGAGCTCAAGGGGCTCAAGGGGCTCAAGGTGGACAAGGATTTCAAGGTGGTATTGGATTACAAGGGGACACAGGTGCTCAGGGTGCTCAAGGTGGTCAAGGATTCCAAGGACCCCAAGGGGCCCAAGGAGCGACAGGTGCTCAGGGAGCTCAAGGAGGGCAAGGTTTTCAGGGCGCCCAAGGGGCTACAGGAGGACAAGGAGCACAAGGTGCTCAAGGAGGACAAGGTTTTCAAGGTGCAATTGGTGCTACGGGTGGTCAAGGGGCTCAAGGAGCTCAAGGGGGACAAGGTTTTCAAGGTCTCAATGGAGGTGGAGAAGGAGGACCAAATTCGGGTGCGGAAGGTGCACAAGGTGCTCAAGGTGGTCAAGGATTCCAAGGTGCTGCCGGAGTAACGGGTGGACAAGGTTCACAAGGTGCCCAAGGAGGACAAGGTTTTCAAGGAGCACAAGGTGCACAAGGAGCTACAGGTTCACAAGGGGCACAAGGAGGACAAGGTTTTCAGGGTCCTCAAGGTGCTCAAGGTGCAACGGGTTCACAAGGTGCTGGCGGTGCACAAGGATTCCAAGGTGCACAAGGAGCGACTGGGGCTACAGGAGCTCAAGGGGCTCAAGGAGGACAAGGTTTTCAGGGAGCCACAGGAAACACGGGAGCACAAGGGTCCCAAGGTGCTGGGGGACCACAAGGTTTTCAAGGTGCTCAAGGTATCAAAGGAGGACAAGGTGCTCAAGGGGCTCAAGGTGGGCAAGGATTTCAAGGTGCACAAGGTCTTACCGGAGCTCAAGGTTCACAAGGTGCCGGAGGTGGACAAGGATTTCAAGGTGCTCAAGGAGCAACTGGTGCTGGAGGACCTCAGGGTGCTCAAGGACCAACAGGAAACCAAGGTGCTCAGGGTATTAAGGGAGGTCAAGGAGCTCAAGGTGCTCAAGGTGGACAAGGATTTCAAGGTGCTCAAGGTGCCACCGGAGGACAAGGAGCTCAAGGAGCTCAAGGAGGTCAAGGATTTCAAGGTGCTCAAGGAGCTACTGGAGTTGGAGGACCTCAAGGTGCTCAAGGACCAAATGGTGTTCAAGGTGCACAAGGTATTGCAGGAGGTCAGGGAGCTCAAGGTGCCCAAGGTGGACAAGGATTTCAAGGAGCCACTGGAGGTGGAGGTGGACAAGGGGCTCAGGGAGCTCAAGGAGGTCAAGGATTTCAGGGGGCAACGGGTATTCAAGGTTCTCAAGGGCCCCAAGGTGCACAGGGTCCTAACGGGCCTCAGGGTGCCCAAGGAGTCTTTGGTGGACAAGGTGCTCAAGGAGCCCAAGGTGGTCAAGGTTTTCAAGGAATTAGTGGGGGAGGTGGACCACAAGGTGCACAAGGTGCTCAAGGAGGTCAAGGATTCCAAGGAGCTGTAAGTGCTCCGGGTAATAACGGTGCACAAGGTGCTCAAGGTGGTCAAGGATTCCAAGGAGCTCCAGGTGCCACAGGTGCTCAAGGAGCAACAGGCGCTCAAGGATTCCAAGGAGCACCTGGAGCTAATCAAGACACGGGTCCAACGGGTGCTCCAGGTCCAACGGGTGCTCAAGGAGCAAAAGGACCTCAAGGTGCACCAGGACCTCCTGGGCCTTCGGATGTTAGGCTTAAGACTAACATTGAACCTTTAGAAAATGCCCTTAAGACTGTTTTAAGTATTCGTGGTGTTGAGTACAATTGGAAGAATGTAAATAATAATAGAACCGATGGATTAAAGGATGTTGGTTTTATTGCACAAGAACTTTTACCTTTTGTACCCGAAGTTGTTTACCAATCTAAAGACCAAATGTATGGTGTTCGTTACAATGAAATCGTTGCTCTTTGTATTGAAGCAATTAAGGAACAAGAGAAAAATATTTCTGATTTAGAAATACGAGCAGAAAAAGTTTTGGAGAAAGCTAGACAGAACGGATTGTTGGTCTAAATGTAATCTGAGAATATTTCATCGATATCTTCCTTAACCTTACTCCAATCAGCATAATCAGACCCATAAACTTTGATACAATCATACACGTCCATATACAAACCATCTAAGAGTACGTTCATAAAAGTACCCTGATAGTCCACCGTGTGGTCGTCGTCTTCCCTTATCATTTCATTGAAATATTTTTTCATAAGACCAAAGAAGTCATTTACTTCAATCTTGAAAAGGTATTGAGTTTTTGTTGGGTCTTTAGGTGAGGGCTTAGAAACCCAATCACCATTACCGACAAAAAAGTAACTCATGGAGTCCATTACTTCTTGATACAACTCACTCTCATACGCAGAATTGTATGCATTGATATGAACCGAGTTTAAGTCAGACCTTAAATTTTCCAAAATACCTAAGACAGAAAGAGCACTGTCTTCATCAGAAAAAATTCGAGGAATATTTTCTTCAGTCAGTTCAACAAAATCATCATGACCTTGTTCTACGGCAATTTCTTCGAGTAATTCAGTTTCAGGGAGAATCTTTTCAGTTTCTTCTTGGGAATCCTTCAGAATTCTTTGATATAAT
>Ga0172373_10009021_pt1 | contig 12506 bp, 21 predicted proteins | sample Lak10m_2_FD_114546 | JGI IMG/M metagenome (GOLD analysis project Ga0172373, IMG submission 114546) | Freshwater microbial communities from Kabuno Bay, South-Kivu, Congo - kab_092012_10m | ecosystem: Environmental > Aquatic > Freshwater > Lake | place: Democratic Republic of the Congo... | reverse complement strand
TCACGTACACTTGTAGGTTCACCCCCAACTCCTTATATTTGGGATGACACTTGTCGTCCTGAAGATGCAGCTGAGCAAATTAAGAATGTTTATAATTTAACTCCTGAGGAACGTAAATTAAGAGGGTTAAAAGGTAGAGAATGGGCCATTGGGAATGAAGCAGGATTCACAGGTGAAGTACAAGGGGAAAGAGTTATTGAGGCATTTGATGAGTTGTTTGAAACTTGGAAACCAAGAGAAAAATTTGAATTAATTAACACAATTGAAGTTAAAGATAGGATTATTAACCATAAATTATTATATTAAGAATGAAACCGTTATTTGTAATTAGTTGTCCATTTGATACTTTTTCTGGGTATGGAGCACGAAGCAGAGACTTAGTTAAAGCTATTATAGAAACTGATAAATATGAAGTAAAACTTTTATCTCAACGTTGGGGTAATACACCATTTGGTTTCTGCTCATCAGATCCACAATGGAACTTTTTATTAGAACATATGATTACAGATCCTAGTAATCAAAAACAACCGGATATTTGGATGCAAATTACTGTTCCAAATGAATTTCAACCAGTAGGTAAATTTAATATTGGGTGCACAGCGGGAATTGAAAGTAATGTTTGTCCTGGAGATTGGATTGAAGGATTAAATAGAATGAATTTAAACTTTGTTTCATCTAATCATTCTAAAAAAGTATTTGAAGATTGTGAATTTGAAAAAAGAAATAAACAAACAAATGCTTTAGAAAGCACAGTCAAATTAGAAAAGCCAGTTGAAGTATTATTTGAAGGAGCAGACATAAACATTTATAAAGTATTAGATAAAATACCTCAAAGTGATTTATATGCTTCATTAATGGGTATTAAAGAAAAATTTGCTTATTTGTTTGTAGGACATTGGATGGAAGGTGATATGGGAGAAGATAGAAAGAATGTAGGTTTATTAGTTAAAGCATTTTTAGAAACATTTAAAAATAAAATGAATCGACCTGCTTTAATTTTAAAAACATCCCAAGTAAGTTCATCTTATTATGATAGAGAAGAAATTCTTAAGAAAATTAAAAAAATTAAAAAAACAGTTAACTCTAAAAACTTACCTAACATTTATCTACTACATGGTGAATTCTCAGATAATGAAATTAATGAACTCTATAATCACCCAAAAGTAAAAGCAATGGTTAATTTAACTAAAGGAGAAGGTTTTGGTCGTCCCTTACTTGAATTTAGTTTAGTTAAAAAACCTATTATCTGCTCAGGGTGGTCTGGTCAAACAGATTTCTTAGATTCTAAATTAACTTGTTTATTAGGTGGTCAATTAACTAATGTACATCCAAGTACTAAAAATCAATTTTTATTACCTGAATCGAAATGGTTTACTGTAGACCATGCTCAAACAGGTTTTTATTTAAAAGATGTTTTTGAAAATTATAAAAATTATACTGAAAACGCTAAACGCCAAAGTAGTAAAAACAAAACTAAATTCAGTTGGAATGCTATGAAATTAAAAGTAGATGAATTACTCACTCAATATATTCCTGAATTTCCTAAAGAAGTCAAATTAGCATTACCACAACTTAAAAAAATTGAAATACCTAAATTAAAAAAGATAAATGGATAATTTAATAATTTGTAAACGTTGCGGTTCAGACGCATGTTACGTAGATGAAGTAAACCAAGATATCAAAACACATTTTTGTTATGGATGTGGCTTTCAAACTAATTCCTTAATGAAGGAAGGGGAAACATTTTATGAAAACCAAGTGACTGTGTTGCCTGAACTTTATAAGGATTTAATGTTCAAGGATGGGGAAAAAGTATGGTTTCCATCTATGATTAATATTCCTTCACAAGGTATGATTTTTGCTAATGGATCTTCAGCTTTTGATTGGAAATGGGCAGCTGTAAAAGCAGTTCCTGTATCTGAGGAAGAAAAAGAAAAATATCCCATACCCGGTAAAGAAGGAAAATATTATGATTGGAGAATGGATATGACAACAATGAAAGAATTTCCTGAAAAAGAATTTATGGATGCTCTTTCTTATATTGAAGTACTACCAGAATGATTAGTATAGCAATCACTGTATGTAATGAACACCAGGAGTTAAAGACTCTACTTGATTATCTTCAAGAACGAGCTCTATCTCCTGAATATGAGATCGTAGTACAAATTGATCAGGATAATCATATTCAAGAAGTAGTAAGTGTTATTTTAGATAGAGGTATTAAACATTGGTTTTATCCTTTAAATAAAGATTTTTCTGCTTATAAAAATGAACTTAAAAAACACTGTTCCGGTGATTTTATCTTTTACATCGACGCAGATGAGATTCCTAGTGAATATTTATTATATAATCTCCCTTCTATATTAGAATCCAATTCAGAAATTGAAATGTTTATGGTACCTAGAATTAATACTGTAAGAAATATAGGATTATCTCATGTTCAAAAATGGGGTTGGAATATTAGTAAATTAGAAAATTATATTAGTGAAAAAGAATTAGACTTAAATGATCCTAAAGATTTAGATGAGTATAATTTATTAAAAAAATATAATTTAATTATTGAAGAAAGTGTATTTTCCAAATAGATATTATATTTATAACAGAATAACATTAATATGGAATATACAAAAATATACAATCAAATTATCAAACGAGCAAAAAATAGAGTGTTAGAAGGATATAAAGAAAAACATCATATCCTTCCTAAATGTCTAGGAGGTTCAAATGATAAAAGTAATTTAGTAGAACTAACAGCTAGGGAACATTTTTTATGCCATATGTTACTTTGTGAGATTTACCCTAATAATAGAAATTTATGGTATGCTTTGTTTTTAATGTCTATAAATAAAAATAAAAAGGAACATCAAAAATATAAAGTATCTTCTAGAGAATATGAGAGAATTAAATTTAAATGGAATGAATATTCTAAAAAAAGAAAAAAACCTGAATGGTTTGGGGATAAAATAAAATCTAATGAAAGAAATAAAAAAATAGGAATATCAAATTCTAAACCTAAACCTGAAGGGTTTGGGAGGAATCATAGTATGTTATTAAAAGGCAAACCTAAACCAGAAGGATTTGGAGAAAAAGTAATAGAATCTAAATCTAAAGTTATCATACAATATGATAAACAATGGAATTTTATTAAAAAATGGAAAAATGCTGTGGAAGCTAGTAAAGAATTAAAAATAAATAAAAGCCAAATAAACGCTGCTGCCAGAGGAAATACAAAATGTAAAACAGCCGGTAATTGTTTTTGGAAATATGAAAATTAAAATAAAATATTATACCCCAATAATTAATTGGTGTGACTATCAAACCAGAATAGTAAAAAACTCTCATTCAGTTAAATGGACAAATAAAGTTCATGAACGTTTGGATGGTTATAAAATGTTTGCTACCTTACCACCACAAGATGAATTTTGTTTAATTCATCCAAAAACAATTGAACGACAAGAAAAACAAAATAATTTTTACAACACGTTATGATATATTGGTTTACAGGACAACCAGGGCATGGTAAAACAGTTTTAGCAACTGCTTTTAAAGAGTATTTAAATAATAATTGTTTTCATATTGATGGAGATGACATCAGAGAAATCTTTGATAATAAAGATTATTCAGAGACAGGTCGTAGAAAAAATATTGAGTTGGCTCAACACTTAGCTCACTTTCTACATAAAAAAGGACAAAACGTTGTTGTGTCTTTAGTTTCACCTTATAAAGATCAAAGAGATGTTTTTAAACATAAACTTGGAAAAGATATTCTAGAATATTATATTTATACTACTGATATTAGAGGTAGAGAGGATTATCATGTTGATGGATATGAGGCACCTACAGAAGATTTTTGTAGTATAGATACAACTAACACTTCACCTTTAAATAGTTTAAAACAAATTATTAGTTATGCAAAATTGGGATAAAAAAGTACATGTACAATCTTCTTTACCTGCTAAAGAAGGCCAACATGCTATGTTTGTAGGTAGATGGCAGCCACTCCATACAGGACATCAAGAGTTATTTAAACGAGCAATGGATGAAGGTAAGAATGTTTTGATTTGCATCAGAGACATCCAACCTGATGAAAAGAATCCATTCACCGCTCAACAAGTATTAGAAAACATTACTGAGTTTTATCAAAATGAACCTCGAGTTAAAGTAATGGTTATTCCTGATATTTGTTCTATTGAATTTGGTCGTGGTGTGGGTTATGATATTATTGAGCATGTTCCACCTACAGCAATTGGAGAAATTTCAGCTACTAAAATTAGAGAACAGTTGCGAAATGAAGGTAAGTTATAAAAGACACTTAGCCAAAACTATCACTTGGCGTTTAGTAGGTACAATGGATACTATTATGCTTAGTTGGTTAATTACTGGAGATTTATCTATTGGGTTAGCTATTGGAGGAGTAGAAGTTATATCAAAAATGATTTTATATTTTCTCCATGAACGTGTTTGGTATAAATGGATTAAGTTTGGATTAGAACTTAAAAAATGAAACTAAAAGTAGCTCACTTTGATAAACAAGTTTTTGAAGATAAACTTAAACATTTATCTCATTTAGATTTTTCTTTATTTGTAGAAACACCACCACAATCCCAAGAGGAATTATCCTCTATTAATATTATTTCATTTCAAGAACCTAATGAATATTTTGGTTTACATGATTGGGTAATTAAAAATAAAGACATATTCACTGTTATTTTAACCCAAAGTGATAGAGTATTAAATAACTGTAACAATGCTGTTTATCAACCCTTTGGACATACTTGGCTTAAACCAGACCAGTATAATAAAGACCATAATAAAACATTCCAGTTAGCTCACCTACAAGGTAAATTACTTAAAACATATGGGCATTCTTTAAGGCATCAAACAACAGCTAGAAAAAATGAATTTAGTATACCTACTAAGTTTTATGAAACTTATGGTGATAGGAATAATATTGATGATGCTCGCTTAGGTAAAGAATTTATATTTGGTGACTCACAATTTGGAGTAGTGATTGAAAATACCTCTAATAGAGGTTACTTTACCGAAAAAATACTAGATTGTTTTTTACTTAAAACAATTCCAATTTACTGGGGTTGTTCAAATATAGGAGATTATTTTGATATAGACGGTGTTATAACATTTAACAACGTTGATGATTTAGTTTATAAAACAAACCAATTAAATGAAAGTTATTATAATAATAGAAAAGAAATAATTGAGAAAAATTGGAGATTAGCTTTAGATTACGTAAATTACGAACAAAATATAGTTAACACAATAACAAAAATTTTTAAACATAATAACTTAATATGAAAAAAATATGGTATGCCCCTTATAAGTTTGAATCTTATGGGGAAGAAGAAATTAAAGCAGTTGAAGAAGCACTTCGTTCAGGATGGATTGGAGGACAAGGTCCTAAATCAGTTGAATTTGAAGAAAAAATAGCTAAACACTTTGGAAAAAAGTATGGTGTATTTGTTAATTCAGGTTCATCAGCTTGTTTACTTGCTTTAGCTAGCTTACAATTGCCTAAAGGAAGTAAAATTATCACCCCGGCTTGTACTTTTTCAACTACATTAGCTCCTATTGTTCAATTAGGACTTGATCCTGTATTTGTAGATGTTGGATTAAAGGATTATGTAGCTGATATTGACCAAATAATAGTAGCTGTAACACCTCAAGTTAAAGCTATTATGTTGCCTAATCTAATTGGTAATAAACCAAATTGGAAAAAACTTAAAAATGACTTAAAATTCTTAGGAAGAAAAGATATTATCCTAATTGAAGACTCAGCTGACACTGTCACTCATACTCCTGAATCAGATATAGCTACTACTAGTTTTTATGCCTCACATGTTATTACAGCAGGTGGTTCAGGTGGAATGGTAATGTTTAATGATAAAAAATTAGTAAATGTTTGTTTACAATTTAGAGATTGGGGTCGTTTAGGTGGTGACTCAGAAATTATGTCTGAACGTTTTAACCATATGGTGGATGGTATTCCTTATGATCATAAGTTTTTATATAGTGTTTTAGGATATAACTTTAAGTCATCTGAAATGAATGCGGCTTTTGGATTAGTTCAATTAGATCGATTTAAAACATTTGAACAAATTAGAAGAGCAAATATTGAACGTTATATTGAAAATCTTAAGGATGTAGAAGAAATTTTGTTACCTAATGATTCTATTAAACCTAATTGGTTAGCAATTCCCTTACAAACTGAAAGACGTTTTGAATTACTTAACTTCTTAGAAGACAATAACATTCAAACCAGAGTAACATTCGCTGGTAATGTAACTCGTCATCCAGCCTATAGAGAGTATTTACAAGAATTCACCAATTCAGATATTATTATGAAAAATGGTTTCTTGTTAGGTGCTCACCATGGAATGACTATTGAGGATGTAGATTATGTTTGTGATAAAATTAAAGAATTTTTTAAAAAATAATGAATCTAAAAAAACGTATATTAGAAATAGCTTATAAAAATAAATTAAGCCATTTGGGTTCTTATCTTTCTAGTTTAGAGATAATAGAGGAAATTTATAAAAAGAAAAATCCTGAAGACATATTTATTTTATCATCTGGTCATGCTGCTTTAGCTTTATATGTTGTTTTAGAAGCATATGAAGGTAAAAATGCTGAAATGTTATTTAAAAAACATGGTGGTCATCCTCATTGGGATGAGGAAAATGGATTATATTGTTCTACAGGTAGTTTAGGTTTAGGCATAACAGTGGCTGTAGGTAGGGCTTTAGCTAATCCAAAAAGAAAAGTATATGTTTTAATTAGTGATGGTGAATCAGCAGAAGGTTCAGTTTGGGAGGCTTTAAGGTTTATCCATGATCAAAATATAAAAAATATAGAAGTTTATGTAAATATAAATGGATATGCTGCTTATGATAAAGTAGATTCAGAATATTTAAGTAAACGATTATTAATATTTTTACCTAACATTAATTTGAGATACACATCTGTAAATCAATATCCTTTTTTAAAAGGTATAAATGCCCACTATCATGTAATGTCAGAGGAGGACTATAAATCAATATGAGAAAAGAATTTGCTCAACAACTACATAATCTAATGTCTTTAGATGAAAGTATAGTTTTATTAACTGGAGATTTAGGTTATGGACTATGGGATAGAATTAAAATTGATTATCCAGATAGATTCTATAATACTTTATCAGCTGAACAGTTAATGATGGGAACAGCGGTTGGGATGGCAATGGAGGGAAAAATTCCTGTTGTATATTCCATTACTCCATTTGCTATTTATAGACCCTTTGAATTAATAAGAAATTATTTAAGCTATGAACAAATACCAGTTAAAATTGTTGGTGGTGGGAGAGATAAACAATATGGTTATTTAGGTTTTTCTCATTGGGCTGAAGAAGATATTGATGTTCTTTCTGTTTTAGATATACAACTATTTAAACCTGAGACTATTAATAATAAATTAATAAATCAATTTATTTACAATAAAAAACCATCATATTTAAATTTATCTAAATGAAAATTTTAATTACAGGAGCTAATGGTTATGTAGGTAAATCTTTATATAATGCTTTAAAAAATGAGCATAATGTAATAGGTTTAACTAGAAATGATTTTAATTTAACTGATTTTAAATCAATGAGTAATTTTTTTCAAAATAAATATTTTGATATTGTTATTCATTGTGCTGCTGTTGGAGGTAGTAGACTAAAACCAGATGATTTTTATAATATGGATATTAACTTAATTATGTATTATAACTTACTCCAGCATAAACAATATTTTAATAAACTAATTCATTTTGGCTCAGGGGCTGAATTATATTCTAAGGATACTCCATATGGTTTAAGTAAATATGTTATAAGAGAATCTATGTTAGAACAAGATAATTTTTATAATTTAAGAATATTTGCTGTATTTGATGAGAATGAATTAGATACTAGATTTATTAAAACTAATATAAAAAAATATCTTAATAAACAACCTATGGAACTTTATCATAATAAAAGAATGGATTTCTTTTATATGGAAGACTTAGTTACTTTAGTAAAACACTATATATTTAATGATAATTTACCTAAAGAAATAAACTGTTGTTATAATCATTTATTGTATATGTTAGATATAATTAATATAATTAATGGTTTAGACTCATATAAAGTAGATATTAATTTTAAAAATAATGGTTTTAGTTTAAATTATATAGGAGATTTTACTGATTTAGGTTTAAATTATATTGGGTTAGAACAAGGTATAAAAAATGTTTATAATAAATTAAAAAATGAATATTAAAATATGGTCTCATATAATGCCTTGGGATATTGATTATGCTTTATTAATGTTCACCCAATTAAAAAAATCTAAATATTATTTACCTAAAGATATTAATGTTACTTTAGATATAGAATTAAATTTAACAAGTTATTTATATAATTGGGAAGAAAGTAAATTACCTAAAGACTACTTTATAGATAAATTTAATGATTTACTTTTATTATTGAAAAATTATAAAGTAAATACTTTTATTTATGAAGGTAATGAATTGTATGGCCATTTAAATCAACAAAGAAAAATAATATCCCCAGATACAGATTATTATATAGGTATATGCCCAGATACTTATTTTAGTGAATATGCTTTAACTTATATGATTGAAGCAGCTAGATAAATTAAAAATAAATATTTTGTTATTACTCCTCAATGTTCTAAAGTAGGGGATGCTGATTGGGATAAAATAGTAAATCCTAAATATTTAAATATTCCTTACTCTGATTACTTAAAAGCAGATACTTTTGATATTAGGTATGATAATAAAAACTCAAACCAAGAAATCCAGCTAGATTCTATTCCTAAAAGTAAATTTGCTGGGTGGTTTGATTTATATAATAAAGCATTTTATGAGGAATTATGCCCTGTACAGGATGATTGGAAAGGATATGGGCCTTGGGATTATTACTCAATATTAATAGCTGATTTAGCTAAAGATCATGGTGCTGATTATCAGCAATATCTTTTAAGAGGTGAAACAGTTTGGATGTACCCATCAGGTCCATTATTAGAAAATGAAGCTAATGGATTTACTAAATATTATAGGGATAGATTAGTGATTAAGGATGTACCAAATCAAAGAACAGCATTTGAAGCAAAAATGGCTGATTATATAAATCTAGGGGTAGAAAAACTTAAAGAAAAAAATTTGCTTCCTGAAAATATCTATGTTAAATTTATAAAAAAATAATATATGGCTCATAAAGAACAAATAACTTATGTCAACAAAGTAAAAAACAAATTTCCATTATTTTTTGAAAATAAAAAAGTTTTAGGGATAGGAACATTTAATGTTTGCGGAACAGAAGATCAATTTTTTAATAATTGTAATTATAAAGGATTAGACCTAGGACCAGGCCCAGGAGTAGATATTATATGTCCTGCTCAAGATTATAATGCCCCTGATAATTCATATGATGTTATTATATCTTGTGAATGTTTTGAACATAATCCTTTTTACAAAGAAACAATTCAAAACGCTTATCGAATCTTAAAATCAGGAGGAATGTTTCTATTTACTTGTGCTACTACTGGAAGACCAGTTCATGGTATAGCTTCATTAGAAGAAGAAAGTAAGAAAAAATTTCCTAATTGGAAAACAATGCCTAATGTTTTAAGAGAAAATTGGGATAATGAATATTATAAAAATTTAACAGAGGAAGATATTAGAGAATGTATTAATATTGATAATTTATTTAGTGAATATGAATTTGAAGTTGAAACAAACCACTGTGATTTATACTTTTGGGGATTTAAAAAATGATATCTTTAATAATTCCAACTACTAGTGTTAGTCAAAAATACACAGACAATATTTTAAAAAATATTGATGAGATTTATCCTGGGATTGAAACTATTGTTGAGATAAATGACACTGTTTCTTTAGCTGATAATTATAATAATGCTGTAGCAAAAGCTACAGGTGATAAAATTATTTTACTTCATAATGATATGTTTATTAAACCAGGCTTTATTGAAACAATGGATAAACATATTGTTAAGGGTAGAATAACAACATATACACGAGTAGAGCCACCTATATATAATGATACATATCCTGGTAAGGTATTATTAAGTTGTGGTAATGATTTAGAAACATTTGATAAACAAAAATTTTTAGATTTTAATATAGAGGAGAGTTTAATTGAAGGTGGTTCACAATTATTCTTTGGTTGTTTGAAGGAGGATTATCTTGGAATAGACAATAAAACATTCCACCCTCCTCAGATGTGGTGCTCAGATGATGACTTACATTTAAGATATAAAATAGCTGGATTTGAACATAAAGTTAGTTCAGCCCATGTTTATCATTTTGTCAGTAAAACTTCTAGAATAGGAAACTATCAAGAAGGAGAAATAATTTCAAATAAAAATTTTATTAAGAAATGGGGTTTTAGAAAATCAAATTATAATGTAGTTTATAATAAAAAATTAATTATAAATAACAGTTATGATTATTTAGATAAAGCTATAGGGTTATGGTTTAATGGTGGAGAAGATATTGTTGTTGAGATCAATGGTGATACTTTTACTCAACAAGACTATAATTATATCCAACAACTAAATGATATTGTTAAAGAAAATAATGAATTAGGAACATTTGAGTTAGGTAATATAAAAATAATAGTCAACAGTTTAGAAGAACAACAACATAAATATATTAAATTATGATATTCAAGTTTTATAACAGAAATGATAAAAATCAAGAAACAATTGGTCGTATAGTCACTACTTCCAGATTACAAGCAGCAAAATTATTTGCTGAACGTAAACAATTACCCTTGAAAGAATTTTTAAAAATATTTGGTGTGACAACTATTCTATGAAAAACTTTGGTAAGAATGTAAACATTAAATCTAAAAAGAAAAAAGAATTAAGTGAAAAAGAAATTTTCATTGATATTATTTCTTTATTAGATGAATGCTTTAATAGAAGCTCAGCTTTAGAGGAACATAATTTAAATATTACCTCATATGAGGAACCGTTTTATATTATGATTGAAAATTTATTATTCATTAAATATGGTGAATGGAAAACAGACATTGTTTTATGGTGGGTATATAACCGTTATGATGAGGAAGGTAACGTGGCTGCTATTAAATTAAATGACCATATAGAAGATAAACAAGAAGATGTAATTGTTGAAACAGTAGAGCAACTATGGGATTTTTTAAAACGAATAGATAAATTAGAAAAATAAATTATGAATTGTATTAAATGTGGAGATGTAATTCCTGAGGGTAGACTAAAAGCTCTCCCAACAGCTAAAACTTGTGTTAGCTGCTCAGGTGTACAGAAAAAAGGAGTAGTTACTATTATGAAAGGTGAAGGTGATCATACCTGGATTGAGACTATCCATTTAGAACATGAAGATTATAAAGCCTATGTTGAGGCTGAAAACAAACTACGAAAAGCAGGAAACAAATTGCTTGAACCAACTGATGATATCTCAACAGATATTCCTCCAGGATTTAGAGAAATAAAACTAGACAAAGAGTAATGCCAAAACCAAAGCCGCTTGGGAAAGAAATGATTTTAGCAGCAATGGCTAAAACAAAATCAAATAAAGCTAGTGCAAGATATCTCAATGTCTCCTACATACATTATAAAATGTGGGCTAGAAGATATGATGCTACTGAACCTGGTTATGCTAATTTATTTGAACAACATAAAAATCAATCTGGTAAAGGTATTCCTAAATTTTTAAGTAATGGAAAACCAAGACGTGACTTTGCTTTATTAGATATTATTGAAGGCAGATTAGACCCATCCTCCTTTAACCCTAACAAAATTAAATATAGGTTATTACAAGAGGGTTATATGAAAGAGGAATGTTACTCATGTGGTTTTCATGAGCATCGAGTTCTAGACTATAAAATGCCTTTAATATTAAATTTTAAGGATGGTAATAAACAACACTACCGACTTGAAAACCTAGAAATGCTTTGCTACAATTGCTATTTCCTTTTCCAAGGTGATTTATTTACAAATAAACAATTAGAAGGTTTAGAGGATCATTTAGTCAAGAATGAATCTAAAGTTGACTGGGAAATAGATGATTACACTCAAGAACGTTTAAGGGAATTAGGGCTATATGAGTCTAAACCTATAGATGATGGAAGTGAATTCATAAGTCATTTATGATTATGTTTGGAAATATAAAGAATAATTTGTATATTTATTGATGTGAAAAAGAAACGAGTACCGTTACTAAAAAAAGGCAAACATAAAAAACATGATAGTCTTGTTAATGATTTTGATGCTCAAAAACAAAAACATTTAGAAAAATTAGCAACTAAGACTCTAGAAAATCAAGAAAAACTTAGTAGATTAAAAGAGAAGAATATTAAAACAGATTTCTTTAACTTATTTTAATTATGATGACAGAGATAACAGTTAACAACACCGAGGAGTTTCAAGAACTTGTTGATAACAAAGATTTTAGAATTGCTAAAG
>Ga0172373_10009020_pt1 | contig 12506 bp, 10 predicted proteins | sample Lak10m_2_FD_114546 | JGI IMG/M metagenome (GOLD analysis project Ga0172373, IMG submission 114546) | Freshwater microbial communities from Kabuno Bay, South-Kivu, Congo - kab_092012_10m | ecosystem: Environmental > Aquatic > Freshwater > Lake | place: Democratic Republic of the Congo... | reverse complement strand
GTCATGCACCCGGGCCCGATGAACCGCGGCGTCGAGATCGATTCCGCGGTCGCCGACGGCAGCCAGTCGGTGATCCTGCCGCAGGTCACCTACGGGATTGCGGTGCGCATGGCGGTGATGAGTCTTTTGGCGGGGAACAGCGAAGCATGAACATCCACATCCAGCATGGCCGCCTGATCGATCCGGCCAACGGCATCGACGGACTGCATGACCTCTACCTCAGCGACGGCGTCGTTGCCGGCATCGGCGATGCGCCGGCGGGATTCCAGGCCGCGCAAACACTCGACGCCAGCGGCCTGGTGGTCTGCCCCGGCCTGGTCGATCTCTCGGCACGGCTGCGCGAACCCGGCTTCGAACACAAGGCGACACTGGAGAGCGAACTGCACGCGGCGGTGGCCGGCGGCGTCACCAGCCTCGCCTGCCCGCCCGACACCGAACCGGTGCTGGATGAATCGGGCCTGGTCGACATGCTGAAGTACCGCGCAGCCCGGCTCAACCTGGCCAGGGTTCATCCCCTCGGCGCCCTCACCCGCCAGCTCGAAGGCAAGCAACTCACCGAAATGTGCGAGCTGCAGGAGGCCGGCTGCGTCGGTTTCTCGCAGGCCGATGTGGCAATCACCGACACGCGCGTGCTCTGGCGCGCCATGCAATATGCCGCCACCTTCGGCATCACGGTCTGGCTGCGTCCCGAAGATCCCCACCTGGCGCGCGGCGGCGTCGCCCACGACGGCGAGGTGGCCTCCCGCCTGGGGCTGACCGGCATCCCGGCGGCCGCGGAAACCATCGCCCTCGCCAGCATGCTCAAGTTGGCCGAAGACAGCGGGGTACGCCTGCACATCTGCCGGCTGTCGACGCGCGAAGGCGTGGAGATGGTGCGCCAGGCCAAGCAACGCGGCAACCGCATCAGCTGCGACGTGGCCGCCCACCAGCTGCACCTGACCGAACACGACATCGGCTTTTTCGACGCCAACACCCATCTCAGGCCGCCGCTGCGCAGCCAGCGCGACCGCGACGCGCTGCGCGAGGGTGTGCGCGACGGCACCATCGACGCCGTCTGCTCCGACCACACGCCCCTCGACGACGATGCCAAGCTGCAGCCGTTCGGCGAGTCGGAAGCGGGCGCCACCGGGCTCGAACTGCTGCTGCCGCTGACCCTGAAATGGGCAGAAGAATGCGGCCTACCGCTGGCGGAGGCCCTGGCGCGTGTGACCCGTGCGCCGGCGCAACTGCTCGGACTGGAAACCGGCCACCTGGCTGCGGGTGCCAGCGCTGACATCTGCATCTTCGTTGCCGGGCGTTACTGGAAGGTGGATGCCGGCAGCTTGGTCAGCCAGGGCAAGAACACGCCGTTCAACGGGCTGGAACTGCCGGGCAAGGTGCGATACACGCTGGTGGGCGGCCGGATCGCCTACCGCGGCGACTGAGCCGTAACACCAGCGCAGGCCGCAACACCGGAACCCATCGTGCAGCAACAAAAAAACCGGGCAGTGCCCGGTTTTTTTACGCCGCCCGCAGCTCAGACAATGCCGAGATGGTCGAGTCCGGCCGACAAATCCTTCTCCTTGGCTTCCTTGCCTTCGAGCTTGATCTTGAGGCGGATGTCGTTGACCGAGTCGGCGTTGCGCAGCGCGTCCTCGTAGGTGATCAGGTCGCCTTCGTAGAGGTCGAAAAGCGCCTGGTCGAAGGTCTGCATGCCGAGTTCACGTGACTTGGCGATGATTTCCTTGATCTCGTGCACATCGCCCTTGAAGATGAGGTCGGAAATCAGCGGCGAGTTGATCATGACTTCCATCGCCGCCACCCGCCCCTTGCCCTCTTTCTTCGGGATCAGGCGCTGGGAGATGAAAGCCTTCACGTTGAGGGAAAGATCCATCAATAACTGGTGGCGACGCTCTTCCGGGAAGAAGTTGATGATCCGGTCCAGCGCCTGGTTGGTGCTGTTGGCGTGCAGGGTGGCGAGGCACAGGTGGCCGGTTTCGGCGAAGGCGACGGCGTAATCCATGGTTTCGCGGTCGCGGATTTCGCCGATCAGGATCACGTCAGGCGCCTGGCGCAGGGTGTTCTTCAGCGCGGCGAACCAGTTGTCGGTGTCGACGCCGACCTCGCGCTGCGTGACGATGCAGTTGCGGTGGTCGTGCACGAACTCGATCGGGTCCTCGATGGTGATGATATGGCCGTAGCTGTTCTCGTTGCGATAGCCGACCATCGCGGCCAGCGAAGTCGATTTGCCCGAACCGGTGCCGCCGACGAAGATCACCAGACCGCGCTTGGTCATGGCGATTTCCTTCAGCACCTCGGGCAGGCCCAGCTCCTCGAACTTGGGAATCTTGGTGGTGATGGTCCGGAACACCAGGCCGGTGGCGCCGCGTTGCACGAACGCGTTGACGCGGAAACGCGCCAGGCCGGGCAGGCTGATGGCGAAGTTGCATTCGTTGCTGGCCTCGAACTCGGAGGCCTGCTTGTCGTTCATGATGGAGCGCGCGATTTCCTTGCTCTGCTGCGGCGTCAGCGTCTGGTTGGTGACCGGCGTCATCTTGCCGTCGATCTTCATCGCCGGCGGAAAACCCGCGGTGATGAACATGTCCGATGCGTTCTTCGCCAGCATCAGGCGCAGCAGGTCGAATACGAATTTCTCTGCCTGTCCTTGATCCATCGCCATGGCGTGTTCTCCCGTTTAAGCGCCTAGCCGGCGAAGTTGTCCTTGTTGGCCGCCTTGCCGCGCGCCTCGCCGACCGAGATCACGTTGCGCCGCACCAGGTCCTGCAGGTTCTGGTCCAGGGTCTGCATGCCCACGCTCTGGCCGGTCTGGATCGCCGAATACATCTGCGCCACCTTGTTCTCGCGGATCAGGTTGCGGATGGCCGGCGTGCCGATCATGATCTCGTGCGCCGCCACGCGGCCGGATTCATCCTTGGTCTTGAGCAGGGTCTGCGAAATCACCGAGCGCAGCGATTCGGACAACATGGATCGCACCATTTCCTTTTCCGCCGCCGGGAACACGTCGACGATCCGGTCGATGGTCTTGGCCGCCGAGCTGGTATGCAGCGTACCGAACACCAGGTGGCCGGTTTCCGCGGCGGTCAGTGCCAGGCGGATGGTTTCCAGGTCGCGCATTTCACCCACCAGGATGACGTCGGGGTCCTCGCGCAACGCGGAACGCAGCGCGTTGGCGAACGACAGCGTGTGCGGGCCGACTTCGCGCTGGTTGATCAGGCAGCGCTTGGCCTGGTGCACGAACTCGATGGGATCTTCGACGGTGAGGATGTGGCCGTAGTCGTTCTCGTTGATGTAATCGACCATGGCCGCCAGCGTGGTGGACTTGCCCGAGCCGGTGGGGCCGGTCACCAGCACGATGCCGCGCGGCGTGGCGGCGATTTCCTTGAAGATCGGCGGGCAGTTGAGCTGTTCCAGGGTCAGCACCTTGGAGGGAATGGTCCGGAACACGGCGCCGGCGCCGCGCTGCTGGTTGAAGGCGTTGACGCGGAAGCGCGCCAAATTGGGAATCTCGAACGAAAAGTCGCATTCCAGATTTTCTTCGTAGAACTTGCGCTGGCCGTCGTTCATGATGTCGTACACCATGTCGTGGACCTGGCTGTGATCCATCGCCGGCATGTTGATCTTGCGCACGTCGCCGTGCACGCGGATCATCGGCGGCAACCCGGCGGAAAGGTGCAAGTCGGAAGCCTTGTTCTTGACCGAAAACGCCAGCAGGTCGGAAACGTCCATCGAAATTCCCCTATAATTTTTTATCAGAGTTTTACTGGAACCGGATGACCGGATTATGAGCTTAATTTCCGAACGCTTGCAAGCAATCCGGGCGCAGATCGCAGCGGCTGCGAACGCAGCAGGACGCGCTCCGGAAGCGGTCCGGCTGATCGCGGTGAGCAAGGCGCATCCGGCCGACGCGATCCGCGAAGCCCACCGTGCCGGACAGACCGTGTTCGGCGAAAATTACCTGCAGGAAGCGCTGGACAAGATGTCCGCGCTGCATGACCTGCCCCTGGAGTGGCATTTCATCGGTCCGATCCAGAGCAACAAGACGCGTCCGATCGCCGAGCATTTCGACTGGGTGCACGGCATCGACCGCCTCAAGATCGCCCAGCGCCTGAACGACAGCCGGCCGGCCGGGGCCGCACCGTTGCAGGTCTGCCTGCAGGTCAACGTCAGCGGCGAGGTCAGCAAGAGCGGCATCGCGCCGCAGGAGGCGGCAACGCTGGCCGCCGCCGTCGCCGCCATGCCGCGCCTCGCGCTGCGTGGCCTGATGGCAATCCCGGAACCGACCGACGACGTTGCGCTGCAGCACAGCCAGTTTAGAATGCTGCGGGAATTGCGCGATGCGCTGAACCGCCAGGGGCTGTCGCTGGATACGCTGTCGATGGGCATGTCCCACGACTTCCCTGCCGCCATCGCCGAGGGCGCGACACTGGTACGCATCGGCACCGCGATCTTCGGGCCGCGCCATCCACAACCACCACAGGAAACCCCATGAAAATCGCATTCATCGGCGGCGGCAACATGGCCCGCGCCATCATCATCGGCCTGCAGCGGCAATCCGGCCGCGCCGAGGACATCACCGTGGTCGAGCTGGACGCGGACAAGCGGCGCGCGCTGTCGGAGGAATTCGGCGTCGCCACCTCGGACCAGCTGCCCAGCGCGGCGGCAGCCGATGTCGTGGTGCTCGCGATCAAGCCGCAGCAGATGCGCGACGTCGCCATTTTCCTGGGCAGCCTGCTCAACCATCAGCTGGTGGTGTCGATCGCCGCCGGCATCCGCTGCGCCGACCTCATCCGCTGGCTGGGCAATTATGGCGCGGTAGTGCGCGTGATGCCCAATACGCCGGCCCAGGTGCAGGCCGGGGTGTCGGCGCTGTATGCCGCCGACAAAGTGAGCGCTGCGCAACAGCAGCAGGCCGAGAGCCTGATGGGGGCGGTCGGCGCAACGTTGTGGCTGGAACGTGAAGAACAGATGGACGCCGTCACGGCGATCTCCGGCAGCGGGCCGGCTTATGCCTTCTATTTCATGGAAGCGATGCAGCAGGCCGGCACCGAACTCGGTCTCGCCCCCGGCCAATGCCGGGCCCTGGCCCTGCAGACCATGCTCGGCGCGGCCCAGCTGGCGGCGGCGGGCGGCGAGGAATTCGCCACCCTGCGCACGGAGGTCACCTCCAAGGGCGGCACCACCGAACGCGCCCTCGCCAGCATGGAACAGGACGGCGTCAAGGCGGCCATCGCCAGGGCGATTCACGCCGCCGCCGCGCGTTCCAGAGAGCTGGGCGACCAGCTGGGAGCGCAATGATGCTGGCCCAGGCCCTGGAATTCCTGATCGGCACGGTGCTCGGGCTGTTCACCCTGGCCCTGCTGTTGCGCTTTTACCTGCAACTGACCGGCGCCCCCTTCCATAACCCTTTCTGCCAGGCCGTGGTGGCGCTCACCAATTTCGCCGTCAGGCCGCTGCGCCGCGTGCTGCCCGCCTGGGGCTGGCTGGATAGCGCCTCCCTGCTGCTGGCGCTTCTGAGCCAGCTGTTGCTGCAGCTGACAGTGCTCTGGCTGCGCGACTTCCCGCTGCTGGTGGCCGACGCACCGGTGCTGCCGGCCCTGCTGGGGCTGGCTGCGCTCAGCCTGGTCCGGCTGAGCATCTACATTTTCATGTACGGCGTGCTGTTGCAGGCCATCCTCAGCTGGATCAATCCGCACACGCCGCTGGCGCCGGTGCTGGATAGCCTGACCCGGCCCCTGCTGCGTCCGCTGCGCCGGCGCATGCCCTTGCTGGGCGGCATCGATCTCAGCCCGCTGGTGGTGTTCATCGCCGCCGAGTTGATGCTGATGCTGCTGGTGATGCCGATGGAAATGCAGCTGTCTCGCCTGTTCTGATGCACGGCTGGTACCGGCGCAGCGCGGACGGCCAGCGCCTGACGCTCGATCTTTACATCCAGCCCAACGCCGGAAAAACCGAAGTGGCGGGCCTCCACGACGGCGCCTTGAAAATCAAGGTGGCGACCCCGCCGACCGACCACCAGGCCAACGACAAGTTGTTGGACTTTCTAAGAAAATCGTTTAAAGTCAACAAAAAACAGGTGATTCTTAAACAAGGCGAACACGCACGGCACTAAATCGTGGAAATTATCGACCCCAACGCCGCCCCGGAAGTGCTGCTGCATGAGTAACGCACTCGAGCAGCAGATTGCCGATTTTCACCACTGGCGCGACCAGCTGGCGGGCGCGATTGCCGACTACCGCGACTGGCTGGACCTCACCGGCGCCTCCGATGCGATGCAGGACCTGCGCCTCTACGACATGGCCGAATCGGTCAAGAACGACCGCCTGGTGCTGGCCTTCGTCGCCGAGTTCGCGCGCGGCAAGACCGAAACCATCAACGCCCTGTTCTTCTCCGACTACAAGACGCGTCTGCTGCCCTGCGACGCGGGGCGCACGACCATGTGCCCCACCGAAATCTTCTGGGACCCCAACGAGGAACCCTACGTCAAGCTGCTGCCGATCGAGACGCGCAAGCGCGACGACGGCCTCAGCATGCTGAAGAAAAGCCCCAAGGAATGGACCAAGCTGCGCCTGGACACCAGCTCCACCAGCACCATGAAAGAGGCGATGCACGCGCTGGTGCAGCAGAAGGAAGTGTCGCTGGACGAGGCCCGCAAGCTCGGCTTGTGGGACGACAAGGACATCACCATGGTGCATGCGCTGCAGACCAAGGGCAAGGTCGATGTGCCGGTGTGGCGCCACGCGCTGATCAACTTCCCGCACCCGCTGCTGAAGAGCGGGCTGGTCATCCTCGACACGCCCGGCCTCAACGCCCTCGGCACCGAACCCGACCTGACGCTCAACATCATCCCCAACGCCCATGCCGTGATCTTCCTGCTGGCGACCGACACCGGCGTCACCAAGTCCGACATGGAAATCTGGAGCAGCTTCATCCGCGAGCGCACCAGCCGCAAGCTGGCGGTGCTCAACAAGATCGACATCCTCTGGGACGACCTCAAGACCGAGCCCGAGATCCAGGCCATGATCCAGTCGCAGGTCGACGCCACCGCGCGCCAGCTCAGCATCCCGGCCAGCGACGTGTTCGCCATTTCCGCGCAAAAGGCCTTGCTGGCGCGGGTCAAGGCGGACGCCGCCCTGCTCAAGCGCAGCGGCATCGAGAAGGTCGAGCAGGTGCTTGCCGAGGGCGTGGTCGCCACCAAGCACGAAATCCTGCGCAACACCGTGGTCAACGAGGCGGCCGGCATGGTCAAAAGCTCGCGCAAGACCATGCAGCAGCGCCTTGCCGGGGTACGCGACCAGCTGCAGGAACTCAACTCACTGCGCGGCAAGAATCGCGACGTGGTGCAGTCGCTGCTGTCCAAGGTGGCGACCGACCGCAAGGTCTACGAGGAATCGGTGCGCACCTTCACCCAGGGCAACCAGAAGGTCCAGCAACTCGGCGACGCGCTGATGCAGCAGCTCAGCATGCAAAGCCTGGATCACATGCTGGAACGCAGCCGCCAGGAGATCGGCGACAGCTGGACCACGCACGGCCTCAACCGCAGCATGAAGGCGCTGATCAAGCAAACGCTGGAGATGGCCGAGGGCATCACGCGCCAGGGTCTGGAAATCAAGGACATCGGCGACGAGCTGTATCACCTGTTCCATACCAGGCACGGCTTCGAGGCGCGCAAGCCGCCGCTGCTGGACATGACCAAATTCCACCAGAGCATGACGGCGCTGGAAAAAACGGCCGACGAATTCTGCAACGACCCCATCAACGTGATGACCGAGAAGCACTTCCTGGTCCGCAAGTTCTTCTTCAGCCTGGTGGCGCAGGCCCGGGCGCAGTTCGAACTGGCGCAGCGCGACAGCAACCACTGGCTGAAGGGCCTGCTCGCGCCGCTCAAGCTGCAGATCGCCGAGCACAAGGCACAGCTCGACAAGCGTACCGAATCGCTGATGCGCATCCATGAAAACCTGGAGTCGCTGCAGAAGACCATGGCCGAGCAGGAAGAACAACTGGCGGTGCTGCAGGGTCAGAGCGCCGCCCTCGACCAGATCCTGCTTAAACTGATGAAATCCGGCCAGAAAGCCGCCGGCCCGGCGCCCGCGCCCGGCGGCAACGCCGGGGGCCCCAGCCTCAACATGGCGCCGCTGGCGGCCTGAGCGCCGCCAGGGCATCCCTCCGATGTTGCAGCACCACCTTTCCCGACTGCGCATCCCCTATTCCACCCGCGAGCTCGTCGGCATGCTAGCGCTGGCCGCCATCTATCTGGCGCTGGCCAAGATCGCGCTCAACTTCGCCACCTTCCAGGGCAACGTCACCATCCTCTGGCCAGCCTCAGGATTGGCGCTGGCGGCCTTGCTGGTGTTCGGCAGCCGTTACTGGCCGGGGATATTCCTGGGCGCGTTTGCCGCCGGGGTGACGGTCGATGATCCGCTGTGGCTGGCCTTCGCCATCGCGGCCGGCAACACGCTGGAGCCCTTGGCCGGCACCTGGATGTTGCGGCGGCTGCGCACCGACATCGACATCCCGCTGCTGCGCGACTACTACAAGATGATCGCCCCCGGGGCCCTGATCGCCCCGCTACCCAGCGCCGCCATCGGCAGCGGCAGCCTGCTGCTGGCCGGCTTCGTACCGACAGGGCAACTGGGCGAGGTGATGCTGCACTGGTGGATGGCCGACGCCCTCGGCATCGTCATCATCGCACCCGCCCTGCTGGTCTGGCGACGCTTCCCCGACAACCTGCACAGCCTGGAGCACCTGTGGGAGGGGATGGCCTTGCTCGGGCTGGCCTGGTACCTCGGCGCGATCCCGCATCTCGGCGCCACCGCGCCGGTCCCGCTCCACCCGGTGGTGCAGTCGTTCCTGCTGATCCCGCTCTATCTGTGGGCGGCGCTGCGCTTCGGCCGCCACGGGCTGATGCTGTTGATGATGCTGTTTTTCTTCCAGTCGCTGGCGGGACTGATGATGTCGGTCGGCATGTTCGCCGCCGATGCCGACGGCCTACTCAACTTCTGGCTCTACTACATGATCACCGGCTTCAGCGCGATGACGCTCTCCACGGTGCTGCTCGAGCGCCAGACCAACGCCCGGCTGGTGACGGACGAGCGCGCACGCCTGAAAAGCATTATCGACACCATGCCGGATGCGGTGTACTGCAAGCACCCCGACAACAGCTACGCGCTGCGCAACCGCGCCTGCCTGACCTGTCTCAATACCAGCGAAGCCGAGGCCGCGGGAAAATCGGATTTCGACTTCTTCCCTGAGGACGAAGCCTCCCGGCGCATGCAGAAGGATGCCGCCCTGATGGCCGAGGGGCGATCGGAGCGCAGCGAGGAATGGGTCGTGTTCAAGGACGGCCACCGCAAGCTGCTCGACTGCAGCCGCGCGCCGCTGCGCAACCATGCCGGCGACGTCATCGGGCTCGTCGCGGTATGCCGCGACATCACGGAACAGCGCGCGCTACAGCACGAGCACGAACTACTGTACCGGGCGATTTCGGCGAGCCTCAACGAAGTCTATATATTTGACGCCGACACGCTGCGCTTCCGATACGTCAACCAGGGCGCGCTGAGCAACCTCGGCTACAGCGCGGCGGAAATCTCCAACCTGACCCCGCTCGACCTCAAGCCGTACTTCACGGCGGAGGACTTCCGCAGCCTGCTGGCGCCTTTGTTCATGCACCAGGAGCCGGTGAAGGTGTTCGAAACCATGCACCGGCGCAAGGACGGCAGCCTGTATCCGGTGGAAGTGCACCTGCAGCTTTTCGAAAACGCCGGCCAGCGCTCTTTCCTGGCGGTGATCCAGGACATCAGCCGCAAGCTGGAATCCGAACAGCAGCTGCGCCTCGCCGCATCGGTCTTCGACTACAGCAAGCAGGTCATCGTCATCACCGACACCAACGCTAGCATCCTGTCGGTGAACCCCAGCTTCACCACCGTGACCGGATACACGGCACAGGAAGTGATCGGCCGCAACCCGCGCCTGCTCGCCTCGGGAAGACACGACAAAGCCTTCTACCAGAGCATGTGGGCCGACCTGCTGGCCCACGGCCACTGGAACGGAGAACTCTGGAACCGGCGCAAGGACGGCAGCCTCTACATCGAGTGGCTGGACATCGTCAGCGTGCAGAACCATCTCGGCCAGGCCGTCAATTACATCGGCCTTTCCTACGACATCACCGAGCGCAAGGCCGTCGAGGAAAGCATGCGGCAGATGGCGGAGCACGACTTCCTGACCGGTCTGCCGAACCGGATCCTGCTGCTCGACCGGATCGCGCAAGCCATGGCCGCCGCGCAGCGCAACCACGCGGCATTTGCGGTGTTCTATCTCGATCTCAACCGCTTCAAGGAATTGAACGATACCCTCGGCCACCAGTTCGGCGACGAGGTGCTGAAAGCCGTGGCCAACCGCCTGACCGAGCTGGTGCGCGCCAGCGACACCGTCTGTCGCATGGGCGGCGACGAATTCGTCATCCTGGTGCCGGAAATCGAGCACCCCGATCAGGCGCTGGCACTGCAGGAAAAGCTGCTCGAGGCCTTCCGAGAGCCTTGCGACATCAACGGCGTGCGCATGGTGATCAGCTTCAGCATCGGCCATGCGACCTATCCGCAGCACGGCAACAGCGTCGACGAACTGCTGGAAAGCGCGGACCGCGCCATGTACGCGGCCAAGACGGTACAACGCCAGGCCTGAGCGGTCACCTCCCCTACATCAGGACGATATCGAAGGTTTCCTGGCCGTACTGGGCTTCCACCTGCAAGGAAATCGGCTTGCCGATGAAATCGGACAACTGCGCCAGGCTTTGCGATTCCTCGTCCAGGAACAGATCGATCACCGGCTGGGAGGCCAGCACGCGGAATTCGCGGGCATTGAACTGGCGTGCCTCGCGCACCAATTCGCGCAGGATTTCGTAGCACACGGTCTGCGCCGTCTTCAGTTCACCGCGCCCGGCGCAGCAGGGGCAAGGCTCGCACAGGATATGGGCGAGGCTTTCGCGGGTGCGCTTGCGGGTCATCTCGACCAGGCCGAGGCCGGAAAAGCCGTGTATCGCGGCACGCACGCGGTCTTTATCGACGTTGCGGACCAGTTCCTCGAGCACGGCTTCGCGATGCGCCGCTTCCTCCATGTCGATGAAATCGATGATGATGATGCCGCCCAGGTTGCGCAGGCGCAGCTGACGCGCGATCGCCTGCGCCGCTTCCAGGTTGGTCTTGAAGATGGTGTCGGCCAGGGTGCGTCCGCCGACGAAGCCGCCGGTGTTGACGTCGACCGTGGTCAGCGCCTCGGTCTGGTCGAAGATCAGGTAACCGCCGGATTTCAGCGATACCTTGCGCGACAGCGCGCGCTCGATTTCCTGCTCGACACCGTAGAGGTCGAACAGCGGGCGTTCGCCGGAATAATGTTCGATGCGGCCCACCATGCCGCCGGCGTAATGCTCGGCGAAGGTCAGCATGCGCTGGCAGGTCTCGCGCGAATCGACCAGGATGCGGTCGGTATGCTCGCCCACCATGTCGCGCAGCACGCGCAGCGGCAGCGTCAGGTCCTGGTAGACCAGCGACCGCGCCGGCGCCTGCTGGCCCGAGGCCTGGATATCGGCCCACACCTTGTTGAGGTACGCCAGGTCGGCGCGCAGTTCGTCGTCGGTCGCAGTCTCGGCCATGGTGCGGATGATGTACCCGCCCTGCTGATCCGCGGCCAGCAACCCCTGCAGGCGCAGGCGCAACGCCTCGCGCTCGGCCTCGTCCTCGATGCGCTGCGACACGCCGATATGCTGCTGCTGCGGCAGAAACACCAGGAAACGTCCAGCGATGCTGATCTGCGTGGTCAGCCGCGCGCCCTTGCTGCCGATCGGTTCCTTGATCACCTGCACCATCAGGCTCTGGCCTTCGTGCAGCAGATCCTGGATCGGCCGCTCGCTTTCGGCGTCGTGCTCCAGGATGTCGGCCACGTGCAGGAAAGCGGCGCGGGCCAGGCCGATCTCGACGAAGGCCGACTGCATGCCGGGCAGCACGCGGCAGACCACGCCCTTGTAGACGTTGCCGACCAGACCGAGCGAACCAGTGCGCTCCAGCAGCAGTTCCTGCACGGCGCCCTGTTCCATGGCGGCGACACGGGTTTCCTGCGGGGTGACGTTGATCAGGATTTCTTCACTCATGGAAAGCACTTTCAATGGCGGATTGCTGCAGGACGTCGAGGCCGAACTGCTTCAGCAATTGCGCGGTTTCATAGACCGGCAGGCCCATCACGCCGGAATAACTGCCCTCGATACGGCGGATGAAGGTGCCGGCCAGCCCCTGGATGCCGTAGCTGCCGGCCTTGTCCCGCGGCTCGCCACTGGCCACGTAGGCGGCGATGGCGGCCTCGCTGAGCGGCGCCACTTCCACCAGCGTGCTGGAGAGCGCCGTTTCGATGCGGTCGCGGTAAGCCACGGCAACCGCGGTATGCACCGCATGCCAGCGGTCCGCCATGCGGCGCAGCATCGCCGCGGCATCGGCATCGTGTTCGGGCTTGCCGAGGATGAT
>Ga0172373_10009015_pt1 | contig 12510 bp, 9 predicted proteins | sample Lak10m_2_FD_114546 | JGI IMG/M metagenome (GOLD analysis project Ga0172373, IMG submission 114546) | Freshwater microbial communities from Kabuno Bay, South-Kivu, Congo - kab_092012_10m | ecosystem: Environmental > Aquatic > Freshwater > Lake | place: Democratic Republic of the Congo: South-Kivu... | reverse complement strand
CCAATTTCTTCAGCAAGTTGTAATATTACCGTAGCTACTTTTCCTTCAGCATCTTTTAGTGAAAGGGCTTTAATTTTCATTCCCGCAGCCCTCAACCTTTGAGTCAACTCCTGAAGAAGTGCAATCGAAACCTCAGTATGATTTTTGAGCAGGGTTAAGAAATCATTTCTTTGAACGATAAATAACTTTGACTCTTCTAGTGCAGTTACAGTTGCGCTTCTACTGAAGCCGTCAAGTATAGCCATTTCACCAAAAAAGTCAGATTCATTCATAATCGTAAGTATTACCTCTTTGCCATCTTTGCTGGATCGTGATATTTTTACTTTGCCATTCACAATTACGAAAAGAGCAGTTCCGGCTTCGTCTTCATTTAGAATAATTTCATCTTTGGCGTACATTTTTAAACTGCCAAGCTCGAGTATTTGGTTTAGTGAATTTTCTTCCAGATCTGAAAATATTGGAATGTTTTTTAAAAAATTTGTTTTATTTGACAAAATTCGATCCTTTATCAATTCTTCTGTTGTTGCTTTTAATTCTAAAAAGAAAATTAGTGATTTTTAATTTAAGAAATAGAAAAAACTCGAATCTCGATCAATTTAAAAATGCGATTCTATTCTATTCCGATGCATTAAACGTGTTGGGTTTTTCTCTTTATCCATCTTGAACTTTTCAGAAGTATTAAGTTGTTTTTCTAAGCCTCTATGTCTATTTTTAAAAGCTAAATTCAAGACTTGAAATAATATTGGAGATTATAATAATATGCCTATGATGGCAAAAATGCGCGGTTTAGCTCCTTGGTTTATAATAGGAGTTGGAGGGCTATTCGTCCTCTTTATGATGATATCTGACTCAAATGTTTTAGAGGCTTTAGGCGGGAGTACAAATAACATCGGCTCCGTAAATGGAGTTGAAATCACTTATCAAGAGTTTCAGAATGCTCTTGATCAGCAGATTGAAAACAAAAAGAATCAAACAGGGAAAGAAGTTGAAGATGAAGAACTTGAACAACTTCGGAGCCAAGTTTGGGATGCTCTTGTTACTCAAAAATTAATAAATCAGGAAATTGATAAATATGGGCTTTATGTTTCCGATCAGGAAATTAAAGATGTTATCCTTGGGGATAATCCGCCCGATTTTCTAAAGCAAAACTTCATAGATTCAACTGGGCGATTTAACAGACAAATGTATGAAACTGCTCTTTTCGACCCTCGTAACAAAGAACCTTTGCTTCAAGCCGAGCAGATTGTTAGACAAAATCAGGTAAGCGAAAAGTTGCAAAGTTTGCTTTTCGCAAGTGTTACTGTTAGTGAGGCAGAAGTACTTAAAAAATATATGGACGACAATATTAAAATTAATGTTGATTATGCGCCATTTGAAATAATTCTTTGGCCTGATTCAACTTTCAAAGTAACCGATGAAGAAGTTAAAGCATATTATGATGAAAATATAGATAAGTATAAAATTCAGGCACAGCGAAAAGTTAAGTTCGTATTGTTCCCAAATCAAGCTTCTAAAGAAGATTCAAATATTGTTAAAGAAAGCCTTGAAAGTGTTGCTTACAGTTTCAAAAACGATACAGCTTCTTTTAAATCTTTTGTAGATATTTACTCATCGGTTCCATATTCTAAGGATACAATTTCGATAAAAGAAATTTCACGCGAGCACGCAAATCAATTTTTCTCTGCTGTCCCAAATTCAATACTTGGACCTTATGTATCGGCGAATGGTTATGCTTTGTACCATTTTATTTCTTCATTTTCTTCAAGTGAATCTTTTGTCGAAGCGGAACACATCTTAATTGGTCAACTCAGCAGCGATGCAGAGAATTTAGCGGAAGCTACCAAAGTATATCAACAATTAATGGGTGGTGCTAATTTTCATCAGGTTGCCAAAGAAAAATCTATTGATAAAATGAGCGGGCAGAACGGCGGCTATTTAGGCTGGTTCGGTAAAGGCGAGATGGTTCCTGAATTTGAAAAAGCTTGTTTTGAAGGTAAGGTCGGGGAAATTCAGAAACCGGTTAAAACAAATTTTGGCTACCACATAATCCGTATCCTTTCCAGAAGCAATACTAAATTTGTTATTGAAAAAATCGTTAATCCGGTTAAGCAGTCTGCTACTACAAAAGATGCAACCTTTAATCAGGCGAATGATTTTTCCTATATAGCTCAAAAAAATGGTTTTGAAAGTGAAGCCAAACTTCTAAATTTAGAAATAAAAGAAACCCCCCCATTTCAAAAAACAGCAAATGCGGTGCCGCTTGTAGGTGGTGATAAAAGACTTGTTGAGTTTGCATTTGAAAATGGACTTAATACAGTAAGCGATGTTTATAAGGTCGCAAATGGATATGTGGTAATGATGGTTTCAGAAATTACAAATGAAGGATTTAGACCATTCGATGAAGTAAAAGCAATGGTAAAAAATCTTGTTATTAGAGATAAGAAATTTGAGAAGTCTAAAAAATTGGCAGAAAGTATTCTCAAAAAAATTAATGGCGATATCAATAAAATTACATCGATAGATTCAAGAATTAAGGTTGCGAATTCCGGAGAGTTTACTTTAAATACTACTGTTCCAAATATTGGCAGGGATTATGCATTTTACAATTATGCTTTGTCACTTAAGCCAAATAAATTATCAGGTCCATTTCGTTGCGCACGTGGTTACTATTTGATGAGATTGATCAGCAAAACAAATTTTGATAAAAATGCCTATGAATTACAAAGTAGTAATCTGAGAAATACAATCCTTCAAGAAAGGCGTAATGCTTTATTTACTGCTTGGCTTGGTAAGTTAAAAGAAGAAGCCGATATAGTTGATAACAGACAGAAATTTTTTAAGCAATAAAAATTCTTAAAAATTTATTTAATTCTAAACCCCCTAATTGAGAAATTCGGGGGTTTGTTATTTAATAAATAATGTTGAATTTTAAATCAAAAGAATTGTTTATTAAGTAGATGAAAAAAAAATTATTTCTTTTGGTAATACTCTTTACACCTTTTCTATCGGCACAGTACAACATTGAAAAATTTAGTTTGGGAATAAGTGGAGTTTATACCACTTCAGCTAAAATATTTTTAAATCCAAATTCTTCAGATGAAGTATTGAGGAATAATTTTTTCCCGCTTGAGGATATACTGAATCCTGCAATTGACATTCGCTACCGCTTCAATGAAAATGTATTATTTGGATTATCAACTGAATATTTGAAAAAATCTGCTTTCGGCTCTAATCTAACGGTTTTTTCGGACGGAGTAACTGTAAATATCAATGTTGAAGATGGTTTTATACTAGTTCCCGTCGAATTATCAGCTTATTATTTTTTACCATTTTCAACAGAACAGTTTATTTTTTTAATGGGAGGTGGTATCGGATATTATTATGGCGAGCAGGTACGAAATTTTGGAGATGCTGAAATATCAAACCTTGAGAGATCATTTGCTTACGGGGTTCATGTTGCGCTATCCACCGATTACGCAGTTAGAGACTTCTTTTCTGTGCGTTTCGAATTAAAATTTCGAGATCCTCAATTCTCGGTTAAGAGCGAGTATAATAAGACAGAAGTAACTTATAATGGCACAACACTTATTTTATCGCAAAAATCTTTCGAATCAAAAATCAATGTTGATGGTATTTCATTCCTTCTGGCACTGGTATTCCATTTATGAGGTCATCATTTGAGCATCAATATTCTTTTTAAAATTTCATACTAATAATTGTCACACGGAATGAATAACATTTATCTTACTGGGTTTATGGCTTCTGGTAAAAGTACACTGGGTCCGATACTCGCTAATACAATTGGTTTTGATTTTGCAGACGTAGATAAAGAAATCGAAAAAAAAGTTGAGAAAAAAGTAAGTGCAATCTTTAAAGATTTTGGCGAAAAATATTTTAGGGATCTTGAACAAGAAATAATTAAATTATTTTCTGGTAAGCATAAAGTAGTAGTATCGCTTGGCGGTGGAGCGATAAATAGTGATAGTAATTTAAGACTCATAAAAAAAACCGGTATCTTAATCTTTCTTAACGCATCTTCAGAATCAATATATCAAAGATTAAAATTTAAAAAAGATAGACCTGCTTTCTTATTTGAAGACTTTGAGAACCCCACAAAGGAAATGTTCCTGTTAAAAATTAATGACTTATTTGAAGCGAGAAAAAAATATTATTCGCAAGCTGATTTAACATTTCAAACTGATAATATTTCCATTGGAAAGACGGTGGATTTAATAGTTAAAAAACTTAATTCGATTCATTTTATCGGTTGAAATTACTTTGCAAAAAATTATTGCTCGCACCCAAAATAAAGAATATCCTATCCTGATTGATAACTTCTCTCCCGCTACGATCAAAAAAATAATTATTAACAATACTATCTCAGATAAATATTTCGTTATTGTTGATGAAAATGTCTATCGCTTGCATCAAAATTTTATAGAAAAGTTCATTTCTCTCTTTGAAAAAAATACCACCCTCTATACTCTTAAGTCGGGTGAGCACTCTAAATCTTTCTCGAATCTACAAGAATTATCAGAATCAATGCTGCAGTCCGGATTGAGTAGATCAAGTTCTTTAATTGTAATTGGTGGCGGTGTTACAGGGGATATTGGTGCTTTCTCCGCTTCAATTTTTATGCGGGGAATGAAGTTGTTTCACATACCGACAACGCTTGTAGCTGCAATAGATAGTTCAATTGGGGGCAAGACGGGAATAAATATTGGGAATAGCAAAAATATATTAGGCACAATTTACCAGCCGAATTGCGTAATCATCAATCTAAAGTTTTTGAGGACGCTTCCGAAAATAGAAATTGAATCAGGGATGGGGGAAGTTATTAAATATTCTTTTCTATCTGATACAAGGTTCTTCAATTTTATAAGAGATAATTATGCCTCCATCTTAGAGCTTGATGAGTCAATACTGACTGAAGTGATTCGAAACTGTTTGCTTCTAAAAACTTCCATTGTTCATCAGGATGAATTTGAACAGGGATTTCGAAAAATATTAAACCTCGGTCATACCTTTGGGCATGCAATTGAAAGTGCTTCTGAATTCAAAATTAAGCACGGACTAGCTGTCAACGCCGGCATAATAGCCATTTTACATATTTCAAAAACTTTGAAAATTTTAGATGAAGAGAAATTTTATTCTTTTCTAAAATTGCCGCTTAAAAATTTAATTCCTGACTCATTGTTGAAAATTTCGGATGAGGATATACTTTACTACTTAAAATGTGATAAGAAAAATTTTGATGGAAAGTTAAACTGGATTCTGATTAAAGATATAGGTGAAGTTTTAATTGATTTTCAATTGTCTCAAAACCAAATTTTACAAGGACTTCAATTTTTAAAAAAATGTGTTATAGGATTTTAATTACTCATTTCTTTAAAAAGACAACTGCCGGACTGTTGACCCAAAGTCCGGCAGTAATCTGTGTCATATTAGGAGGGGCTATGCTAGAAATTATTACTACTTTTCGAATACTATATAACAATATTGATGCCATCTGATACCGTCGATTATTGGTGATTTTCGTATAGGTGCTTGTTCGATTTTAGGATTTAAAGACAATTCTTTATAAAAGTGAATCACTTTTTTGGGCAGGTAAGTTTTGGGATGGTTTAAAAAAAAACTGTCGAGTTGTGAGGGGATAACTCGACAGTCAGAGTGTCATTTTGGAGGGATGCTATGCTTAAACTATTTCGTAATATGTTTAACAACTACCATGCCAAAATTTTCCGTTATGTATTTCGATTAAAAGATCAATAAAAAATCGATTATTTTGTACTTCGAGTAATAGTTACTCGTCATATTTACGGCTGGATAATTAATGTGGTAACATTGTTAGTCAATTGTCTGTCCTTGTGCAACTTAGAAGAGGAGTGCTTTATATTATAGGGTTTGCACAGTAAGATTAAAATAAAGTGATTACTGGAATTTGAATGAGGGGTAGAATTATTATTTTTTGCTTAGTATGATTTTAAATGTAGTTCCGGCAGCCACCGTGGAATTTTTGACGAAGATTTTACCGCCATGATAGCCTTCAATAATTCGTTTAGAAAGACTTAATCCTAATCCCCATCCTCTTTTTTTTGTACTATAGCCGGGTCGAAAAATATCTTTTCTTCTTTTTAAGTCAATTCCCTTGCCATTATCACTTACTTCAATCTCAACTGACTTTTTGTTTTCAGTTACTACGATCTCTATTTTGCCATTTGCTGGATCAACAGCATCGAGAGAATTTTTTATGAGGTTTTCAATTACCCATTCAAATAACTCTGCATTAATTTTAGTAACTGCAGAATTTTCACCAGTAACATTTAACTCTACGGATCTACCGGTTTGAGGCAATCTTCTTTGAAAATATTCAACAACCTTAGTAATTATTTCAAAAACGTTATTTTCTTTGAGTTCAGGTTTCGATCCAATTTTGGAAAAACGGAAAGTGATTTTGTTCAATTTCTCAATATCATTCGTAATCTCTTCTGCAATATCACTTACTTTATTGGAATCATGAAAATTTAGTTTTAGCATTTCCAGCCAGCCCATTAAGCTTGATAATGGTGTGCCGAATTGGTGTGCAGTTTCCTTTGCCATCCCCACCCAAATATTACTCTGCTCGCTCCGCTTGATATTGCTAAAACCAATATAGCCGATGATGATAAAAAGTGATGCAATAATAATTTGTAAGTAAGGATAAAACTTAAGCTGTTCTATAAGCTCGGAATCTCCAAAATGAATCTTTGTTAAAACGATGGTATCCGAATATGTCACTTCAATAGGCGGGTGGAGTTCATCCATTTTTTTTATTTTTTCATTAAAAAAAGCAATAAGCTCAGTATTCGTGAGAGTACTGTCAAAATTTATATTTCTTACGTCGGTTTTATTTCGGATATTAACAACATTATCTTTGTCTGTAAGTAGAATTGGGAAATCAATTGGTTTAATAATGTTATCAAAGAGAAAGGTAATATCTACATCAGGAGAGTTAGTGTTGGCGACATATTCAATTCCTTTTGCATAAAGTTCTACAATTTGTCTTTCACGCTCCTGAAGTTTTTGCACAAGATTCTGGGTATAGAAAAGAGTGCCTCCAGCAATCAGCAATGCCATGATCAGCAATAGTATTTTGATATTAGTAGAAGCCGGTCCGCCAGACATTTTCATTTTCGTATTATCCTAGATTTTCAACAGATAATATGTGAAAAAAATTAACTAAATTAAGTCCAATTATAAAGCGTAGAAAGTCTGATCTCTTTTAGGACCAACAGAAATAATTTCCATTTTTACGCCTGACTTTTTGCATATAAATTCGAGATAATTTTTTGTTTCAGCCGGTAATTCAGAATAGTTCCTGCAGTTTGAAATATCCTTTCGCCAACCAGGTAAAACTTCATAGATCGGTCTTATTCTTGAAAGACGATCGGTATCAGTTGGGAAAGACTTCAACATTTTACCATTTAGTTCATATCCAATACAAACTTTTATCTCACCGAAGCTGCTTAAAACATCTAATTTAGTAATAGCTGCGGAAGTAATACCATTAATTAGAGCGGAGTAATTTACGAGGAAAGCATCAAACCAGCCGCAGCGTCTTGGTCTGCCAGTAGTAGCCCCAAATTCCATCCCAATATTACGAAATTTTTCGCCGTCGTCATCCAATAATTCAGTGGGGAATGGTCCATTTCCAACTCTTGTTGTGTAGGCTTTAACAATTCCAATTACCGAATCTATTTTAGTTGGAGGAATTCCAGTGCCTGTGCATGAACCGCCGGAGGTTGGGCTGGAGGAAGTGACAAAAGGATATGTTCCAAAATCAACATCGAGCAAAGCACCTTGCGCACCTTCGAGAAGAACCGACTTGCCTTTTTCAATTTCTGAGTTTAGAAAAACAGGGACATCTTTTACATATTTATCAATTGCTTCATCAAATTCAAGATAATCTTTTACAATTGCCTCTACATCAAGCCCCTCGTGATCATAGACTTTGTTGAGTATATTATTTTTTTCTTTTAGGTTTTGTCTAATCTTTTCTTCAAGAATTTTTTTATTCAGAAGATCAACAATCTTTATTCCTTTTCGATCAAACTTGTCAATATAGCAAGGACCAATCCCGCGACCGGTCGTGCCGATTTTATTATCTCGGCTTTCACCTATGCTGTCTAGTAATTTATGGTAGGGCATTATCAGATGAGCATTATGACTGATGAAAAGTCTATCAGAAACTTTTATTCCGTTTTCTTCAAGCAATTTTATCTCATCAAGCAACGCAGAAGGATCAATTACGACACCATTGCCAATTACACAAATAACATTTTTTCGTAATATGCCTGAGGGTATTAAATGCAGAATATATTTTTTATTATCAATTTCAACAGTGTGTCCCGCATTAGCACCACCTTGATATCTTGCTACTATCTGATACCTGTCACTTAGCAGGTCAACTATTTTTCCTTTACCTTCGTCACCCCATTGACTACCGACAAGAACAGTTACACTCATTTAATTTCCATTATTGATTATTAGGTAAGAGTACAAAGTAAAAACTCCGAATTAATTTGTTCGGAGTTTTAGTATCTGAAAGAAAATTTATTTTTTATTTAGCAAAACTTTTAAGAGCAGCTTCTACATTTTCAAAAGTTTCGAAAATTGTGATCAGTTTTGTAATTATTAATAAGCTTTCGATTTTGTCAGAAACCGAAGCAAGTTTGAATTGTCCGGTAGCTTTTTTCATCGTTGTCAAACCGCTGATTAACATCCCGAGACCAGAACTATTCATAAATTTTACATCTGCAAGATCAACGATTACATTTAATTTATTTTCGTCAATCAGTTTATGGAGCAAATCAGTAAAATTTTTAGTGTCTTCGCCGCCCATCACATTTCCTTTTAGTTCAATGATAACAGCGCCGTATTTTTCACTAGTTTTTATTTTCATTAGAATCTCCTAAAATTTCGGAAGTAATTTAATTAGTGACTTATTGTAAAGCAAGTAAATGATGTTGAGAATTAATTTTAATCTATAAAATTTATTAGTTTAATTTTGTAGGAACTTATAACTAAAAAATACGTCTAAATTATGAATTCAGAAAAGGAAAATAACGATTTGCATTTACCTCAGATCCTAAATCTTGATGATGATTTTTCAATAGTTAAGCAATTCATTGACGGTGATGAATCGGCTTTTAACCTGATTGTTAAAAGGCATAAAGAAAAGGTCCGGAATATAATTTTCATGACGCTCGGCTCTGTAGATGGCGTCGATGACATAGCTCAGGAGGTTTTCATTAACGTTTATAGAAACCTCAGAAACTTCCGATTTGAATCTCAGTTTACTACTTGGCTATACCGAATTACAATCAACAAATGTAAAGACCATTTAAGGAAAGTCAAGATCAGAAGCATTTTTAGTTATTTTAAAGATAATGAAGATTTCGGTTACCATCACGATCATGAATCAAAAGATATTTCTGAAATCGTTCAGAAAGCCATTTTAAAAGTCCCCCCAAAATTAAGACTTCCATTACTACTTAAGGACATTGAAGGATTTAGCTATCAAGAAATAGCAGAATCATTGGGATGTGAAATCGGGACAGTGAAATCCCGAATATTCAGAGCTCGGGAGAGTTTAAGAATCATTCTTAAACCTCTTGAGCAGGAGTTAAGATCATGACAAAAATCCATACAGTTTCGGAAAACATTTCTGCATTTATTGATGGTGAATTATCTCCCAAAGATATTCAAAGTTTCGAATCGAAAATCAATTCATCTCTTGAGTTCAAAAATGAGCACGACGCTTTAATGCGTATTAAAAAATTAACCGCCGCCTCATTCAAGCAAATTGATGAATCACCTTACTTTGAAACTAAACTTGCTGCGTCGTTAAGTGAAGAAAAAAACATTGGGGCTAAACTAAAGCACTGGTCACCTGCTTTAATTATTGGTTCACTTACTATTGCACTCATGATTTTTCTGAAATTTAATCCAAACATAATTGAAAATTTATTTGAACAACAGAAATCGAAGATTGCTGGTTTTTATAAGGAGAATCTTAAGCCTCTGCTTTTTGCAGCAGATGTTTCCGGCGATGATATTTTTGAATTTGCTTTTTACAGTCAGCTTCCTTTGGATAAAGCCCAAGGACAATATCTTCTGCTTGGTTATGACGATAAGGGAAACGGAGTTTTTGAAATCAAAACTCTAAATGATAATCAGCAAAATTTTAACTTGCAGAAATTTAAATCGGCGCTTGAACTTAGCCCAAAACAATCTGAACAAATTGATTCAATTATAAATGTGTATGCAACTGCTATTGAACCATTGATTCTTGTGAATGATAAAAATACTGTTGCTGTTAATCCAGGCTTGTGGAGTTATCAAAAAGCAATGTTTGCAGATATTTTATCATTTGCTGAAAATTCAAATAAACAAAAATTCAGAGATGTAATGCCTGCCGGATTTAGCTTTGCAAGCAGTAATGAAGTGGCTGGCTTGGTAGCTCAGGTTAAAAAATTGCACGATAATAATTACATCTTCTTAACACCCGACAGTATTTTTAGTGAGAAGTTTCAGTTCGATCAGAATGAGTTTAATAAAAAAAATGAAAACTTGAATAAAGATTTGAAAAATCACAAAAAAAATGCTGATTTCTTTAAATCATTTACGTTTCGTTTAGACAGTTTACTACTTAATTATAATAGCGAAAGTAGATCTGATGACGAAATAATAGTATTTATTGATTCTAACGAATGCCGTGTTCATATTCCTAAAATCCAAATTCCTGAAATCAATCTGCCAAATTTTGACAGTCTTAGTTCGTTAATTGAAGATGCAACAAAAAATTTTCAGAACTTCAGTTTCGTTTTACCGGAAATTCCCAAGATACAGGAAAACCATTTTGAATTCAAATTTCAAGAATCTGATTCCTTAGATGAAATGAATTTTAATTTTAACATTCCAAATGTTGATTCGATATTGAAGGAGAACAAAATTTTCTTCGATTCAACGAACTCATTCGATTCAAAGAATTTTCAATTTCGGGATAAATCATTAGAGAATCTCTTGAAGCAGTTTTATAAAAATTATGGAGATGAAAATTCGCAGGGGGGAAGTATGCAGGAGCAATTTGAATCTCTGCAAAAGGAGATGGAGAATCTCCGCCGTGAAATGGAAGAGTGGCGAAATAAATTGGAACAGAAAAAGTCCAAACCGGAGGCAGAAGTGATAGAAATTTGAATTACAGCAAATTGCATTAGTAAAACCATCCTTCCTGTTTTTTAGTCATCTGTCATTTTTTCCGCTCATCTAACTTATCTTTGTTAAAATCAAATTAACAATTAACTTTTCATAAAAGTTAAACAGAAATCCAATTAATCTTTTATTTGTATTAAATTTTATGAAACAGGGACTGAGTCAGTTAATCAAAAATTCAAAGTTCCAACTTTTTTTAACTTTTGCTGTGGGACTTTTTATATTCAGAGCAGTTTTTATTTCCTACAATAATAGTTTGGTCCTTGTCATCAGTGATTTGATTCTGATACTTACTTTGTTTTTTTTGAGTTTAAATCTTCTTAACCTTGTCAAAGCTAAAAAATCCCGCCCGCTATCAATCGTCTTGAATATTGGGATAATAAATGCATTCATTTTTTTTATGATTGCAATTTCTGGAACGGTTATGACTTTTCTGTTTGATGATATCAAAAAAAATATTAACGATCAGGGTTTATTCTATTTAGTGATCGCATTTATTTATGCATTTATTTTACTTGGATTTCTTACTTATCTGCTTTTAAGTTTCCGCGAATTGTATTTTCATAAGCAGAGTCAAGATGTGCGGACAAATTTTAATTCAATGAGTGTTTTTTTTCTACTCGCTTCAGTTTCAGCTTTAATTCCAAAAGAATTAGATATTGACTTTGTCGAAAAAACTTTCTTTGTTGTTTCGGTTTTGTTAATGATATATAATTCGTTAAAAATATCATGGATTGCTTTCATATCGAAGAAAGAAAAGCTGATTTTACTTGTGCTTTCAATTTTAATCGTGCTACTTTTCATATTAAATCTTTCAAGTGCGGGCGATAATGATGTGCATTCAAGAATTTTGACCAACTTTTCACCTTCACTGAATAATTTTTTTGAGATAATAATGCTTTATGGTTCCATTTATTTCTCTATACTATTTTTCACAACACTATTCCACCTTCCAACCGCTGAAGTGTTCGATAGAAAAGCTAACGAAGTAACTTCTCTGCAATACTTTAGCAAATTAATTACGCAGGTTTTGGATTTTAAAGAGCTGGCTGAAACAGTAACTGATATAACTAAAAAAGTAACTAATGCTCATGCTTCATGGATGATCTGGATAGATAATCAGAATGACATAAAAGTTGTTTCAACAAAAAATATTGGACTCGTTGATGCAAATAGTTGTACCGAATTTCTGCTGAAAGAATTACCCGCCGAGTTTAGTGACAGTAAAGTCAAGTCTTTAAAAAATTTCATTAATAT
>Ga0172373_10009014_pt1 | contig 12510 bp, 10 predicted proteins | sample Lak10m_2_FD_114546 | JGI IMG/M metagenome (GOLD analysis project Ga0172373, IMG submission 114546) | Freshwater microbial communities from Kabuno Bay, South-Kivu, Congo - kab_092012_10m | ecosystem: Environmental > Aquatic > Freshwater > Lake | place: Democratic Republic of the Congo... | reverse complement strand
GGTCAAACACCTTTTGCGGGCACACGTCGCGCAACCGCACCGCCTCCTCCCCCTCCACCGGCGCCAACAACGTGGGCCATGGCGCGGGCACCATCATGACGCGCGTCGTCACCATAAACTTGGCGTGTGCCGCCCCCGTCGCTCGATGCGCGCGCGCCACCAGCCGCAGGCGCTGCCCCGGGCGCAACTTGGCGAGCGGCACGTCGGGGTGGGTGGCGCGCGGCTCACAGCCCACGGGCCATTGCGCACGCTGCTCCGCCAACGGCGTCCATCGCACATCGCGCGCATACACCACCGTTTCGGGGCGCAGCACGCCATCATCCGGTGCCTCCACCTCGAGCGTAAACACCAACGTGTCGCGATCGGTGGGGATGTGCGTTGTCTTGTCGATCGCGGCATACGGGGCGAGACGTTCGGGCTCCACCGTCCAGCGCAACAATCCCAACTTCAACGCCAACACTTCATCCGGGGTCAAGCTGTCATTGTTGAGCACGTGCACAAACTCGATCGCGATCGCGGGCAAATCTTGCATGCAGACGCGACGCCACGAATTGGCCAGCGCCGGGTCGACATGTTCCACAAACCATGTGGTGGCGGTGCCACCCCGCGCGCGCGGCTGTGTGATGCATCGCATGCGCATGGTTCTTGGTGGTGCTCAAGTCTATGTGGTTCCACCCTTTCATGTACATTTCACACACCCGGGTCGAAACGTATCCCACAACGTCTGCAGGTAGGTGTCGGAACTGCCACAATGGGCGGTGGCGCCAATGTGTTGCAGGGCGGTGCTTTCGCCGCCGGTGGCGTTGCAGAGGTAGATCAACGTGGGGGGCAGCTGGCGCGTAGGTAGATTGGGTGCATATCGCCGTCCGCATCGACATATGCACTGAGGAAGTTGCAATCCGGCGTACAAGTGGGTGCGGGTCGTGCGAGCTGGAGCTTTGACGTAGATGCGCATCGCCCAGAGCCATGCGCGCCACATCGTCTCTTGATCCTGAGGGGTGGCGTGATCGGTCCATGTTGGAAGTGCACCCGTGGAGACGCTCCACAGCGCCGCGAGCATCGAGATGACGGGACGGCGCAACTCTGGCAAGATGCCCTCGTGATCCATCACGTACCGGTACAGCCAATGATGGTACAAGGGCGTAAACGACGCAATGTACCAGATGGGGGTGGCGATCGCCTGCACCAGGGCGAAATAAAAGGCAAGGTCCCACACATGGCGCGCCTCCTCGGTATCGGGCTCCGCCTCGGCGTACAGGGAGGCGGCGATGGCATCCAAGACGTGGTTGCACGCCGGGGAGGACCATTTGGCATAGGTTTGGGTAAAGGTGGTGCGCGGGGCGAGATGGATCACGGGCAACGTGTCGAGCGGAGATTCATTGTCGTTGCGCAGACACGCATCGATGTTGGAAGATATGATGCGCATGGCACGCTCGCGACGAAAGTTGGCAATGGGATCGTCGAGGTTGATGGCACGCTGGTACGTGGTGAGCGTCGTTTGAACGAGCAACAAGCTGCGCACCTGCGCCATCACCACGTAGGGTGTCATCATCTGACGCCGAAGGGTGGTTTCGCCATACAGGTAGAGATGCCGCGCCATGGTGACGATGCGATTTTCGGTGGGCGCTTGCATCGTGACGAAATCTTCAATGCCAGTCACCTTGTGCGCCTCGGGCAGGAGGGTGATCAGAAGGTGAACATCTCCGACGATGCCGAGCAACGCGCGGTCCCACACCATTTCGGGTACGGTGTGGGGCGAAATCGTTAGGCGCCCCAATGCACGGCGCAATGCCAAGATGGCGATGCGATCGCCCTGTATCAGTCGCAGCTGTCCGCCAATGGAGTCATCCGAGTACACATCGGGCGTGCTCAAGATGGAGAGGAGCGGGTAGGGATCTTGGTACACATGTGTATAGTGGAGCAGGAACCGCAAGTAGCCCGAAGAGGCGTTGCGCGCGAGCAGGATCCAAAAGGTGGAGGCGGAGGAGATGCGCGGGATCCAACTGCACGGATCGTGTTTGAGCAGCTCCACGAGGGATTCGGGCGCGGGCCCGTCAAGGTCGATGATGCTCAGGGGTGGGTAGGTGGTGGTGACGAGCAGTTGCACCCAGGGCGCTTGCCCAAATAGAATTCGAAGGTGCGGGATCGAGATGCGTTCGAGGCATTCCCGAGGCACCTTGAGCAGCATCCAGAGAAGGAGTGCAATGACCGTGTTGGGAAAGGCGCGACATCGTTGCATCTCGACGCACATCCACAGCCACAGGCGCGCCGTGTCGGGTTGCGGTGGAGGCAGCGTCCACTTCGGCAGGATGTGATGGACGAGGACGGCGGGTAGGATGGGGATGTTGTGAACGCTGGCGGGGGAGGCGTCAACCTTGGTGGTGATGCGCTGGATGAGTTGAAACGCATGGCATTGGGAGGGGAGAGGCGAGATGCGCCGGTGCGTGGGCAAAAACTCTTGCACGTGATGCCACGCCTGCGGAAACGGACACGACATGTGAAAGGGTAGGAGCCATTGGAGCGCCGCGTACGCCAGGGGCGGGTGTCGAATGCGCTTGGCGAGGCGCAGTAGCGTGTCGAGATGGGAGTGGAGGTGGAGGGTGGAGGTGGAGCTCCATTCGAGGTAGAGATGTTGGGCGGTGCGCCAAAAGGGGAGACGAGACGCGAGAGCGGCGGACCCCATCGCCTCCGCCTCCCGGGTCAGGAGGTCACACCAGAAGGCGACGTTGCGTTCCGACAGAAAGGAGATGTGGAGGAATCGAAGCGTAGAGTCAGAGGCGCGCGCCACGGTGGATTCCTCCGTGGCAAAGGTGCATTGCGGTAGGAAGAGGGTCCAGTGTTCCATGTTGGATGCCTTTTCATCGATCAATTCGATGTACACGACCGGCATGTTGCGCGGACATTGTTCCTGCCACAGGACCCAATCCTGAGGCGATCGCGGTTGGATGCGTTCCGAGACGGGTTCGCGACGTCGCAGGATGCGCAACGAGGGGGCGGCGGCGGCTTCGTGGGTGGTCTTGAGGTTGCGTGTCACCACATCATACTGCACCCTTCCGTGATAGGTGAGGGCATGGCGGGTGCGGATGCACGCCGTGCGGAGATCGAGATCTTGGATCATGATGAGATGTTGCGGGAAGGCAAATTCGCAAAAGGTCCATTCTTCGAGTTCGGCATGGTAGCAGTGGAAGGTGGTGATGTGTTTGAGCGCTTCGCGGGGGATGCGTTTGCGTCCGATCCGTCCCGGTTGGTATTGAGTGCACGCCTTGAGTAGACCCCACGATAGGTTCCAATGTCGAGTTACGCGCAGGGTCGAATGCGATTGCGCCGCCTCCGACATATTCGCCGTCGTGGGGGGAAATGAACAGTCTCTGGGCAACCAGGTTTCAATCCGCAGAGTACAATTTGGTGTCGAGATGCCACCGACGACGCGCAGAACCAAGGGAGGGGATGGGGGTGCACGGCGGGGGCGGTCGGGTGCGGGTGCAGGAGGGGTGGCGGCGGGTGCGGATCCTGCACCGGCACCGGCACCTGCACCTGCGCCGATGATGACGATGGCGGAGTATCGCACCTACGCCGACGTCCCTCGGTCGCGCGTCATGTCGTTTCAGGCGCGTCTGCTCACCGAGGTGGGGCGTACCGTGTTTTCCCCCGAGCAGATCTCGAGCCTCGCCCCTCTGTCCCCGGAGGAGGAGCATTCCATCACCGAGTCGATGCAGTTTTTGTGGAATCCGACGCGCATCCAGTCGCAGTGCACGCCGTGGGTGGAGTGGGCCAAGGAGGATGCCAACGCCTTTGCCGCTTATCTGCGCGAGTTGTGGAATTCCTCCAAGGCGGATGGCATGCCGCTGCGCGAGATGGAGCTGAAGGAGTTGGAGGAGGAGGAGGATGACAAGACGGTTGGTCAGGAGGAGGTGAAGGGCGATGAGGAGGGCGAGGAGGGAGCGGTGGGTTCGGGGGAGGAGGGTTGGATTTTGCTCGGCGAGGATTCCCTGACCGAGGCGCAAAAGACGGAGATGGCGCGCCGACTGTGGATCCACCAACCCATCACCGCGGTGGTGGCGTCGTTTGCCACGGCGAATGCGCGCATCCTGCACGCCATTTCGGAGATTGCCGAGCGGCGTGGCGCGATCGATTTGGGAGCATCCGCCTCCGAGTTGGAGCAGACGTGGGTGCGCATGGCGACCCACCTGCTCGCGCGCGGATTGCATCACAGCGACAATGATCTTCTGTCTCAGATGGGTGCCGCGATCTGGGTGTCGGCGATGCGCTTGATGCCGGTGCTGTCGAATGGCGTGGTGTGGACGGCGCGGATCAGCAGCTACCAGTGGTGCAAGGGTAACGCCTTTTTCGAGGATCACTACGCCAACAGCATCACGGCACTGTGGGCACTCGTGCCGGAGCCGGAACTGCCGTCGAATGCGGATGAACCGTCATCGGCGTTGCGATCCGTGTTTGAAACGTATATGATGCTGATGCGCGAGCCAATTGCCGCGGCACGTTCGGCGTTGCACTACCATAGCGAGTTGGAGTTGTCGCGCCGGCAGTGGAAGCTACAGGAGTTGTCCCGCATCCGGGCGCAGATGGAGGCGTCCAAGCCTGCATCGGAGGCGAAGAGCGAACTGGAGGAGACGACGCGCCCTTCCGCGGTGGTGCGCGCGATCAGCGAAAGCTATCGCGAGGAGGGTTTCACGCGCGACATGGGTGCCGTTACATCCCGGATTATGCACAGCTTGCCGATGGCGGCGGGGCGCAAGCTGACACCCGCCAAGGCGGGCGAGCTGACGAAGCGTCATTTCCTGCGCACGGTGGAGAAGTTGGGAAAGAACCCCGACACGATCGATCAGTCGCTGTCATCGGCGGGTTCCATGTTTGGCATTCAGATGGATTCCAGCGGGAACCCCGTGGGTGGGATGGCGGCGGTGGAGCAGGCGGTGCGGCGCAGCGGCGGCGGCGACCCGCACGCGATGGGCCGTGCGGCGCAGGCGGCGCGGCAGCGAGAGGTGTTGGCGGCGCGAAGGGCGGCCGCAGCGGGTGCAGCGGGTGCAGCGGGGGCAGCGGGGGCAGGGGCCGGGGGCGTGTAGACGGCGAAGAAGAAGAATCGTACGGTAAACACACGCAACATGTCACAATTTGTACGCAGCACATGGAGACGGGGTGCGAGGTGTGGTGCGAGGCGTGGCGTCTACATGCGCTCGCCTTTATGAATCTAACGCAATGGAATCGTGTGGGCGGATTGCGCCCCGATGTGGTGTCAGACTATCTACATCATGAAACGTCATGTCGACGCCTCCTGGAGGAATGGGATGCCATGACCCCCTCCCGGCAGGAGGACTTGGAACATTGGATGGTGGACCATCGACTCCCATTCCCCAGCCACGTGAGAAAAATGCTCATCTCAGCTTGATCTCCAAAACATCCGCCACCATGTCGGGAAATAACGTCATGTATTCCGAATGCGTCCCGACATCCGATTCCAAGAATGATGCGTGCTTTTCCTATGGCACGGATGGATGGGCGTGGGACCACTGTCGACCCGACGCCGTTGCCATGCAGCTCTCGTCTCTACCACCTGGCAATTCCTACTTGGTGCAAGGAGAAGATGGTACCACGTGTGTTTTGTCGCGCTTTCCCGAGACCGACAAAACCATGATGAATAAGTGCAAAAATGTAGCGACTGACTGTTCCGTCATCTATCCATATCTTCAATGGGCCCCGACATCACTCACCCCCTAGGATGTGAAGCAGATGGCGCGCTGCCGTTTCATGCTCCGCAAAGGTGTAAAAGGGGTGCGGACGAAACCCCCAGGATGTGAGAAGGGTGCGGGGACCCTCTTCGTGAAACGGATGTTCCGAAAGTTGATCTGAAGGTTGTTCCGCTTCCTCGACGGGGTGCGCACGTTGGATCACCATGGCGGCGCGCCACGGCAGCGTCGGAACATCTTCCACTCCGTAAAACTCCTCGCTATAATCCCCCACGTAGAGGTTGAGTTCGACCGAATGCAAGAGGTTGCGCGTCGCCTCCGATCCCGTGGCTTCATGTAGATGGGTGCGCACGCGATCCGCCATGGTGGCGACATCTCGAACGAGTTGGGATCCCGCCTCTTCGAGCGGCGCCTCCCACGGCACGTCACTGAGATGGGGCGTCGCGGGACTGTCGCGCAACGCCGCGAGCAGTTCCATCGCGCGCCGAAATACATCGGGATGGGTTCGACTCAGCGCCGCTGGATCCGACGGCGTCTCGTGCAGCAACTGCACCAATTGTGACCATCGACACCCATCCGCCGCTGTTCGCCGCACATGGGTCTCCATCCAACGTTGCAGTTGATGCACGCGACTGGGGTGCAACGAATGCGAATAGTGGGGCAGAGCCACGTTCAGACAGGAGAGCGCCACGAAACACGCCGAAATCAAGTCGTCGGTGGCGCACCGAGGTTGAAACCGAAGTCGATTCAGACTGTGATATTGAGGCGTTCCCAGCGTGCAATGATGATCTTGCGCAACCGCGCGGATCAGCGATGCCACCATGGGATCGGCCGCCATGCTGCATTCGACCGCGACATGGTGGGGTGCATCGGAGGGCTCTACCGTGACCAAAAAGGCACCGTCAAAGTCGACAACGCCGCTCCTTCCCTGCAGCACCATGCAATTGTCCGGACGCAGATCGGCGTGGATGACGCCCGCGCGGTGCAAGGCATCCAACTCGGTGAGAATGTCGCTGAGCCAATGGGCCACGAGAGAGGCTCGTTCCAACAGAGTGGCGCGTTCCGCACCGAGAAGATCGATCCATGTCGCCTCCATCGCCATCATGGGATACGCCACCCATTGCGTGCATCCTTCGGGAGCGCCCGCGATCGCGACGCGACTGCGCACCCATCGAAACAGCGACGGCGGCGCCAAGCTCATCACCTGACATCGTCGTCGGTACAGACGCTGTTGCACCGCATACCCATCCACGACATACGGGGTGCCATCATTCCACGCCAATTTGAGCGCAAAGACGGATGGCCATTGGGTGGCATCGGGAGGGGGGGTATGATCGGGATCGAGCGACACCAAGAGGAGGGCACATTCCCGTTGTGGAGGGCGTAGGATGCGGAGCAATCGAAGATGAAGATGTCGACACCATACCCCGAGGGGTGGGTCGGTGGTAGATGCCATGGAAAAATGTGTAAGATTGGGCCTGACGTCGACCGGGTTCGGTTAGCCCCTTTTTTTGCAACTTGAGTAAGACCAAACGCACAATCGAGGGTCCATGGGGTCGGCTCATTCCGCGGCGGCGGAGTCGGAGGAGGCGTTCGAAGGATGCCCCGATGTGGTGCGGTGGATGGTGGATCGCGGCTACTTGATGTCGGAGGGTGCCGAGACGGTGCACTTGGGCATGTGTCATGCCGTATTGGCGGCGCGGGACCATGGGTTGCGGTTGGAGGGTACCGTGGGACATGGCGCGCAGGGGGTGGTGTTGCGCGGTCGCTGCCACGATCGTCCGTGCGCGATCAAGCTGAGTTTGATTCCGCATTGGATATCGGAGGAGCAGCGTCCGGAGTTGCATGCTGCGATTACGGGCTCCTCAGCCTGGCGCGCGGAAGTGGCGATGCAGCGCGTGGCGCGTCGCTTGTTGGGGGAGAATGTCCCCGCAGTGTTGGATGCCTACACGGTGCCGCATCCAACCCACACCAACCTGCGGTTCGGCGTGTTGGTGATGGAGTTGGCTTCGGGTACAGAGGAGGCGGGGGTGGATGCATGTCTCACGCTGTTGTCGCGCATGTACCAACATGGGTTGACGCACAATGACGAACATCGCGAGAATTGGCTGGCGAGTCACGATCGCGTGACGCTGCTCGACTGGAGCCGGGCAGTGTTGTTTCCGCGCGAGGGGGATATTCCCGAGGCGTGGAAGGTGGCGGCGCGCGCACAGCTGACGGGTCGCGTAGGCAATGTGCGCGAAGTGGAATCTACCCTTCGCACCTTGATCGATACGCTTCCTCGCTGGCACGCCATGTTGGGATTTGCCGAGGGTGACGTGTCGGAGTGGGGGAGTGAACGCGATGCAGGGTATGTCACTTTGACGCAGAATCCCACCGCGGCGGCGCGAGCGGCGAGCGTGTGGCGCACCGTGACGCCCACCACCGTGGCACCTCGGCGTTACCTGGCACGGGCCGAGACGGAGGAGGAGGAGGAGGAAGATTCCCCCCCGAGGCAGCGCGGTCGAAACTTGTTTGGCGACGACTGAGGCGGGCGTCAAGAAACCAATGGTAAGGAGGGGGGTAGGTTGGATCGGGGATTCACGGAGGTTGACACGATTGGATGTCGACCACAACCCATTCACCCCAAAGGACCCCCTCATCCTTCCCTTTCCGACCGACATGCAACGGCTTTCGTCGGCTCTGAATTCGATCGTTAGCTTGCTGTCGAGCAAGATGTTTGCACCATCGGCGACAGATGCGGTGGAGATCAAGGCCGGCGTGTATGTGAAGAAGACGGTGTTTGATGCGGTCAAGAACCGTGTCAAGATGTCGATGGCCGATGAGACGACTCGTGTCGGAAAGGGTATGAAGTTCCTGTCCTTCTTTGTGACGCCGGACCAGGTGGGAACGGCGCGGACGGATGCGAGCTCGCCGGTGCTCGCCTTCTTCCCGCCAGAGGATGCTTCCGACGCTCGGCGGCGCTCCATCTACCATATGAAGGACGCCGCTGGCTCCGTTGTCGCGGATTACGACATTTTGATTTCTGAGGATCGGACGCTCATTGGGTTTGCGGGTGACAACACCGTTGATGCCAATGTGGATGCGTTGGTCAAGTTTTTCCTCAATACGGTGTCGACCGCCAGCCGCTCCCTCCTGCAGGAGCAGAAGCGGTACCAGGCGGTGATCCGCCCGACCGAGGCGGGCCCGTCGGTGCCCACCGCGATCGCGACGGCTGAGTCGGTGGACCCGCTGGACCAGAAGGTTGATGATATCTTTACGTCCGAGGTGGCGCAGCGCGCTCGCGTGATGGGGAAGAAGATGAAGGACTTGACGGAGGAGGAATCGCGCCGTACCGCGAGTACCTACTACGGTGGCGATGCATTCAGCGAGCAACACGTGCAGCAGCTGTCTGAATGTCCGGTGGGGTTTGAGGGCGTGGCGATGAAGTCGCGCATGTGGAGCGACCCTCGGTTTACCGCGCTCGCAGCCATGAGTGCGCCGGTTCCGTACGTTGATCCGAACGGGTCGGCGTGTGTACTGGCGGGTGTGCTGTCGGTGTTGTCGCGCGAGGAGGCGGCGCGGCGCAACCTGGAGAAGGGCATCCTCGCGCAGGATGCCGAAGACCAGTTGCGCAATGCAGCGGAGGAGACGCAGCGGTTCATCGATCAGATCACTCGGAAGTGGTCGGACCTGACGCAAACGCTGGCGGACCCGTCCAAGGTGGCCGATGCCAGGACGAAGGCGCAAGCGCAGCTGAGCGAAGACGCGATCGATGCCGCGTACCGGCAGAGCCCGTGGAGCGGTGGCGGTTACCGGGGAGCTGCCGCCGGCGCCGATGATGAGCACTTTACGTGGTGAGCGCGATACAAAAAAAACTCACCTCGTTACATGAGCGGTGCGACAAACCTCCACCAGCGCGTTGAATTCGGGGCAACCCGAGCTTGCGTCACCAACGGGGAAGAGGAGGAGGAAGAGGAGGGGGAGGAGGAGGGACGCACGACGGTAGATTCCGATTCGGGGCGCGCTCGCATACGACGTTCGGGCAGCGACAGTCGAAACGGCATCGGCACCTCGGGAGGAGGAGGACGCGGCCACTGTTGCTCCACCCACGCACCCCATGCGACATCGCGCTCCCCCACGTGTTGCGCCCAAGTTCGCATCGCCCCCTCCAATCCACCCGCACCCACTCGCAACGGCATCTTGGCGTGCAGCGCCAAAATATACTCGGGGTCGCCAAACAACGCCACCACCAGAATCACCCACAAGGCATCGCGCGACGCCTCGGGAAGGTAGACGGGGGTGAGCATCGTACGCAGCGACGCCAAGTCATTCTTGCATCCATTCACCAAGCATTCCCGCATGGCGAAGAGTGCAGTGGCGGGACCATGCCACCATTGCACCGTCAACGTGGTGAGCAGGCGTCGGTCGCGCGTCAAGACCGGGACGCCCCGCACGCCGTCACGCGCCATGGTCTTCTTGCCTTCGGTGCTCTCCAACCCCGCCACTTTGCCCACCAACACCGTGTTGGGTTGGGGCGTGTACACGGTCGCGGGGGCGGCGCGCTCCATGTCGGCCCCGCTGGGGATGTGCACCGCCCCCCATCGAAATCCGTCGCGCTTCACCTGTTCGCGTCGAAAATGAATCCGCTGACCCGGTACCGACTGGTCCCCACCCAACGAAATGGCGGTTCCCAGATAGGTGCGCACATGTCCCGTGGCGGGATCGATGCGCGGGCTCGTTGACTCGACGCGCAAAAATAAAAGTTGCTGAAGGTCAAAAGCTAGCGCTTTGCGCAACCCGAGAAAGCGCGTCGGCTGCGCGCGCAACGTGGGCGCAGAGGATGTAGACATGGATGCCAAATTTAACCCATTTGAACCCCATTCACCAGGTGTCGAATCGCTTCAGATTGCATCGGGTTGCATCGGATCGTGTCGGATCGTATCGCTTCGAATTTTTCATTCGGTTTCGGCTCACACACCGAGCTCACAGACCACCCTGCAGGCGGCGCGCCAGACGCATGTCCTGCGGGATCACGGTCACGCGCTTCGAGTGCAGCGCACACTTGCCCGCCTCGGTGAAGAGACGCACCAGGTACGCCTCCGACGCCTCCTGCAGCGCCGTCACGGCACCCGCCTGGAAGCGAAGGTCCGTCTTGTAGTCCTGCGCGATCTCGCGCACCAGACGCTGGAACGGCAGCTTGGGGATCAGCAGGTTGCTCGTCTTCTGGTACTTGCGGATCTCGCGCAGCGCCACCGTGCCGGGGCGGTAGCGGTGCGGCTTCTTCTCGGCGCCCGCCTTGGTCTTGTGCGCGCGGGCCACGATCTTCGACGCGAGGTGCTTGCGGGCGGTCTTGCCGCCGGTCGACTTGCGAGCGGTCTGCTTCGTGCGCGCCATGGTTCGGGTCAGCGGTTGGGGGGCCTGAAAACTGCCATTCCCGGGTTGCGCCAAAATCGATCCTGTTACAAAATACAGAGGCGGTAGGATGGTAAATGGATGCTGACACGGTTCTAGATGGTGCATTTTGCACCTTGTAACCTCCCACCTTCACCTCCCCCGTCGTCACACTTTTTACCCATGGCGCCCATCCCCGACGACGACACGATCCTCTTGGAGGTGACGGTGGGTGCAAAGACCGTCGACGTCTTTGCCCACCCGGGCGAGAAGATGTACCATGTGCTCCGCCAGGTGCTTCGCCACATCGCCTCCAGCACCCAAGTGACGCTGCAGGTGAACGGCATCCCGGCGGCGTGGACCGCGGAACGGGGGGTGCTGTCGGAACGGGTGGAGAGATTCTCACCGCAGGGCGTGGTGCCGGTGCAAGTGATGGCGCTCCCCACCCACTACGCACTTCGTGTCTGAAGAAAGCGAAGAAAGCGATGTACAATTTTTGTTCACCCGAACCCGCCCGAACCCTCCCGAACCCGCCCGCACCCGCTCACATGCCCAAACGTTCGGTTCCGTTGGATGAACTGGTGAGCGCCGAACCCGCCTCCGCCGATGTGCGCACCACCATCGCCCAATGGTGGATGGATCCGCGCTCCACCATCTTCACCCCCTTCCAACTCCGACTCCTCCTCGCCTGGACCCCCCTTTACGCGGAGGCCATGTGGAGCCTCCATCCGCTCGAAACCTTGGCATGGATCTTGTTCGATCAACACTCCATCTTGGCGATGGAGTTGGCGGTGGCCTTGGCGCGACATCTGAAACGCTACGTCACAACCCTCCCCGAGGTGCATCACGAAACCGCTCAGCAGCGGGTCCAAGAGGGATGGGCGCTCAATGCCGCGGCACCTCGACGCCAGCTCGCACGCATCCTTCTCCTCGCCTACCCCGACGTGTGCGCCCCGGCGCTGGAGCGCATCACGGAGGATCAATGCCGTCAATGGATCCAACAACACCCCGACCCGTTGGGGGCGTGGCAGTGTGCCGCCCTTCTGTCCGATATGGCGCCGTGCGAGGTTTGGCTCGAAGTGGTGTTGGAATGCCTCGATCAACAGATGGAAACCCCCGAAGTGCATCATCTCCTCTGTCTGCACGTATTGCGGCGCCTCATCGAGACGCTCGACTATGATGTGCGCATTACCCACCTACTGCAACGCTCCATCGATGTCCACACCCATACCTCCGAACTTGGGGGTGCCCACTTGCGCGCCTGGATGGCGTGGGTGCAGCGCCACCCCGCCGCCTCCGTCCCCGATGTCCGCCCGTGGTGGTCCGCCGCCCCCATCCGCCTCCTCTTCGAGACGCTCCCCACGTTGTCGCGTCTTCGCCACCCCCTCCTTCATCCACCCACGTGGCTGCAGCGTATGGCGGCGGTTCCTACGAT
>Ga0172373_10009013_pt1 | contig 12511 bp, 9 predicted proteins | sample Lak10m_2_FD_114546 | JGI IMG/M metagenome (GOLD analysis project Ga0172373, IMG submission 114546) | Freshwater microbial communities from Kabuno Bay, South-Kivu, Congo - kab_092012_10m | ecosystem: Environmental > Aquatic > Freshwater > Lake | place: Democratic Republic of the Congo: South-Kivu... | reverse complement strand
TCGCCGGCGGCGACTACGCACGTTTTCTCGACGTCGTCACGAACACGGGGATGGCTCCGGTGACGGTGTCGATCGCGATGGCGTGCAACCTCGGCAGCGACGGCAGCGAGGTGGTTTTCTCGAGCGGGAGCGGAGACACCCTCTGCGACGCGATGGACTCCTTCTGCGGTTCGGACGACACGGAAGGCAGCGGTGACCCCGCGCTCGGTCACGTGATTCAGGGCCTCACGCCGACGACGCGCGCGTCCACGGTCATGCTCGGCAGGGGCGAGGCGAGCTGGTCGTTCAGCGTGACGATCCCCGCGGGCGGTCGCGCGGCGTTGCTGACCTTCGCCATCCAGAAGACGCCGCGCGCCGACGTGACGACCGAAGCGATGCGGCTGTCGGAGCCGGGCGACGACGCGCTCCTCGGGCTCGACGAGTACCTCGACGACATCATCAACTTCTCCATCGCGCCGAGCGGCGCGCCGCGCGTGATGTTCGACGCGCCCTTCAGCGCGGACGAGGGCGCGGAGATCACCATCAACGCGACGGTCACGGACCTCGAAGGCGACACGGCGACGTGGAGCTGGGACGTGAACGGCGACGGCACCTTCGGCGACATGCCCGGCGCGACGCGCTACGTCGTCCCGGCGGGCACCACGGACGGCCCGACGACGGCCGTGCGCGTCGGCATCCGCGCGACCGACGGCGTGAACACCGTCGAGCGTTACCGCAGCATCGCCATCAACAATCTTCCGCCCATCATCACCTCGCCGCTCCCGCCGATCGTGACGGGCGTCGGCGCCAACTATCTTCACCAGTTCGAGGCGACGGACCCCGCCGGCGCGGCCGATCCGCTCACGTACACGATCGTGCGCGGCCCCGAGGGCATGGCGATCAGCCGCACCGGCCTTCTGCAGTGGATCCCCGCGTCGGGCGACGTGACGCGCCCCGACTCGCCGCTCTCGATCGAAGTCGCGATCGGCGACGGCGACATGGGCAGCGCGTCGCAGACCTGGCAGCTCACCGTCTCGCCGAACCGCACGCCCACGGCGCCGATCCCGCTCTACCCCGTCGGCGACGTCGGCCTCGTCGACAAGCGCCCGCGCCTCGTCGTGTCGAACGCGAGCGACCCGGACTACGACACGCTCACGTACACCTTCGAGATCGACCGGGTGAACACCTTCGACTCGCCGGCGTTGCAGCGCATGGAGGGCGTCGCGCAGACCCCCGGCTACTCGTTCTGGTACGTCCCGACGGACCTCGCGACCGGTCGCTATTTCTGGCGCGCGCGCGCCTTCGACGGCACGAGCCCGAGCGAGCCGCAAATGGCCGTTTTCTATCGCGTTCCGACGGCCGAGGAGATCGGGGACGCGGGCGTCCCCGACAGCGGCACGCCCGCGGGCGACGGCGGCGTGATGCCGCCGGTCCCGCCCCCCTCGACGAGTTCCGACGACGGCTGCAGCGTCGCTCCGGGCGCCCGCGGCGATGCACGCGGATGGCTCTTCGCGATCGGACTCGCGGCACTGCTCGGGGCGCGGCGGCGGCGCCGTTGACCCGCAGGGCCGTATCCCCCGTCACGTACCTCGCAGCGCTCGCGGCGTGCATCGTCACCGGCTGCGAGGCCGAGGCCCGCCCCCCGGCCCCGCCCGCGTCCGACTCGAGCGTGCCCTGCCCGACCGGCTGCCCAGGTCCACGCGATGGCAGTGTGCTCGAGGACGCAGCATCCCCGTTCGACGCGGGGCGCCGCGACGCCGCGGGTCCCGACGCCGGAGCGGGCGATTTCTGCGCAGATTTCCCGCGCGCGGGCAGCACGGTCAGCGCGCCCGCGGGCTTCGCGCCGACGCGCCTCGTCGCCCGCTGGGACCGCGCCTCCTGCGCCTCGCCCGCCCTCGTCGTGGCCCTGACCGAAGGCGACTGCGCGCTCACGGGCGGCGAGCGTCTCGTGCTCCGCTTCAGCGAGGCGAGCTGGACGGACGGACGCATCCTGCCCGGCACCAACATCCTCTTCCCGGACGGCACGCACCCGATCCAACTCACCTACGTGCGCCCCGATCCGCCGAGCCTCACCGTCGGGCCCTGCGCCGACGGCACCGTCGAGATCGACGTCGCTGAGTTCGCACGCGGCGGGCGACTGGTGGCCCGCATCGACGCGACCCTGAACGACTGCGGCGTCATCGGCGACGTCGGCACGAACGTCGTCGCGGCCCTCGACGTCCCGATCTTGCAGAGTTCCCGCGACGCCTGCCCCTGACCGCGCGCCGCGTGCACGGCGCGAATCTGCGAGCACTGCGGCACGGGGCACTCTAGCCTCCGCCCCGATGGCCCTCGACTTCACGCTGCGCGCGGTCGATCCCGCATCGAACGCGCGCCGCGCCACGCTCCTCACGCGACGCGGCCCCGTCGAGACGCCTGCGTTCATGACCGTCGGGACGCGCGGCACGGTCACGGGGCTCACGCCGGACGAGCTGCGGACCGCAGGCGCGCAGGTGCTGCTCGCGAACACCTATCATCTGCTGCTCCGACCGGGCGTCGAGCTCTTCCGCCGCGTCGGCGGGCTGCACGCCTTCATGGACTGGCACGGCCCCATCCTCACGGACTCAGGCGGCTACCAGATTTTCTCGCTGCCCGGCGACCGCACGATCAGCGAGCGCGGCGCGCGCTTCCGCAGCTACGTCGACGGGCGCGTCCATCTGCTCACACCCGAGCGCTCCATCGAGGTGCAGACGGCGATCGGCTCGGACGTGATGATGGTGCTCGACGAATGCGTGAACTCGACGGCCGCGACACCCACCGTCCGCGCGGCGATGGAGCGCACGCACCGCTGGGCGCTGCGCAGCCTCGCGGCGCGCACCGATGCGACGCAGGCACTCTTTGCCATCGTGCAGGGGGGCGTCATTCCCGAGCTACGGCGCGCGTCCGCGGCCTTCTTGACGGCGCAGCCGTTCGACGGATTTGCGCTCGGCGGCCTCGCCGTCGGTGACACGCGCACAGATCGCGAGGCGACGACGGCCTTCGCGGCGGCGCTGCTCCCCGCCGACAGACCCCGTTATCTGATGGGGGTCGGCACCCCGGCGGATCTCTTGCAGGCCGTCCTCGCCGGCATCGATCTCTTCGACTGCATCCTGCCGACGCACCTCGCGTGGCAGGGCACGGCGTTCACCTCGACCGGACGCGTGAAGCTGACGCGCGCCTATCACGCCGACGCCGACGTGCCGCTCGACGCGACGTGCGCGTGCCCCACCTGCGCGCGTTGGTCACGCGCGTACCTGCATCACCTCGTCAAGTGCGGCGAGCCGCTCGGCCCGCGCCTGCTCTCGACGCACAACCTGCACCACTACCACACGCTCATGGCCGAGGTGCGCGCCGCGATCGAAGCGGGCGACTACGCGCGCTACGCCCGCGCCAAGCTCGACACGATCGACCGCCACGAGCACAGCGGGCGTCGCATCGGCGACCCGCGCGGAGACGACGCATGAGCCACGAGGTCGTCACGACGCGCGGCGGGGCGCGCGCTGTCCTCGACCATGCGACGGGCGAGGTGATGCACCCGGTCGTCGGGCCGCTCGTCGAGTCGCAGCGTCTCTACGTCGAGCCCGCGCGGCTCGAGGCGCGGCTGCGCGCAGGAGGCGCCACCCCGCTCGTGCTGCTCGACGTCGGTCTGGGTGCGGGCGCCAACGCGCTCGCCGCGTGGCGGCTCTCGGAGTCGCTGCCGACGGACGCGCGTCCGCTCGAGATCGTCAGCTTCGATCGCACGCTCGACGCGCTCGCACTCGCACTCGATCACGCCGCGGAGTTCGACATCGCGGGAGCCGCCGCCGAGGCCGTGCGCGGCTTGCTGGCAGACGGCCACGTCGAGACGGCGCGCACCCGCTGGCGCATGCACGTCGGCGAGCTCCCGGATGCGCTCGCAGCGGCGCCGGAAGGGCGCGCCGACGTCGTGTTCTGGGATCCCTTCTCGCCCCGCGCGAACCCGGAGCTCTGGCGCTGCGCGGCCTTCGCGGCGCTGCGCACGCGGTGCCGGGCGGGGTGCACGGTGCACACCTACGGCGGCGCGACGGCGACGCGCGCGGCGCTGCTGCTCGCGGGCTTCGACGTCGGGCTCGGCCCCGTCACGGGCACCGAGAAGCGCGGCACCCTCGCGACGCTGCCGCCCGCGTCGCCTCCCGATCCGCTCGATGCCCGCTGGCTCGCGCGGCTCGCGCGCTCCTCCGCGCCCTTCCCGCCGGACGCGCCCCCCGACGCACTCACACGCGTCGCGCGCCACGCGCAGTTCGCGCCGCGCGACTGAATCGTCATTCAGTGACGCACGCGCGGCTCGCCCATCCGCGCCACGCGCGCCGCGCGATGCGCAGACGCCTCACGACCGGGCCCAGCGACGTCGCACGAACCACTCGGCGCCGAAGAGCAGCGCGACGAGGAGTACGAACGGCCAGCGCGCGAAGGGCGCGTGCACGACCATGCCGAGGGAGCGCGTGCGCGTCGCATCGAAGCGCGCGAGCGGCGGCGCGTCGTCCGGCGAGGCGTGGTGCGTGCCCCCCGTCGCGGCGGAGATGGCCGCGAGGGTCTCCGGGTGCGCGCGCGGATCGGCCAGCTCGTCGCCGCCCGTCTCGACGACGAACACGGCCTCCGCGAGCGGCGACGTCGCGCCTTCGGGCAACGCCGCGACGGTGTACGCGCCCGGCTCCTCCGGGCCCGTGATCTCGGCGCGCACGCGGCCCTCCGTGTCCGTACGCGCCACGACGCGCGCAGCCTCTTCGGCGCCACGCCGCACGACGAGCGCGACCGCCTGATCGGAGACGGGTCGGTAGCGTGCATCCCGCAACGTGCCCTCGAGGACGATGCGGCCGCGCGGTCCGTACGAAGCACGATCGGTGTCGAGGTGCGCCGGATCGAGCGTCGGATCGCGCGCAAGCCAACGAAGCGCACGGTCCCAGAAGTGCGCGTACGCGCTCGCGTCGCCGTTCGCGCCGCCCGTCGTCATGCCCCAGCGCCACGCGTCGTCCGTGAGCAACGCGAGCGTGCGCCCTTTCTCCTTCGTGCCGACGACGAGCACGGGATGCGGGCGCCCGGATGGCTCTCGCAGCGTCGGATGTTCGAGCAGCACATCGGCCTCACCGCGCAGGCCGCGGACGCGGTTCACCCCGTGCAACGGCGCGAGCGCGCGCACGACCGCAGCGCTCTGCGCCGGGTCCGGGTCCCAGAGCACGAGCGGGTGACGCGCGAGCGCGGGCGGGATCACGGGGCGGAACGTGTCGAGATCCACGAGCTCGGACTCAGGCGCGCCCGCGGGCGGCACCTCGACGGGGAGCACGCCCGCGATGGGCGTGTCGGCGTACGCGCCCCCGCCGAACGCGAGGTCGCCGCCGATCATCGCGAACGAGCCGCCGCGCTCCACGAAGTCCGCGACGTTGGGCAGATAGCCGGCGAGCCGATAGGGGCCGTAGGCGAAGTTCTGGAAGAAGACGACGTCGAACGAGCCGAGGTGCTCCGTGAAGAGTTCGTTCGTCGGGAACGGGATGAGCGCGAGCTCGTCGTTCTCGCCGCCCGCCTGATCGGAGACGCCGCGCAGGATGAAGAACGACACGAGATCGAGCGACGGATCGCGCAGCAAGAATTCGCGGAAGAAGCGCTCATCGGCGCTCGGACGCCCGCAGACGAGGAGCACGCGGAGCTTGTCGCGGACGACGCGCACGACGAACGCGCGCTCGTTGTTCTCGGGGACGTCGTCGTCCTCCGCGACGGGGATGGCGACCGTGTACGCCGCGCGCCCGAGCGCATCGGCCGAGAGCGGCAGTTCGACGGACACCTCGCCGCCCGCCGGCACCTCCACGACCGCCTCGCGCAGCACCGCCCCCTCGCGCCGCAACGACACGGGGAGGGGCCCACCGGTGGTGGAGCGCACCGTCACGCGCACGCGCCCCGTCTGCCGGAGAAACGCCGTCGCATCCGAGGCGACGTCTGCGATGGCATCGTCGCGCAGCGCGCGCTCCCCGCCGAGCGCCACGGTGTGCACCTTCACGCCGAGCCGCGCGAGCGCCTCCGCGGCCGGCATACGCGCGCGATCCGCGCCGTCCGACACGAGCAGGACCGCGCCGATCTCTCCACCGTCTCGCCCCGCCCGCGCTCCGTCCGCGAGCACCTGCTGCACGGCGTCCGCGAGGCGGGTGTCGTCTTCGCGCGGGTCGAAGCGAGCGCCGAGCTCCGAGTGCGACGCGGGGCGCGCCGTCGCGCCGAAGGTGTAGACCTCGGCCGCCTCGGCCCCCGGCCCGGCGGCGAAGCGCGCAGCGAGCGCGGACGCGGCGTCGGCGCGCGTGCCGCCCATGTCGCGCGCGCGGAGGCTCCGCGACGCGTCGAAGAGCACCGCGAGCCGCCCGGCGCGCTGCTCCGTGCGCTCCGACACGAAGCGCGGCTGCACGGCGACGAGCCACACGCCCACGGCAGTCGCGGTGCGGAGCGCGATGAGTGCGATGCGTCGGCGACGCCGCGACTCCCCGGACGTCGCCCGCACCTCGCGCCCCACGAGCACGGCGAGAAGAACGGCGAGCAGCAGCGCGGTGACGACGCCGCCCGGAACCGCGAGCGAGAGCCCGCCTCCCATCAGGGCGCTCCGGTGCGCCGCCGCATGATGAACGGCGCGTGCACCTGATCGTCCTTGTAGCCGAGGCAGAGCGCGTAGAGCACGACGTTGACGGCGAGGCGCGTCGCCAACTCGCGCTGCCGGTCGCCGCCCGGCTCGACCCGCTCGGCCCACACGCCGAAGTCGTCGCGCTCGAGCGCGCCCGCGAGATCGTGGCGGGTGTAGATGACCGCTGCGCGCCCCTCGAGCGAGATCGCCTCGAGCTGCGCGGGCCCTTCGACCCGGCCGACGGGGCGCGTGAGCAGGAAATACGAGCGGAAGATCGTGTGCGTCGACGGGAGCGCGCGCAGCGGCGCCCGCGGAAACGCGCGCGCGAGATCGCGACGCACCGACGCGTCGAAGCCGGGGCTGTCGGGCGCGGCGTCGTCGACGAGGACGAAACCGCCGAGCGTGACGAAGCGACGGAGCGCGACGATCTCCGGCTCGGACAGCGGCGGGAACGCCCGATCCCCGCTCCACCACAGCAGGGGCTGCGCGAAGAGCGACGGGTCGGTGAGGCGCACCCGCGTCGGGGCAGGCAGCGCCTCGACGCTCGTCCGCCGACGCACCTCCCACGCGAGGCGGCGCAGCGCGCTCGGGCGCGGCGCGGCGCGGCCGCCGTCGTAGTCGAGGCCGCGCAGATCGACGAGGCTCGAGTCGCCGAGCGCGCGCGCACGCGGCGGACGCACGGGCGACGTGACGGTGAGACCGACACACAACGCAACGACACCGAGGAAGGCGCCGCGTGCCTTGTCCCGCGCACGGGCCTCCGATATCGTGCGCCCCCAAGTCATGGCCGCGGAGCTTTTCACGAAGGCTCTGCGGACGCACGCGGGGCCGCCGCGCGCCGCCCTCCGACCCCCTGCACGATGTCGTCGATCTCCGTCCGCACCACCCTCTACGTCCTCGCGCTCACGCTCGGCGTCGCCGCGCGCGCCTCGGCCGACGACACCGCCCGCAACACGCCCGACGCGACGTCCGTCGGCAGCGACGACACCGCGCCCGACGACGCCGCGAGCGACGTCCCTGCGGGAGACGATGCGCCCGGTCAGCAGGAGCCCGGCGCGATCGTGTCGTCAGGGTCCGAGTCGCCCGCGGCCCCCGTCGCAGCCGCGGGTTCGCGCTCACACCGACATCAGTTCGGCTTCCGCGTCGGAGCGGGCGCGGATGGGCGCTTCGCCATCCGCTACAAGGACGGCCCCTCCTGTGGCGATGGCGCGGAGACCTTCTGCCGCCGCCTCGGCACCGGCCTGCTCGACGCGGAGCTCGGCTTCGGTGTGAGCGACACCGTCGAGGTGACGCTGCTCGGACGCTTCGGTCTCGCCGACGACGCCGCCGCGCGCGCGCTCCCCGTGATGATTGGGCTCGGCGTGCGGGCCTACAGCGACCCGGAAGCCGTCGCCAAGGTCTTCTTCGGCGGCCGCGCGATGCTCGACCTCACGTCCTCCGACGTCCCCGGCTACGGCTCCTTCGACATCGGCCTGCGCGGCGAGTTCGGCGTGATGGTCGACGTCCTCCACCAGCTCGGCATTTTCGCGCAGCTCGGCGCGGCCATCCACGTGCTGCAAGCGCTGAACTTCATCGGCGACGTGACCGCGGGCGTGCAGGCACGGTTCCCGTGAGCGCCCCTCCGCGTCCCGCGCTCGCGCGCGTCGCGCTCGTCACGGGCAAGGGCGGCGTCGGCAAGACGACGGTCGCCGCAGGCCTGGCCGTCGCGCAGGTCGCGCTCTCGGGCAGCGCCGCGCTCGTCGAGTTCGGCGACGGGGAGTCGGGGCTGCGCGCGCTCGGCCGCCAGCGCGGCGTCGATCACATCGTCATCAAGCCCGAGGAGGCACTCACGCGCGCGGCTTCGCCGCTCTTCGGCAACGGCCTCCTCGCGAAGGTCGCGCTCGGCAACTTCGCCGTGAAGCGCATGCTCAAGGCCGCGCCCGCGCTGCGCGAGCTCGCGATGCTCGAGTGCATCCGCCTCGTCGCCGCCGAAAAACCGCGCCGCGCCGTCATCGTCGACATGCCCGCGACCGGGCACGGCATCGCGTGGCTCCGCGTCCCGCGTCAGCTGCGCGAGGTGTCGCAGTCCGGGCCCTTTTTCGAGCTGTGCGACCGCGTCGCGCGCGAGCTCGTGACGCCCGGTCGCTGCTCGCCCGTCGTCGTCACGCTCCCCGAGAAGCTCGTGCTCAAGGAGACGCTCGAGCTCTGCGAGAGCATGGCGAGCGTCGTCGGGCTCCCCGCCGCGCGGCTCATCGTCAACCGCATGCCCACGGAGATCGCGCACGAGGCCGTCGTCGAGGCCGAGCGCATCGCGGCGGGTGATTCTCCGCGCGCCACCGCCGCCCGCTCGCTCGCCGAGGTCCTGCGCACGCGCGAAACCGCGCGTCAGGAAGCCCTCACGGCCCTCGACGACGTGCGCACGGGCAGCGCCGGGCTCGCCCCCGTGCTGCTGCCGGAAGCCCCCATCGATCCCACCGCCACGCAGGTCGCCGAGTGGCTCCGCACCGGAGGCGCGCTGCCATGACTGCCCCGCAGTCGCTCCCGCGAGAGCCGCGCGTCATCGTCTGCGCAGGCGGCGGCGGCGTCGGCAAGACCACCACCTCCGCGGCCCTCGCGCTCGCCCTCGCGCGGCGCGGCCATCGCACCCTCGTCGTCACCATCGACCCGGCGCGCCGCCTCGCGGACGCGCTCGGCGTGACGATCGACCCGCTCCCGCACGTCGTGCACGTCGACCCGGCGACGGGCGACCGCCTCTACGCGCTCATGCCCGAGCCGAAGGCCTCGACGCGCACCTTCATGGAGTTCCTCTTCCGCGACGAGCCCGCCTCCCTCGAGCGCCTCCTCGCGAACCGCCTCTTCCAGGCGCTCTCCGACGCCCTCGCCGGCATGCACGAGCTCGTCTGCATGACACTCGTCGCGCGCGCCGCGAGCGAGCACACCTTCGATTACGTCGTCGTCGACACCGCGCCCTCGCGCTACGCGCTCGACTTCGTCTCCTACCCGCCGCGTCTCGCCGCGCTCCTCGAGAGCCGCGCGCTCGGCTTCTTCGGCACGCTCGCGGATCGCAGCGGCACCTCCGCGTCCGGCGAGACGGAGAGCGCGGCCGCAGCGCTCGCGCGGAAAGGCGCAGAAGCGGCCCTCGCGCGCGGCCTCGGCGGGCGACTCGTGCTCGATCTGACGGGCCTCTTCTCCGAGATGCTGCGCGTGCGCGAGCGCTTCGCGGGCCTCGCCAACCAGAGCTCGCGGCTGCTGCTCGGCGAGTCGTCGCGCTACGTGCTCGTCGCCGCCCCGACGGGCTCCGCGCTCGCGGACGTCCGCTTCCTCGCACGCAAGCTCGAGAAGCTCGGCCGTCGCCCCGCGGGGGTCGTGCTCAACCGCGCCGATATCGCGGCCCGCGCGTGGGCTGCGCCGCTGCTCGACGATCCGGGCACCCCCCCCGCCCTCGGCGCCGCGCTCCGCCAGCTCGAGGCCGAGCGCACGGCGCGCACTGCGGCAGCCGATCAGATGGCCGATGTCCTCGCCCACCACCTCGCGAGCGTGCCGCGCGTGCGGCTCCCCTTCGTCGAGTCACGGAGCCCGGCCGACATCGTCCTGCGGCTCGCCGACGAGATCAGCAGCGGCGTGAGCGTGCTCGCGGGCGCCTGATCCGCACCTGACTACGCCGTCATGATTCGATGCGATTCATGACGGGTTGATCAGGGCGCCCGGACGCGTTCGAACGACACGCCTCCGCAAGAAGCCGACGGGCGACCCGACATCGCGTCAGGTCGCCCGCCTCGGCGTCGCTGGAATCTCTGGAAGGTGTCGTGCGGCGTCGGCTCAGCCGCGCGCGTCGAGGGCGACGAACTCGCGGTCCGCGCTGCCCGTCCAGAGCTGGTTCGGACGGAAGATGCGGTTGTCCTCGAGCTGTTCGAGCCAATGCGCGAGCCAGCCGGCGACGCGCGCGATGGCGAAGACGGGCGTGAAGAGGTCGGTCGCGAGGCCCATCTTTTGGTAGACGATGCCCGAGTAGAAATCGACGTTCGGGTAGACGCCCTTGCCGCCGACGAGCTCGGCCATCTGCGTCTCGAGCGTCGTCGCCCGCGCGTAGAGCGGCGTGGAACCGAGAGTATCGAAGAGCTGCACCCCGAGCTTCTGCAGGATGCCCGCGCGCGGGTCCTTCACCTTGTACTCGCGGTGACCGAAGCCGCTGATCTTCTCCTTCTTGGCGAGGCGATCGGCGGCCCAGGCACGCACGTCCGCGGGCGCGTCGACGCGCATCTCTTCGAGCATGCGCAGCACCTCTTCGTTGGCGCCGCCGTGGAGCGGACCCGAGAGCGCGCCGACGGCGGCCGAGATGGTCACGTACGCGTCTGCGAGCGTCGAACCGACGACGCGCGCGGAGAAGGTGGAGGCATTCATCTGGTGCTCGGCGTGCAGGACGAGCGCGGCGTCGAGCACGCGACCGACGAGCGGGTCCGGCTCCGCACCGTCGACCATGTAGACGAAGTTCGCCGCGTGCGAGAGATCGGTGCGCGGCGCGACGGGATCGAGGCCACGGCGCAGGCGGTCGGACGCGGCGACGAGCGTGGGCAGCACGGCGACGAGCCGCGTCGCGACGTCACGGCGCTCGGCGGCCGTGCGCGGCGCGCGCTTTTCGTGCATGCCGAGCGCGAGCAGACCGACGGAGAGCGCGTCCATCGGATGGCCGCTCGTCGGCAGCGAACGCAGCGTCGCGAGGACGGCGTCGGGGGCGGTGCGCAGCGACGCGAGACGCGACGCGAAGGCCTCGAGCTCGGCGCGCGCCGGCAGGTGCCCGACGAGCAGCAAATGCGCGATTTCTTCGAAGGAACAATGCTCGGCGAGCACCTCGATGGGGTAGCCGCGGTACTGCAGCTTGCCGACATGGCCGTCGAGGTAGCAGACGCTCGAGCGCGCTGCGGGGACGCCGGCGAGGCCGGGGGAGTACTCGTGTTCCGTCGTCATCGGTGGGGGTCTCCGTGGGCGGCCCGACGCGGGCGCCGCACGCTAAACAAGTTCGCCGCGCCGGACAAGCGTTGCGCGGCGGCCGCAGCCAGGTTCGCGCGTTCTCAGGACCGCCCGGCGTCAGGCCGACGGCGGGATCGAGACGGGCGCCGTGCGGAGCTCCGCGGCGACGGCGGCGATGTCGTCGGGCGACACGCGGCCGCAGCCGCCGAACACGCTCGCGCCGCGGCCGAAGAAGCGCTCCGCGAGCGCGGCGAACTCGTCGCGTGAGGCCCGCGCAGGCATGTCGGGCAGGCAGCCCCAGGGCACGCCCGTCGCGGCGATGGCAGAGGCCGCGCGCTCCGCCTCGCCGAGTGACGCGCCGCCGTCCACGCAGAGCACGTCGGCCCCGGCGCCACGCACCGCACGCACGACGTGCGCGAGGTTCTCGCCGGAGAGCAGCCGCAGATCGGGGGCGACCGCGAGCGAGACGAAGACGGGCAGCCCCGTCGCGACGGCGGCCTTCGTCGCGGCGACGGCCTCGCGCAGCGTCGGCATCGACTCGAGAAAGACGGCGTCACAGCCCGCGGCGGCGAGGCGCTGCGCCTGCATGCCGTGCGCGTCGTGGAGCACGGCGTCGGGCGGCGTCGCGTCCGGATCCTCCCGCCCTTCGAGGGGCGCCAGCACGCCCGCGACGGCGGCGACCCCGGCCACCTCCTGAATCGCGTCGAGCGCGAGATCGACGGCGCGGCTCGTGAGCGCCGCGGCGCGGTACTCGTAGCCGACCTGCCCGAGCACGCGCGGCGTCGTGCGCGCGGTGTTCGCGCGGAGGACGGTGGCGCCGGCACGGACGAAGCGCCGGTGAATGTCCGCGAGGAGGTCTGGATTCTCGCGGATCGCGGCGCACGACCCGAGCGGCGCGGGGAGCACGTAGCCGGAGCGGACGAGCTCGCTCGAGACGCCCCCGTCGAAGAGGAG
>Ga0172373_10009011_pt1 | contig 12513 bp, 8 predicted proteins | sample Lak10m_2_FD_114546 | JGI IMG/M metagenome (GOLD analysis project Ga0172373, IMG submission 114546) | Freshwater microbial communities from Kabuno Bay, South-Kivu, Congo - kab_092012_10m | ecosystem: Environmental > Aquatic > Freshwater > Lake | place: Democratic Republic of the Congo: South-Kivu... | reverse complement strand
CTCGTCGCGCGCGTAGGTCAGCGCGTTGGAAAACTCCTTCGTGGCAGCGGCCTTGTCCTGCGCCGCGAGCGCCTTGTCCGCCGCGTCAATGAGCCGTTGCACGGCGTCGCGCCGCAGCTCGACGCTCGGGTCGTTGAGGAACGTGGGCAGAAGCTTCTCGCCAGTCGCGGGCGCGATGCGCGCAATCAGCTCGTAAGCCAGCCGGCGTGCGCGGGGGTTGTGCTTCGTGTCGGCAAGGAACTTCTCCAGCTCGGCCTGCGGCAGCTTGCGCCCGGCGGCCAGCTCGCGGTCGGCGATGGCGTCCACGGCGGAGCGGAGGTAGTTCGCGGCGAAGTCGTTCGCGTCGTCCATCGCGGCCAGCAGCGGCACGAGCGTCGCCGTGCCGCCCTTTGCGAGCGACTGCCACGCAGCGGCGGCCGGGACGTTGCCTTTGCCCTCAGCGCCTACTTGACGGATGGCGGCGACATCGGACTTGAAATCAGCGTGGGCCGGGAGCGCCGCGAGCGCGGAGCCGAGCAGGAGTAAACGAATTGGCTTCATGGCGTCGAATGTTAGCGAGGCGGGAAGTGGTGACAATGGACAAGTAAGCACGCGCGCGTTCCTCAGTTCGCCGCCAGCCCGCGCAGGCGGAGCCAGTCGAGGGCACGCAGCGGCCAGTCGGTCGGGCCAGTGGCGTTGGGGCGCGGGCGCATCCCGAAACCGTGGCCGCCTTTTTCGTAGATGTGGAGTTCGGCGGGGGTTTTCCGGGTGATGAGGTCGAGGTAGAGCAGCGTGCTGCCTTGCGGGAGCGAGCCGGTGTCGTCGCCACACTGCGCGATGAAGGTGGGCGGCAAGCCCGCGTCGAGGCGGATGTCGGCGCGGATGGCCTTGGTCGCCGGGTCGTAGATTTTGTAGGGGTAGATGAGGAGCAGGAAATCTGGCCGGTGGGAAACGGCAGCCTGCGGGTCGGGGAACAGGCGCTCGTTCGTCGCAGCGATGAGCGACACCTGTCCGCCAGCGGAGAAGCCCAGCACGCCGATGCGCTTCGCGTCCACCTTGAATTCCGCCGCGCGGCTGCGCACTTCGCTGACGGCGCGCTGCACGTCCTGCGACGGGCCGGCGTGCGGTTCCTTGTGCTTGGTGGTGGGCGTGCGATGCGCGAGTTGAAACGCGACGATGCCCTGCTTCGCGAGCCACACGGCGGCCTCGGCGCCTTCGTGTTCGTCCGCCAGCTTGCTGAACCCGCCGCCGGGCACGACGACCACACCCGCACCCGTGCGCGTCACTCCGGCGGGCGGCTCATGCACGAAGAGGCGCGGCTGCGAGACGTTGTAGCGGCGCGAGGTGCCGTCCGCGCCCTTCTCGACACTTTCCGGCGGACTGGCGGGGACGGCCGGCTCGGGCATTCCCTTCGGCCAGAGCGGAATTTCCGGCAAGCCGGCGGCGGAAGAGCTAAAGGCAATGGCGCAGAGCAGGGCGGTGGTGAGAATGAGTTTCATGTGTTTCAAGTGGGTTCGCTCAAGCGAGCAATTCGTGAATGACGTGGCCTTCAACATTAGTCAGCCGGCGCTGGATGCCGTTGTGCTCGAAGGTCAGCCGCTCATGGTCGAGGCCGAGCAGGTGCAGGATGGTCGCGTTGAAGTCGTAGAGCGGATGGATGTCCTGCACGGCCTTCTGGCCGAGGTCATCGGTCACGCCGTGGCTCACGCCCGGCTTCACGCCCGCGCCGGTAAGCCAGCAGGTGAAGCCGTCGGGGTTGTGGTCGCGGCCCTTCGCGCCCTTTTGGAAGAACGGCATTCGCCCAAACTCCGTGCACCAGACCACGAGCGTATCCTCCAGCAGGCCGCGTTGCCGCAGGTCGCGGATGAGCGCGGCGGCGGGCTGGTCGAGGATGGCGGCGTGGACATCGTATTGCTCCTTCAACGCGCTGTGACCGTCCCAGTTCAGCTTGCCGCCGCTGGCGTAAGCGCCGTTGAACAACTGCACGAAGCGCACGCCGCGCTCGAGGAGCCGCCGCGCGAGGATGCAGTTCTTGGCGAAGGCGGCCTTGTCGGGATTGCGCGTGTCGTCCGCGCCGTAGAGTTTCAGCAGATGCGCCGGCTCGGTGCTGAGGTCGCTGATCGCGGGCACGCTGAGTTGCATGCGCGCGGCGAGTTCGTAGCTGGCGATGCGCGCGGCGAGCTTGGCGTCACCGGCGTTCTGTTCTAAGTGCCGCGCGTTCATGCGCTGGAGCAGCGCGCGCGCCGCCTGGTCCGCGTCGGCGGAAACGCCCGGCGCGACGAGGTGGCGCACCGGCTCCTTGGAACTCAGCGTGGTGCCCTGAAACGCGGCGGGCAGGAAGCCGGGGCCCCAGTTGTTCGAGCCGTTCTGCGGCACGCCGCGCGGATCCGGGATGGCGACGTAGGCGGGCAAGTCCTGGTTCTCGCTGCCCAGCGCATACGTCACCCACGAGCCGAGGCTGGGGAAGCCGTCGAGCGCGAAGCCGGTGGAGAGGAAGTTCTCCGCCGGCCCGTGCGTGTTCGTCGTGCTGGTGAGCGAGTGGACGAACGCGATTTCATCCGTCAGCTCCGCGAGATGCGGAATCATGTCGCTGACCCATTTGCCGGTGCGACCGTGCTGGCGGAACCCGTATTGCGGCCGCGCTAGATTGCCCGCCGGTCCTTGGAAGGTGACGGATGGTCCGCCGGGCAGCGGCTTGTCATCCCACTTGATGAGTTCCGGCTTGTAATCCCAGGTCTCCAACTGGCTCACCGCACCGGCGCAGAAGATGACGACGACGTTCTTTGCCTTCGCGGGAAAATGCGATGCCCGCGGCGCGTAAGGCCGCGCGGGGTGAATGACCGGCCCCGGTGCCGCCAGCAGGCCGTCGCGACTGAGCAGGTTGGTGAGAGCGATGGAGCCGAGCGCGGTGCCGCTGCGCGAGAGGAAGCGGCGGCGGTCGAGCAGCGGGTGAACGGGCGGGATCATGGCCGGAGCCTCCGTTGACAGTGGCGGCGAGGTCTGGCATCCATGTCAGACATGAGCACGACCGCAAGCTTCACCCTGCGCGACCTGAACCGGCAGCCGGCCAAAATCCTGGCGGCCGTCCGCAAGTTCGGCAGCGCGGAAATCCGCACCCGCGCGGGCGAGGTGTTCACGATGGCGTCGAAATCCACGCGGAACCGCCGCGCCAAGCGGTTTGATTTGCGCGGCCATTTCGAGGCCATCTGGGAGAAGCAGCGGGCTGCTGGATACGTCCCGCCCCGGCGTGAAGAATTCGATGAGGAGCGCTTCAACCGCATCATCGCGGGCGAGGCATGAAGACCTACGCGGACGCGAACGCGCTGGTTCGACTCCACCTGAACCTGCCCGGCAAACAGGCGGCCATCGCCTTCCTTGAGGCCGAAGGCGGGAGCGGCGGCCCCCTCCCCATCACCGACCTGTTGCGCTTCGAGTTCAAGAACGCGGTCGAGCGAATGGTGTTTGAGAGCCGCAGCGGCGGGCAGTGGCGGGTGACTCCCGAAGCTGCAGCCTTGGCTCAGACGGACTTCGCGTTGAGTCTGGAATCCGGGAACGTCCTGCGGAATGTCCCGCTCACGCTGGGTCAAATCGAGCGCGAGTTCGACTCCCTGGTCGCGCGGCACACGGCCGCGCATGGCTTCCGCACTTACGACCTCATCCACGTCGCGTCCGCCGTCACGCTGCGCTGCCGGCGCTTCCTGTCGTTCGACGCCAGGGCGAACGCGCTGGCGAAGCTGGTTGGCTTGGAAACGATGTGAGCGGGGCGCGGTCACGGCAGGAACAGAAACTCGTTGCAGTTGAACAGCGCGCGGCAAAGCGTGGCGAGGCCGTGCTGGCGGACGACTGGCTCCGCGTCGCGCAACTCGCCGGGAGCGGCCTCGCGGTTTAGCGCAAGCTGATAGGCGCGGTGGACTTGCCGGGCAATGTCCTCGCCGGCTTCCTGCTTCACACGGGCGGCGAAAGCTTCCGACTGTTCCAGCGTGAACCGGCTGTTGAACAGGTTCAGCGCCTGCACCGGTGTGGTGGATTCGCGGCGGCGTGCGGTGCTCTGGCCGGCGTCGGGGCAGTCGAACGCGCCGAAGACCGCCTCGCGCTCGCGGCGGACCTTGTGCGCGTAAATCATGCGGCGCAGGCCGTCGTCCTTGAACGACTCGACCGGCGTGAAGCCGCTCAGGCCGCCGCGCTGGGCGAAGAGGTTGTAGCCGCGCCCATACATCTTGAGGTTGAGCTGGCCGCTGACGGCTAGCATCGCATCGCGGATGGTCTCGGCCTCCAGCCGGCGCGACGGGAAGCGCCAGAGGAGGCGGGCGTCGGCGTCGAGCTGTAGCGCCTTGGAGTAATCAGTTTTCAGTAAGCCAGTATTCAGATGGGCTGCCGAACGCCTCTGCGACTGATTACTGGTTACTGGATACTGAACACTGCCCTGCCGATACGCCGCCGACAGCACGATGAGCCGGTGCATCGCCTTCACCGACCAACCGCTGCGGATGAACTCGGCGGCCAGCCAGTCCAGCAGTTCGGGATGCGACGGCTTCATCCCGCTGCGGCCAAAGTCGCTCGGCGTCTCCACGAGGCCGGTGCCGAAATGCCCCTGCCAGATGCGGTTCACCATCACGCGCGCCGTGAGCGGGTTTTGCGCGCTGGCAATCCAGTCCGCCAGCGCGACGCGGCGCTGCTGCTCGGCGGTTTCCTTGGGCAACTTCACTGAACCCAGCGCACTGAGCACGGCGGGGACGACCTCGTCCTTCGGCTGCTCTGGGTCGCCGCGATGCAGCAGGCGGATGTCATCCGGCTTACGGAACGTGCCGGCGAACACCTTCAAGCCGCCCTCCAGGCCGGCAACCTTCGGCGTCAGCTCCCTCTTCTCGCGCAGCAGCGCTTCGACCTCGCGCGCCTCCGCAGCCGGGAGGCCGTTCGTCGAAACCGTCGCCGGCTTGTCCTGGCCGCGCACATATTTGGCACGGTCGGAGGCATCCGCCACGGACCGCCACACGCCCGAGGCGTCGGCGACTTCGATGAGATAATTCGTCGCCAGCCGGTCGGTGAACTTGCCCTCGCGGTCGCGGCCCCAGGTGACGCGCTCAATCAAGTGCTCCGCCGGGAACTCGACCATCACCCAGCCCTTGCCCTTCTCGTTGGACATCCAACTGCGCGAGTTGCCGTAGTTGCCGTCGTTGACGAAGCGCAGCTCGTGCCGGTTCGCGGAGACGTTGCTGCCGGAGGCCGTGGCCGTGGCACCGGCGCTGGCGAGCGCGAGGTTTTCCCCGCCTGCGCCGAAAACTTCCAACTCGTCAATGCACGGCTCCAGATTGTTCGTCGCCCGGATGGTGAAACGGACGCGCTTGGCCTTCACCGGCGCGAAGCGGTCGGTGTTTTCGCGCGCGTTCACCGCCGGCCGCTCGACGCCTGAGTTCGCCAGCGGCGCGAATCGTGCAAGCTGCCGGTCGAGCTGCGCCAACCGCGTCTTGAGCCGCGCGGCCTCCTGTCGCCGGGCCTCGGCCTCGGGCGTGCGCAGGTCGCGGTCGCCGTATTCCACACCCGCGACAAACGCCTGCATCGCGTAGTAATCGCGCGCGCTGATGGGGTCGAACTTGTGGTCGTGACACCGCGCGCAGCCGACGCTCAGGCCGAGAAACGTCTGGCCGATGTTCATCACGATTTCGTCGAGCGCGTCCTGCCGAGCGAGGCGCTTGGACGGCTCGTCCGCGCCAATCTGCCCCGGCAGCAGGACCGACGCGGTGACGAGGAAGCCCGTCGCCACATCCTCACCGAGCGCGTCCCCGGCGATCTGCTCGCGGATGAAGCGGTCGTAAGGCGTGTCCGAGTTGAACGCGCGGATGACGTAGTCGCGGTAAGGCCAGGCGTTCGGCCGCTCGGTGTTGACCTCGAAGCCGTGCGTGTCCGCGTAACGCACCACGTCGAGCCAGTGTTGCGCCCAGCGCTCACCGTGGCGCGGTGACGCGAGCAGTTCGTCCACCACGCGCTCGAAGGCGTCGGCCCGCTTGTCCGAAAGGAAGGCCGCGATTTGCTCCGGCGTCGGCGGCAGGCCAATCAGGTCGAAGCTCACGCGTCGCAGCCACGTCGCGCGGTCGGCGGGCGGCGAGAGCTTCAGTCCGCCGGACTTGAGCCTCGCGGTGATGAAGGAGTCAATGGAGTGCGTTCCCGCAGGAACCGCGAGCGGCTGGAAGCTCCAATGCCCGCCGGCGTCCGCCGCAGCCTTCGACCGACCCACTGGCGCGGCCGAGGCGACCACGCAGGCCAGCGCGCCGAGCAACGGGGCAAGTTGGCGGGGCTTCATGGCGATGCGGTTGGCTGCGAGCGGGCGCGGGCAATGGCGACCCCGGAAGTTTTCCGCACCCGGTCCCGCCGGGGAAGGGAAAACCGCTACGCCAGGATGTCGCGCACCACCTTGCCGCCCTGCGTGCTCGTCAAGCGGATGCTGCGGCCGCCCTGCGTGACCGCGAGGTTCTCGTGGTCGAGGCCGAGCAGGTGGAGAATCGTCGCGTGCAGGTCGCGGAAGTGGACCTTGCCGGCGACGCACTCGGCTCCGGTGTCGTTGGTCTTCCCGTGGGTCAGGCCCGCCTTCACCCCGCCGCCGGCGAGCCAGAAGGTGAACGCGCGGTGGCTGTGGCCGGTCTGGTCCTTGCCGTCGCCGGGCACGAGGCCGGGCCGGCCAAATTCGCCGCCCCAGACGACGAGCGTGTCGTCGAGCAGGCCGCTCATGTGCAGGTCATCCAGCAGCGCGGCGACGGGCGCGTCGGTGGACGCGCAGTTCGCGGCGAGATCGCGGCGGTGGTCGGTGTGCTGGTCCCAACTGCCGTGGTTCAGCTCGATGAAGCGCACGCCCGCCTCGGCGAAGCGCCGCGCGAGCAGGCATTGCCGGCCGAAGTCCGAGGGCTTGCAGGTGCCGACATCGTAGCTTTTCCCCACCTGGTAGCGATCCAGCGCGGCCTGCGATTCATTGCTGAGGTCGAGCAATCCCGGCGCGGCGGCCTGCATGCGATAGCCAAGCTCCATCGTCTGGATAACGCCTTCCAAGCGCTCGTCGTCGCGCCGCGCGGTGAGGTGGTTGCGGTTCAGCGATTGAATCAGGTCGAGCTGCTGGCGCTTCACCGCCAGTGGCAGGTGTTCGCCGCTGATGTTGCTGATGGTGGCCTTGGACATGTCCTCGCCGTTGATGCCAATGGGCGTGCCCTCAAAGATCGGCGGCAGGCAGGCGCTCGCGTAAACCGACGGCTTCGAGGTGTTCAGGCTGATGAAGCCCGGCAAGTTTTGGTTCTCGCTGCCAAGGCCGTAAGTGACCCACGAGCCAAGGCTCGGGCAGGGGCGGAGGCGGTCGCCGGTGTGAAGCTGGAGGAAGGACTGCGCATGATTGCCGGTGTCGGCGTGCATGGCGTTGAGCACGCAGAGCTTGTCCGCGTGGCGGGCGGTGTGCGGCAGGAGGTCGGAAACCCACGCACCGCTCTGGCCGCGCCGCTGGAACGGGGTGACGGAGCCGGGGTGCGGCTTGTTCCCCACCTGCGGCTCGTATTCGAAGGTGTCGAGCTGGGCCGGGCCGCCGCTCATGCAGAGGAAAATGACGCGCTTGGCCCGCGCGGTGAGCTTTGGCGGTCGGGGCGTCAGGTCGGCTCCGGCGGCCCCGGCGAGGCCGGCCAGCGCAAGATAGCCGAAGCCACACGAGGACAGGCGGAGCAGGTCGCGGCGGGAGAGGGCGGTGGTGCCGGCGACTTGCAGTCGCCGTCCGTATTGATCGAGTGCAACGGACGGCGACTGCAAGTCGCTGGCACGAGCGGTGGAGCCAAGTTCGGTGGGTGTGTTCATGCGGAAAATCAGTCGAGGTAGCGCAATTCGTTGCTCGCGAGCAAAGCCTGGCAGAAGGCGGCCCAAACGGTCTGCTGCCGAGTCTCGCTGTCGGGCTGGTTCTGCATCAGGCCGGAGTCCGCGCTGCGCAGGAAGGCGACGGACTGCTGGACTTCCGCTTTGCTCGGCTCACGGGCGAAGGTGCGCACAAACGCGCTGCGGATGCGGGCGGGTTCGGCCTCGGCGGATTTGAGCAGTCCGGCGGCGAAGGCCTTGGACTGCGCGACGAGGAATTCGCTGTTCAACAGATACAGCGTCTGCGTGGGCAGCGTGGTCACGTCGCGCTGGCCGGTGACGGCGGTGCCGTCCGGCAGGTTGAACGCGGTCAGCTCCGTCGGCATGGAGTTGCGGAGATGCAGGAGATACACGCTGCGATGGTTGCTGGGCCGGTGGAGGTTGCCCATCTGGTTGATGAGCACGTCGTGCCCCTGAATCAACGAGCCTTGCCCCGGCCGCACATCCAGCGTCCCGCTGGCCACCAGCATCGTGTCGCGCAGCGACTCGGCGTCCAGACGACGGCGCGTGTGGCGGGCGAGCAGGGTGTTGTCCGGGTCGGCGGCGCGGAGGCGCGGGTCGCACTCGCTGTCGAGCTGGTAGGTGCGGGACAGCACCACGGCGCGGATGAAACGCTTGACCGACCAGCCGTCCGCCACGAAGCGCGTGGCGAGGTGGTCGAGCAGTTCGGGATGCGAAGGGCGGTCGCCATACACGCCAAAGTCATCCGGCGTGCGCACCAACCCGTGGCCGAAGAGGTGCAGCCAGACGCGGTTGACCATCACGCGCGCGGTCTGCGGATGGTCGCCACGCGTGAGCCACTGGGCGAGCTGGAGCCGACCGCTCTGCTGCGGCTCAATCGCGATGGGTGCGTTGGTGCTGCTCGCACAAGCCGAGAGGAAGCCGCGCGGGATGGCGGCCCCGAGCTTCTTCGACTCGCCTTCAATGTTCAGCTTGCAGTCCGCGACGGTCTTGGCTTCGCGCACGCCCATCGCGAGCGGCGTGCCGGGAGCGTAGGTGAACGCGGGCTTGGCGGGCGCTTTCTTGCTGGCCCGGACCGGGGTGAGTTTGTCGCCGGCCGGCTCGACTTTCGGCGCGGCCTTCAGCTCGTGCAGCGGCGTTTCGGGCGCGGTGAGCTTCTCATACGCGCCCGCGCCCCAGAGCGTCTCGGTGCTCTTGAAGATGCCGGCCAGCGCGTAGTAATCGCGCGCGGGGATGGGGTCGTGCTTGTGGTCGTGGCAGCGCGCGCAGCCGACGCTCAGGCCCATGATGCCGTTGCCGATGGCGGCGATCTGGTCCGCGACCACGTCCATGTCGAAGTTGTCGTTCATCGCCTTCGCGGGCTTGGAGCCGATGGCGAGGAAACCGGTGGCAATGAGCAGCCGGTCACGTTGCGCGGGCGTCTCGGCGGACAGCAAGTCGCCGGCGATTTGCTCCGTGATGAAACGGTCGTAAGGCGTGTCCTCGTTGAAGGCCCGAATCACGTAGTCGCGATACCGCCACGCGTGCGGAAAGCTGGCATTGCGGCTCAGGCCGTCGTTGCCGTTCGACTCGCCGTAGCGCGCCACGTCCAGCCAGTGCCGGCCCCAGCGCTCGCCGAAGTGCGGGGAGGCGAGGAACTGATCCACAAGGCTGGCGACGGCGGATTGGCGATTGCCGGTGACACAGGCGCGCTCAAAGGCAGTGATTTGATCGAGGGTGGGCGGCAGCCCGAGGAGATCAAAGTGCAGTCGGCGGATCAGGGTGGCGGGCGCGGCGTCCTTGGCAGGGGTGAGCTTGGCCGCCTCCACCTTCGCGAGGATGAAGGCATCGAGCGGATCGCGCGGCCAGTCCCTGGCCTTGACCGCCGGTGGTTTGGGATTCGTCACCGGCTGGAAAGACCACAGCGACGCCTTGTCCGTCGGCGCTGACTTGCGGGCGGACTTGGGCGCGTCCACGCGCGGGTCGGGCGCGCCCATCTTCACCCAGGTCACGAAGTCGTTCACCACTGATTCCGGCAGCCGATGCTTCGGTGGCATCTCCGGGCCTTCGTAGCGAAGGGCTTGAATGAGCAGGCTTTCGTCGGGTTTGCCCGGCTGCATCGCCGGGCCGGACTCGCCGCCGCCGAGCATTTCAATGGGGCTGTCGAGGAGCAGCTTGCCGCCGACTTTCTTGGCGCTGGCTGAATGGCATTCGTAACACTCCTTCACCAGCACGGGGCGGATCTTGCTCTCGAAGAAAGCCCGCCGCTCAGGGGTCATGTCCGCCGCCGGACTGGCCGCCGCCCAGAGCACGGCCGCCAGCAGGGCCTGGAGGCGGGTCGAAAAACGAGTTGGCGGCAACTGATGCGTCATGGTCACGGCCGGCGAAACGCCCTGCGGCTCGGCCGGCGGCTGCGTGAAAAACCGACGCTGCCCGGCGGCGCTCCTTTCAGCCGAATCGTGAGATTCTCAGACGCTGCCCGGCTGGTTCAGGCGAGGAGTTCCCTCACCACGCGGCTCGGCTCGACGCCCGTGAGCCTGAAGTCGAGGCCCTGGTGACGGTAGGTGAGTCGCTCGTGGTCCATGCCGAGCAAGTGCAGCGCGGTCGCGTGCAGGTCGTGAACATGAACGGGATTCTCGGCGACGCTGAAGCTGAAATCATCCGTTGCGCCGTAGGTCGTGCCGGCCTTCACGCCCGCACCGGCCATCCACATCGTGAAGCAGCGCGGGTGATGGTCGCGCCCGGCTTCGATGCTGTCCCACTTGCCCTGGCCGACCGGGCTGCGACCAAACTCACCGCCCCAGATGACGAGGGTTTGGTCGAGCAAACCGCGCTGCTTCAAGTCGCGGATGAGGCCGGCGGTGGGCTGGTCGGTGTCGCGGCACCGCGCGACGCACCAGCTCGGCAGGCGGCTGTGATGGTCCCAGTCCGGGTGGAAAAGTTGGATGAAACGCACGCCGCGCTCGACGAGCCGGCGGGCTTGAATGCAGTTCGCCGCGTAGCTGCCGGCGCGCCGCGAGTCCGGGCCGTAAAGCTCGAAGGTGGATTCCGCCTCGCCGCTCATGTCGGTGAGTTCCGGCACGCTGGTCTGCATCCGGTAGGCCATTTCATACTGCCGGATGCGCGTGGCGATTTCGGGGTCGCCGGTTTCCGCAAGCCGCATCTGGTTCAACTCGCTGAGGCCGTCGAGCATCCCGCGCCGCAACTCGCGCGGCAGGCCGTCGGGGTCGCGCAGGTAAAGCACCGGGTCGCGGGAGTTGCGGAGCTTCACGCCTTGAAAACGCGACGGCAAAAAGCCGCTGCCCCAATAGTGGTCGTAGAGCGGCTGGTCGCTCGGGCGCTGCATCTTCGAGATGAGCACGAGGTAGTCGGGCAGGTTCTTGTTCTCACTGCCCAGGCCGTAGCTGGCCCACGCGCCCATGCTGGGCCGGCCGGGAATCTGATGGCCGGTGAGAAACTTCGTCATCGCGGGCGCGTGGTTGATCTGATCGCTGTGCATGGACTTGATGAAGCACAGCTCGTCCGCGACGCCGCGCAGGTGCGGCAGCCACTCGCCAATCGTCGCGCCGCTGCGCCCGCAGCGCTCGAACTTTGTCCGCCCCGGCATGAGGAGCTGCTTCTGGTTGGCCGTCATCGTCGTGACGCGCTGCCCTTGCCGCACCGAGTCGGGGATTTCGATGCCCGCCCACTTCTCCAACTGCGGCTTGTAGTCATACAACTCCAACTGCGACGGCCCGCCGGACTGCGTGAGGAAGATGACGTGCTTGGCCTTGGCGGCGAAGTGCGGCAGGCCGGTTGGCGTAGTCAGTGTCGGCGCGGCGGTGGCTCGTTGAATCAACTGCGACAGCGCCATCGCACCGAGGCTCACGCCGGTGCATTGGCCGAGGAAGTAGCGGCGCGGCACGTAAAGGGGACACTCTTGTCCCCTATCAGGCTGGTTCGAGGAGCTTTCCGCATGGGGGACAGGAGTGTCCCCCTTACGTGGCGTGGCGGGGACACTCCTGTCCCCGATGACTCTGCTTTCACTGCTCTTCGTGCGCTCTGACATAAAGTTTGTTCCTCACTTCCAAGTGAAACTCCCCGCCCCGCAGCTTCGCTTTCGTTGGATTCTCCGCGATGTATTTGCGGAAGCTGGCCAACTCGACTCCGTTCCGCACGATGCGGTCGTAAGACTCTTCCATCCAGAAAGGACCGGAGCAGCCAAGTTCTACGTTGCAGGCCCGGGCCGTGGCTCCTTTCAGGCCCTTCAGTTCTTTCGGCAACTCGCTGTCCTCCGCCAGTTGCCACAGCAAGTGAACGTGGTTCGGCATGATGACGAAGGCGTCCACATGGTAGCGCGTGCCGTCAAACTTAAGCACCGAGTGCTGAACCAGCGCCCGCAGCCGCGCATCCCGCAGGTGACAACTGCCGTGACCAGCATCGAGCCACTCGTTCTCCCGTTCGATGAATCGTTTCTCGTATTCGGCGTGCTGGCGGGAACTCCACGGCGGTGGATTCAGGCGCAGCCAAATCTCCCGCTCCTCACGCCACTGGCCGAGGACGTTTGCAGGCAGTGAGTCTGCGAGGCGGAACGTGACGAAGTAGCACGCGCCAGGCTGCTGCCAGTGCGGAAGATGGCCCTCGTGGACTGCGACCGGTGCGAACTGATTGAACGGGCGAAATGCTACCGCGCCGGCAGGGATGGAGTGCGGTGGCGGCTCTGCAAAGGGGACAAGAGTG